>Ga0209164_1005670_pt1 | contig 10532 bp, 16 predicted proteins | sample MTBNYHSulfiMetaG_FD_187458 | JGI IMG/M metagenome (GOLD analysis project Ga0209164, IMG submission 187458) | Enrichment culture microbial communities from rom New York Harbor, USA that are MTBE-degrading - MTBE-NYH (New York Harbor Sulfidogenic)... | ecosystem: Environmental > Aquatic > Marine >... | reverse complement strand
CTTTGGTATTTCCTTCTTGGTGCTTTTCGGATTAATGCAATATTTTGACATACAGCCAGGATGGAAGATTCTCATGGTGCCTTTTCTTACGATTGTTCTCATTCTGCTGGCCCTTGGCATCGGAATTATTTAAGGTTCTTTGCCCCCTTTTTCCGCATGTTCAAGCAGGTCTGAGAACATATCGAGGACCTGCTTGACTTTGAGGCCGAAAATTCAAAAACATGCGCAAGAAATCGAAACAAGCCAAGGTTTCGCGCAATTCGAGCATCAGACGAAGCGAAGGAGAAAAGCGGCCCAAAAGAGTCCAATGAGGTAGGAAAGCATTACATCGCTTGGCCAGTGCGCTCCCAAAGCAATGCGTGCCGCCCCTCCCGCCAGCAGAAGCAAGCAGCACAAAGCGGGCGCCGCCACGCGCCATATCCCGGCGGATTTTTTGGCAAAAAGCGCTGCCAAAAAGCCTATGGTCGATGCGTAAGTTAGAGCAAAAATCGAGGGGAACGAGTAGCCGGAGAGTTGCTCGGGTACTGAAACGAGCTCCGCAGAGGGGCGCGGTCGCGCCAGGAGAGGGCCAAGCCATTTCCCCATAATCCACATGCCGACAAAGCTGAACAGTGCGGCCGCAACGGCGCGCCAGCCGGCAATCCTCCAAGAAAACGCAACCGTAATCGCAAGCAGAGCCAGGCTCCAGGGAAATTTGGCGGTTGCCGTGACGAGCTTGGCCCAGCCATAGGATGCGGGAGCAACTCCCTGGATAAATCGGGCCGTCGTCACGTCGCCAGGAAAATAAGCCGCATATCTCGCGGCAACAGTAAGAAAAACGGTGATCCCAAAAAGCAACATCCACATCTTCTGCTTTCCTGTCATCGTGCGCCTCCGGCTTATCGACAAGGATTCCAAAAGGGGTCGCAATAATTCAGAGTGATTTCACCAAGACATAACCACCCATTGACCGCTTGTTAATGCATAGCGTTAAGCACACGTAACCATGGGAAGCATCCGACGATAAAGATTACGTTCAATGACGGTTGATGGGCACTGCACCGGGATCTCCGACAAAGGGGAGAATGATGAGCCACCGCAGGCTCAGCCGTTTAGGGTCGCGGAATTGAGAGAGGCCGATGGTCATTCCTTCATGGCCTTTGTCCGGCTGGTCCTTGTAGGTTCCAAGCAGCCGATCCCACCAGGGGAGATTGAAGCCGTAGTTGCTGTTGGTCTCACGGATGATCACCGAATGATGCACCCGGTGCATGTCGGGTGTCACGACAAAGAGTCTAAGCACCCGGTCAACCGCTACGGGAATACGGATGTTGCTGTGGTTGAACATGGAGGTGCTGTTGAGCGCCACCTCGAAGATGAGCACGGCCAGGGCGGGCGGCCCGAGTGCCGCTACCGTCATGAGCTTGATTGCCATGGAGACGACAATTTCTATGGGGTGGAAGCGCAGGCCGGTTGTCAGATCGTAGTCGAGATCGGCGTGGTGTACCATGTGCAATCGCCACAGAGCAGGGACCGCATGGTGGAGAACATGCTGCAGGTAAATGGAAAAATCCAGAGCGATCACTCCGATGGCCACTTCAATCCAGTAGGGAAAATGGACGTTGTTGAGCAGTCCCCATTGATGTTCGGCGGCCAGAAGAGCCAGTGCCACGGGAAGAAGCGGGAAAACCAGGCGCACCGAAAGCGGATTGAGGCCGATGATCACAAGGTTTGCAAACCATCGCCTAGTCTTTGAGGTGGTCAAAGGCCGGCGAGGGGCAAAAACCTCGCAAACGGCAACCAGAACGAAGATACCGAAGAAAAATCCCAAGCGTATCGCTATTTCAGTGCTCATTTAGTAAAAGCCTTCCCTCACTTCGATCCAAATGCAGCCAGCTTATCATAAAGTCGGTGAATCGGTGAATCGCATAGCTGAACCGCTTGTTTGACGAATCAACTCGTGCAAGGCACCGCACTCTTTAGAACGATCACCCGCCTGACAGAACGCCGCAGGCCTTGTTTGCCTCTTGACCGGATTGGGCCAAATGACGGCGGATGGTCGTCTCAAGCTGCTCTTCGCTAATATCCTTGCCCTGCACGATGACCTCCTCACCGATCATAATGGCCGGAGCCGCCGGTAATCCGAGCCGTGCGTACTCCTTGCTCTGATATGCATCTTTTGACTTGGAGATGATCTCGACTTCAATTCCATACTTTTCCCCCAGCCCGGGGACAATCTGACTAAAATGGCTTCACGTTCCCCCCTTGGGATCGTTTACGAAAACTCTCACCTTCGACATGTTTTTTACTCCATTCGTTGGTCAGCTTACTCGACACCCAGCCCGGAGGGCGGGCAAACCGGAAAAGTTGCAGTTCGAGGAAAAACAACTTTTTCCTGGATTAATCGAAAGGATTGCGGCCACCCTATTTCCCGAAGAGGCGACCCAGGATTCCCTTCTTTTCAGGCTCCGGCTCGGGCAGCCCCAAGCATCGGCATATGACCCCTTCCACCTTGTCCTGTGAAACATTGGAGCCTTCCACCACGATCTCCTCTCCCACCATGACGGCCGGTGCAACCGGAAGATCCAGCTCGAAGTACTCATCGGTCTGGTATTCCGCGACGGGTTTGGAGGTCACCTCGATCTCAATGTCCTTGTACTTTCCGCCCAGCCTGGGCATCATCTCGAGGAAATTCTTTCACGGCTTGCCATTGGGCTCGTTCAACAAAAATCTCACCTTCAGCATCTTTTCTTCTCCTTTCTTTAACTGCCGCCTTTTTCAAGCTCCGCCATACGACCGATGAATTGATCGGCCGGGAGGAAATCCACCAGGCGCAGATCCCGCCTTTCCTTGCCGCTTCTGTCCAAGAACACTATGGTCGGAACCCCCTTGACCTGGTATTGTTCGAGCAACCGCTCATGAACCGGGTTGCCGCCTTTGGTCACATCTATTTTGATCATGACAAAGTCGCTTTCCGCTTGCTTTACTACCGATGGATCGTGGAAGGTGGCCTCTTCGAGCTCCCGGCAGGGAGTACACCAGGTTGCGTAGAAATCGATGATGACCGGCTTTTTCGAGCTTCGCGCCTCTTGCAGAACTTCCTCCGAGTAGGCCTTCCAGGTGACGCCGGGGCCTTGCATCGCCCACGACGTGACGAGGAAGGTGGCTAGAACCAGGCATGCCACACCCGCTCCGCCCTTAAGCCAGGGAAAAGCCCGGAAGTTGGCCTGGCTTTTGTCGATCCAGCCAAGGTGCAGTCCCGCGGCCAGGGCGACCAGGGCAAGAGAGATCGTTCCCCACTGGCCGGGGAGAACAGGCCTTATGAAATGTACGGCCATTCCGACCAGGACCCAGCCCATGAGCTTCCTTACCCAGATCATCCAGCCGCCCGAGCGGGGGAGTTTTTCCAGCTGCCCGGAAAACATGGCAAGCAGAAATAGGGGCAGGCCCAGGCCAAGACTCAAGGTAAAAAAGATCAGGAACCCGAGCCAAGGGCTTCCCATGCTCGCAACCCAGGTGAGGAGCCCCAGCACGAAAGGACCGATGCAGGGTGCTGCAACCACCCCGAGGGTGAGGCCCATGAAGAGACTGCCGAAATACCCGGTGTAAGATTTGGCGGCTGCCTGCGTGAGGCCGCTCGGAAGGCGCATTTCCCACAGTCCGAAGAGACTGGCTGCAAAAGAGATCAGAACCACCGCGACGACAATAAGCACGATGGGATTTTGGAGCATGGCTCCCATGAGTCCGCCGGCAAGTGAGGCAACCACCCCGAGCACGGAGTTGGTAACCGCAAGGCCCATCATGTAGCACAAACCGTGTGCGACAAGCTTTCCCTGGCCCTCTCCTCCCTTTGCGGCCTGGCCGCCAAAGTAGGAGACGGTAATGGGAATCAGGGGGTAGACGCACGGGGTGAGGTTCAGGGCCATACCGCCCGCGAAGATGCCAAGAAGCGTCCAGATCATGGCCCAGCCGTGGAGAGGTCCCGGAGCCGTGGGCTCTTCACTTGCTTGAGCGAGTCCGGCCGGGGCGCTCTCAACGGGCATTCCCCTCCCCTGCCATTCGGGGTAGCCGTACGGGTCGCGATACACATCCTTATAGCCGAGCTTTACGGCCACACGGGCCGCCGAGTCGCTGCGGACTCATGTGAGCCCCGCTCAGTAGAAGATGACGGTGCGGTCCTTATCCGGTCCGAGGAGCGTTTCGAGCGCCGATGCCTTGCGCCATCTCGACCAGGCGGTGGGCTCCATGGGAAAGTTCACTGCTCCCTTCAGGTGCCCCGTCCGGTACTCCCACTCCTGGCGGGTGTCCACAAGAAGAAGGCTTTTGGCATCTTTCAGGTAGCGCTCGGAAAGCTCCTCGGTTCTAATGATCTTGTAGCCCCCGGCTTTCGCTTCGGCCAGGACATCATCCCATGTAGCCTCTTCGGGAGCAACGGCGCGGTTGGTGAGCCACAGGGCTCCGACCGTAAGCAGCACCGCCAGCAAGGCTATGAAGGTGGTTCTTCTCTTGTGCATGACAAACCTTTCCGGCTCATCGCGGATTAGAGGGATTAGACACCCCGTTCGTGCTGAGGTATCGAAGCATGAACGGCGCCTTTCGCCCTTCGATGCCTCAGGGCGAACGTTGGTGGAGTCACCCGATCACGCTAATCCGCGATGAGCGACCTTTCCTGAATGCGGATAAACAAGGACGATGTTCTGTTAGGGAGACACGGTGACGCGGTGACGACTGTCCCCGCATCTCCGCGTCTATATCTTCCCCTCGCGTTTGAGCTTTGAGAGGAGAAACGTGGCTCCCCGCAGGGAAAGCCCGGTTTTTTCAGCAAGCTCCGCCGGGTCGAGAGGGCCATACTCGCTCAAAAGTGAGACAATCTCCTCTTCCAATTCTTCAAACCAGTCCTCGAAAAGCACCAGAAGATCCGGGTCGGTCATCGCCATGAGCTGCCTCGATTGGGCAACCTTATCCACCAGCCTCTGGCACATTTGCGTCGGGTCGACACCTTCGCCCATGCATTCGGCCAGTCAGAGGTGGACCAGGCTCGATACCTTATCCCCCCTCGATTCTCCCATGAGGTCCCACAGAAATTGCGAGCGCGCCTCTTCACCCAAGGCGGAGAAAAGAACCTTCAAGACTTTGGCGATCTCTTCCATCGCCTTTTCCGGATCCATGCGGCCAACTATCTTCAGTATCTCTTCCATGTGGATTCTGATCACCTCCCCCATAGCTCAAAAGGTCTTCCTTGCGGTCAACAGGTCCGTCGCCACGGTGCTCAAGGTTCGAATGACATCGAGGATTCTCGGGTCAACGAGCTCGTAGTAAATGAAAGGACCGCTACGCTCTATCTTAACCAGAAGTGAGCGCTTGAGCTCCTTCAAGTGATGTGAGACAAGGGGCTGAGAGAGACCGAGCTCCTCGACGATACTTGAGACGGACTTTTTCCCGTTGCTCACACAAAGGATGATCCGCAGCCGGTTCTCGTCAGAAAGGCTTTTGGCGAGAAACGCGACCCTCTGATAGTGCTCCTCTTGCAGCACCAATGTCTCCTGCATCGCGAGATGCTCCTCGCTTCCTTCCGCTACATCGAGGCCACTTAACGGCTTTCCTCGGGCTATCTTTTCCATGGGCAATCATCCATTTTGGATTTTAGATTGCTTATTGCTGATTTCATACTGGAGACCGCCGCTGTTCTTCCCATTCAAATCAAAAAGGCTCATCGCGGATTACCGTGATTTACGCACTCGGGTCGTGCTGAGGTATCGAAGCACGAACGGATGGGTTGCCCTTCGATACCTCAGGGTAAACGGCTGTAGAGCGACACGATCACGCTAATCCGCGATGAGCCATCAAAAATCTCCAATCTAAAATCAATAATCACCCGACTTGCGCGACAGCTTCGAAGCAGACCGCGCTCGCCGCCCGGACCACCGCCCACGATGATGCAATCGTACAGCTCGTTTGCTGACATGGGAAATCTCCTGTTGCGCAGGGAGGGATTCAGAGCGCCAAATTATCAAACCAACATATTAACATCTATTTATATGCAAATTTAATGGAAGTCAAGAGCCAAACATCGGCTTATTGCAGATTAGCGTGATGAACCTGAAGTACGGAGGCTACCGACGGCTGCCGAGGATACACACAAAGCCGGCGTTTTCCGCCAGTTGGTCGGGGACGGGATGGTTGTGCATGAGCCGGCCTGGCGGCCGGCAAAGTGCTGATGCAAAAGCTTCCACAACATACCCGGCACGCTGCAGCATGCCGGCAACTTCACTCACCATTCATCGTAAGCTTCCGCGTGCAGCTCAAACGCTGCGGTGACATCCCTCATGTGTCGCGTCCTTTGCGTCGTTACCTGGTTCCCACGCAGGAGCGTGGGAACCAGAACAAATGGCAACCCAACCCTGACCACAACAAGGGCCGACAAGGGTAATGTCACAACAATAGCGGGCGGTGGAGCTCAGTTCCGCACAACTGATTGTGGTGACTCAACCCTTTTGGCTTCTCGCACAGCTTTGATCAGAATATCGAATTCTGCCGAGGTGCCGGCCTTCGGATCATTGAGATCGGCTACCACTACTTCGTCGCGAATATCCTTGACCAGGAATTGCACCAGACATTCATTTTGCCCACTCTGAGGCGCTCCTGCTTGTAATCGAAGCGGAATAGCTCACGCACCAAGGACGGATCGTGTTTGCCGTATATCTCTTCCGGCGGAACATGAACGTGAATCCGATCTCTCGCACATCTGTTCAACAAAGCCGCTTCAACGGATCGGTATTGAGCATCAGCACCAAAGATAAAGCTGCAGGTCGCAGGCGGCGCGGCACACTTTTCACCAGCAAAGGCGGTGGTGGTGATGGTGTATTCGATAATCACCACCATGCCCTCTTCCACTCGTGCCGGTTGCATGGCTCACTCCCTCCTTGGCTCGGCGCCATGCCGGCCACCGACCAGGCTCGGCAGCTTTTATGGAGCGCAGTGCGGCAGCCGTGTGGCTCACCTTCCTCCGGGTCGTCAAAATGTTATTACTCTATCGCTTTCCACTACCCATCGTGCCAGCTCCGGCATTGTGGCCTTTTCCGCTCCCTCAAAGTATGGATGGTTCTTGTGGATTCCGCAGCGAGCCATGCAAGTCCCGCAAACCTTCACGGGAACACCCCTGGAAATGAGATCCTTAAGCATTTTAGACAGATCCTGGTCATAGCTCTCCGGAGGCTTGCAGACGTCGCGGGCCATATCGACTGAGTCATTCATCAAGAATAATCTCAACTCCTGACCCGCTTCGAGTAACTTATCCGCAAGACGCAATCCATTCCACGTGACATCCGTGTCGTCGTAAGGTACGCGATTAAATACGAGCAGGACCTTCATCGTCCCTCCTTCCGGTGTTGAATATTGACGTGATATGAGGCCCAGTAGTGCCTATTCCCCTTGACACTCTTCGCCATTAAGGACCAGGGAGTCGGCCACCAGCTCCCACAGGTATTTCACTTCCAGATCCATCATGTCGTATTCCTTGCGCAAGCTCTTCATGATCTGGTCCGATTTCGGCCCATAGTTGCACGGGTCATGGTAGGTGGTAAGATGCGGCTCTCACCCTCTTTCCCGTGCCTTTAATCGTTGCAGAGGTCAAATAAATAAAGCAACATATTAATAAACATTAATATGCAAATCGCGCTGAATGTCAAATAAAAAACACACAACAGCTTACCTGTCTATTTATATGTAATGTGAGAGGCATATATTCGTGCTATTTGACTGTGGGGTTGGCGGGACGGCTTTTGGGGGACCGGAAAGGAAAAGTTGAATGCTGAAGGCGGGAGGAAAGGTCATCGGCATTGACCTCACACCTGAAATGCTGGAGCGGGCGAAAGCAAACCTTCGAATGACATCTCGCAAGAATGTGAGCCTCCAAGAGGCTTCGGCCGAGGACCTGCCTTTTCAGGGCATGAGCTTTGATACGGTGATTTCCTACCTGGTCTTTAATCTCATTCCGGACAAGGTCAGGGCGTTGAAGGAGATCTTCCGGGTTGTAGTTTTCCAGAGGCAAGTCCCTTGCTTAGCAAGACGTCACTCCACGAGCTCTTCCAACAGAGCACGATTCACGATTTCGATCCTCTGTCCGTCAAAGCGCACCAGTCCATCGTTTTCAAGCTCCTTGGCCGTCCGGTAGAAGGTTTCATGGGTCATGCCGAGAAGCGTTGCTATCGATTTTCTGTGCACCGGGAGGGTGACGGATGCGGTGTTCTGCAATTCGGCAAGGAGAAGAATGTAGCTCACGATCCGCGCCTTGGGGGTCTTTATGGAAAGCTCTTCGATGCGCTGCCTGTGGTGAATGACTTCGAGAGAAAGAATGTGGATCCATGCGGCGGCAAACTGGAGGTCCCGCTTAATCAGCTCCAGGAATGCGTCCTTTCGGATCAGATAGACCGTGCTGTCCTTTAGGGCTTCCGCAGAGCAATGATACACATCCGAGAAAAGGCTTGCCTCTGCAAAGGTACTCCCGGCGCCCGCAATCTCGAGGGTGATCTCTTTACCCTTGAGAGAGACCCTGTAGACCCGAACCGCTCCCTTCAGCACTGCAAAAAAGCCCTGCGTCACATCCCCCGGAGAAAAAAGGACCGATCCCTTCTTGACCTGGATCTCCCTGGAGATGGCTTCCAGGCGCATCAAATGCTGCTGGGGAAGGTTGGAAAGCAAGGGGAATTTTTCCAGCATGCGCTGCTCCTGTAAGGACTCGAATCCTTCCTCAGATGCAAAAACGATCCAAAGATTTCAAAGCATATGATTCGGATCATACACGCCTTTAGCATTTCACTCTACACTTAACGGCAAAAAAGAGTGTTGCGAGTGTTCAACCAGGCGTTGGGGCTGGCAAAGCTGCCGGCTTCAGCGCATTTTCAAGGAGGATTCCCATGAAAGATGCAAATACACGCAAAATGATACTTGTCTTGGGGATGATGGCCTTCTGGTGCAATGGGGACAACTATGCGGCAGCCCCCCTCATTGTGGAGATCGCCAAGGACTTTCAACTGGACATAAGCCGGGCGGCCCTTTCCGTTACGGCGTACATGCTTCCATTCGGTCTGCTCACCCTTCTCTTCGGGCCTCTTGCCGACCGCTTTGGTAAGGCGAGGATCATCAACCTTGCAGCCTTCGGAACGGCCATCTTCAGTGGACTTGGCGCGGTGGCCTTCGACTTGGCCTCGCTCAGCCTCAGTCGGGCGGTAAACGGCGCCTTTGCCGCTGCCATCCTTCCTGTAACCATGTCCCTTATCGGGGATCGCTTCGGGAGTAATCCAAAGGAGGTTCAAAACGCACTGGGAAAAGTCCTTGGCATGATGTTCCTCGGCGGGGCCTCCGCTACGGCCATTGGCGGCGCACTGGCATATGTCGGCTCATGGAGGCTGGTCTACCTGGTCTACGGGGTTGCGGAGCTCGTCATCGCTTTTCTCATGCTGAAAATCCTGGAGAGGCAGCCTGGAACCGTCTCCAGCCTGAACCTCAAGGATGCATACAGGGATGCGTTTGCCAATTCCAATCTCTTGAAGACAGTCAGCATCATCTTCCTCGTGGGGTCTTCCGTTTTCGGAAGCTTCACCTATGCAGGAAAATTCGTCGAAACCCGAACCGGGTACAATATCCTCCTAGTTGGCTTGATCCTTACCTTTTTCGGCCTGGCAACGGTTGTGGGCGGAAGGAAAGCCGGTGCACTGAGGCAAAAACTGGGGAACAAGCTTCTCCTTTTTGCGGGCATTCTGGCCTCCATCTCGTGGGGACTCATGGGAGCCTGGCATTCCCCGGTTCTTCTCTCTCTTTCCCTCGCCGGGTTCGGATTCGGGTTCATCATGATTCAGCCAACCCTCATCGGCACAGCACAGCAGCTCATGCCGGCAAGGCGCGGCACCGCCATGTCCCTTGCTTCCTTCAACATGTTCGTGGGCGGCGGCATCGGGACCTTTCTCAACGGAAAGATACTCACTGGATGGGGCTTTGAAGCCATTTTCATCTTTGCCGCGGCTCTCATCCTTGCCGCGGGGACGCTCGCGGCAGCCCTTCTGCAAAGGATGGCTCCGCTCGGATCTTCCGTGCTTCAGGCCGAAGCGGCCACGGCACGGAACAGCCTGGAGGTGGATCAGGGATGAGTACATTGCGATTTATGAGAAAGAGCATCAGGATCTTGCTACCGGTCATGCTCATCGCCCTCATGGTGCTTTGGCTTTCGGGAGTTTTTCGAAAGGGTGTGATTGCCGGGGGAAAGATCGAAGTAAAAGAGCGAAGCGCCGAGGGGATCCATTCCGTTGAAGTGAGCCTAACCCGGCTTCCGGTCACAATGGAAGCCGTGGGAGCCATCCAGGCCAGGTGCAAGATAGCTGTCTCGCCCAAAGTGACCGCCCATATCGTAGCCATGCCCGTTCGGGCAGGTCAGCAGGTAAAGAAGGGTGACCTCCTGGTGCGCTGTGATGAGCGCGACATCAAGTCGCGCCTGATGCAGGCAAGGGAAGCCATTCGGCGCGCCGAAGCCGAAAGGGACCTTGCAGCGAGTGACCACCGGC
>Ga0209164_1005668_pt1 | contig 10536 bp, 6 predicted proteins | sample MTBNYHSulfiMetaG_FD_187458 | JGI IMG/M metagenome (GOLD analysis project Ga0209164, IMG submission 187458) | Enrichment culture microbial communities from rom New York Harbor, USA that are MTBE-degrading - MTBE-NYH (New York Harbor Sulfidogenic)... | ecosystem: Environmental > Aquatic > Marine >... | reverse complement strand
TAAGGGTAAACCTTAAAAGGAGAAATTATAGGTCGATGAAAACCAAACTAATTTCTAAGATTTTAGGCGTAGGCCTTGCCCTTGGCCTTACCTTATCGCTTGGTGCCGCCTTCATAGCCGCTCCGGCAGCCCAGGCCGATGAGATGGAATGGGGCCAGGTCAATACGCCGAGCTGGGATGACCTTGTAATCCTTCCCGCCTCTGACATATTAGATTATGCCATTGGCGAGGACGAGGGCAACATCGTCTATGCCGTGCTCGAACTCGATTCTAGCGCCACCGAGGTTGGCTACTGGTACGACGATGCTCCTGGCGATTGGATCGACCATGCCGTGGTCATGTCTGATGACGGTGGGGTTACCTGGAGCGACATCACCGAGAACGTCGTTGAGGCAAGCAGCATACCGTTTGATCCTGACGATATCATCAGCCTGAACCTTGTGGCAACCGCCCCAGATAACGAGGACTGGGTTGCGGTTGCCGGTTACGTGGCTGACGATATTATGGGAGCTGATGTAACTGACAATGCCGTGGCCTTCGTGGTCGCTTCTGAGGACGGCGGAGATAACTTCACCTACGCACATGACGTTGAAGTCGGCGGCGTCTGGATGGACGATATCATGGATATGGCCGTCTCGCCTGAGACAAGCGATGGCATCTACAACATCGCTCTGGCCGGTATGGCTGATGGATCAGCCGCTGGTAGTACTAGCGGCGATGGCGCGGTCTACCGCCTCGAGGCGGGGACATGGCTCACCGGAGGCTGGGAGGATACCCGCTGCTACGACGGATGGGACGGTAGCGGCGAGGACCCCTGTATTGCTAATGATTGGGCTATCGAGTCAGATGCAATCGTTGCCGTTGACTTCTCGCCCAATTTCGACATGGATGACACCATCGTTTGCATGGGTGTTGCCAATGTAGAAGGTGACGACCCGTTCGGCGCAATTATCCCCTTCCTCCAGGAAGGTATCCTAAATAGCGATGGCGCTTGGAACGCCGAGGCCGGCTTCTCCGGTGCTCCTGTGCAGATAACCGATGAGGGTGAAACGCTCCTTACCATCGGTGCCCGCTACATGATGGGCTTTGCGCTTCCAGCCGACTTCGACGGGGTTGACGGTAGCGCCAACAATATCTACCTCTACGTTGATGCCCTCAATGTAGTTACCGAGGAGATCGGCGGCTACGTATTCATCTCCGAGGACTGCGATGACCTCTCGATGCGCTGCGGCCCATCCGGAGATCCCCTCCTTGCCAGCATCGATGTCCACGGTGATGCCGATAGCGCCAAGGCGGTTGTAGGTACATTAGGAATTGATGTGGAATTCGATGGTGATATAGAGGATTTTGGTATAGAAGATATCGTAGTATCGTGCGTTGAGCCCTGCGAGGGCGTGGCCGTCTACCACACCGTTGAGCTCGATGACTGCTGCCCCGAGTGGGAGTGCGCCTGTAAGGACCCCTCCGGTCCCACCTTTGCGGTAACCATGTACACTCCAGACGGTGAGAAGGTATTTGCCACTACAAGCGGCAGCCGGACATTCATCGTTGATGCTCTCAACATGGTACCTCCTATGGTGTGGGACCCGATACTCCAATATTGGGCCTATCTTATAGGAAACCCGCTAGATGAGTCAGCCTTCTCGGTGAGCCTCGATGATGCCGTCTCCTTCAACCAGCTAGGCCTCATCGATACCGATATTGACTGGCTGTCCGATGTGGCCGTCTGCCCAGACTGTAGCGTCATCTACCTCTCCACCGTCAACGAGGGTGAGGGTACTTACAGTGACATAAATCCTTGCTACTATGATACTGGCGTTGAGAGGGGTATGCACCCATCTTTGGATGAGTGGGGAGATGATGAAGGCTGGTTTAACTGCGATTCCATCTGGAGAAGCTACGATAACGGCGATACCTGGGAAAGGATCTTCCACGGCGACTGGGTAAATGACTACATAGAAGATGATACCAACATACTGCTTCGATTACCCTGCGATGATCTCGATGAGTGCTGTACCATCTACATGGGTATCCAGGGAACCGAGGATCTCTACTACAGCCGTGACTGCGGCCAGTGCTGGAACGCTGCCGTTAACCAGAAGGTAACCATCCAGGATTTCGCCGTTGAGAGTGAGAACATCGTCTACCTGCTTGAGGATGACGGTTCGGTTTCTACCTCTACGCAGTATGGACGACGGCCCTCTGACCCTGTTGACACCGGCCTTGATGTTGGCCACTCGATAACTTCTTGCTGCGAACCGGGATGGGTATTAGTAGGAGGCAATGGTGATGAGCCGGTTGCGTACTCTTCCGATGGTGGAGAGACATGGGATTTAACCGACGACCTACCCAATGAAGAAGACGGAGAAGTCCACATCGCGTGTGATACGGCCTGCTCCGATGACCCTATTATCTATGCGGCGGTAGCCGATAATAGTACCGGTGGTATTTACCGCTGTAACTTGGAAGATGGTGAATGGGAAGATATGCAGGCCATCCATAACGATTACGATGGCATTGCCATTGGTCGAAGCGATGGTACCTTATATGCCGTCAGTGATTCTATCTGGGTAGATAAGGACTGCTTCTGCCTTGAAGATGCCGATGGCGATTGCGAAAGGTACTGCGAGGGAGATTCGGATGATTGTGGCGATGATTACGACAGGTATAGCGGCGTTGCCCGCAATCTTACTCCCTGCGAGACTGATTGCTGCGGCACCGAGGACTGGGACTACCTCATCGCTGGAATAGGTACCGATGGTGATAGCCCATTAGAGGACTTCGATATCGAGCCCTCAGCACTTAAGATCTGCGGCTGCATTTCTATGGACACCAATTCCGTGCTCTGGGCAATTGATACCCAGTGGTATGATGTGACCGATGGTTCGGGTGACAATGATGAGTATGGTGGCCTCTGGTCCTACGAGGATTGCGCTGCAAAGCACGGGCCTGAGCTCATCTCGCCAGATGACGAGTCAGTACTTGCCTGTGATCCCTGCTACACCTGCGTGAGCGTACCCATCAACCTCGAGTGGGAGAGGATGTGCCATGCCTGTAGCTACGACATCGAGATCATGGACGAGGACGGTAACGTTATCTGGGATATGTGGGATGTCGAGATAACCGGCGATCCACCCACCTACTACCTCGATACCGCTGCCATACAGTGTGGCCAGACCTACATGTGGCATGTGAGGGAGGCAAATACCGAGACCGGTGAGTGCGTCCACAGCCCCTGGTCCGAGAGCTGGACCTTCACCATAGAGGCATCATCGTCTAATGCGGTACAGTTAATCTCGCCGGAGAACGGTGACATGCTCACCAACCGCTCGGGCGTGGGCTTCTCATGGACAAGCGTTGCCGATGCTACCTCATATAGCTTCGTCCTATCCGAGAACCCCGATCTATCCAGTGCGCTTGCTACCTCCGACCAGTCCGGTACCGCCTATGCCTACTCCGGAACCCTTGACTACGAGACCACCTACTACTGGCAGGTGACCGCCTGGAAGAACGGTACCATGCTCTCACAGAGCGATATCGCTACCTTCTCCATCGCTCCCGAAGAGGTGATACCGCCCACACCGGAACCGACACCGCCACCTGAGATCAACATACCGCCAACCCAGCAGATAGTTCCCATGTGGATCTATGCTGTGATCGGTATCGGTGCGGCCCTGATCGTGGTCGTGATTGTCCTTATCGTTAGGACCCGAAGGCCCTAACCCTTAAGGGGACAATACTACGGATACCAATAGCCCCCTCCGGGAATCCCCGGAGGGGGCTATTTATTTACAATATTCTTGATGATAAAGCTTAATTAAACAATAAGCCAGAGTGTTCAATATGTTACGTTTTATCTAAGCATTGCGGATAATTAAGGCAATCAGGAATAGAGTTGAGAGTATTGAAGAAAAGGTTTAAACTATCCACATATGGGGTCAAAGAGGATGATAAATAGGCCGTTACAGATAGCCCTACCGTGGTTGGCCTTTCTTCTGGCAGCGCTGCTGCCAATCTCATTAACGGCTCAGCCAGTTGAAGCAGCTGGTTGATTGTCCTGCGGGTTGCCGGTGGCAATCACAGTAAGTGTCAGTCCGGAGGGCGCCGGCGTTGTCGAGATAGACGGGGATGCCGAGGCAGAATACCCGGCCAAGGTCCTGGTCAGAAGCGGTGATACCGTTAAAATAGAGGCATTTGCAAAGGAAGGTTATCACTTCGTTGACTGGAGCGAGGCAAACTATGGTTATATCCATGCTAATCCCCATTTAGAGTCAGCATGCCGAGACTTAAACCTGACCGCCAACTTTGCCCCCAACGAATGCCGTGAGTTCGTTTCGGAAGATGGTACTCTCATTATCAGCATTCCCGAGGGTACTACCGCCCTGGATGGGAATGGTAACCCTCTGACTGAGGTCAAGTTTATTCCCATCGAGGAAGAACTGGAAGCCACCGAAGAGACCAGCATCATCGGGATGCCCTATCAATTATTGCCCGAGGGGGCTACCTTCGACCAGCCGGTTACACTTACATGGAAATATGATTCAGACGATATTCCAGAAGGAATACACAAAGAAGGCCTCATGGTCGCCCGCTGCGATACATGCGATAACGGTGAGGTTAAATGGGAGGAGGTAGAGAGCGAGATCAACACCGAGGAAGATATCGTTATCGCATACATAGAGCATTTCTCTACCTTCGCGGTAATTGGACCCACTGAATCACAAGTATCAGAATCCATCCCATCGGTAACCTCAATACTACCTGCATCCTTCACCCTTAGCAATTTACTAATATCACCAAACGAGGTTAGCGCTGGTGAAACGGTGTCCATCAGCCTCCTTGCCAACACCGGGGAGGAAGACGGTACCTGTACTATAAACCTGCGGATAAACGGGGAAATAGAAGAAGCGAGGGAAATAAGTCTGCCCTACAACAGTAAAGAAACGATAACATTCACAACATCGCAGAGCAAAGCGGGCGATTACTCGATAGACGTTAACGGCCTAGTCGGCTCTTTTACCGTTAAGGAAGGAGAGCCTACCCCTGGAGCACCAGTCACGCGAACACACGATGAGACTAATCCCTGGTTTATCCGTATTGTTATCATTGTCATTTCCGCAGCTATCGCAGTTCCACTCATAGCCAGGTGGCGGCGTAGAAGAACTGACTACGGCACACTGAACTATATCTCACCGAGATTTCGCTAGGAAACGTATCTCCCTTCTCGAAAGGGAATTCACGTCAGGAATGATTCGGCTCAAATCTTCCCTCCCATCGGATATATGGCAGTAAACGGGCCGCCCACAGTCGTGAGCCTTCTTTCTTGGGTGAGATTAATAATAACCGAGTCTCTTCGGCCGCTCGATGATCGTGGATAAGGCTACTTTGGTGTCATGCTTGGCCAAACAGTCCCTGATGGCTGAGTAGTTGTAAGTAGTGATAGTCAAGCTGGAATCGTCGATTAGGCTCTTGTCTAACATTAGCTTTTTCTCAGTCTTTTCTTCGGTGAAAGCAGGGAGCCTAGCTGAGGTAGATCTCTCATAAGCGATAGAGAACCCATCCGGGCTGTGGCGATATTCTCTCAGGAGAACGAAGAATCTTGATTTACCGATTCCCAACGTCTCCTCGATTGCCGACCTCTCCAATATCCCCTGGCAGTATCCCTTCAGCAAAACCTTCACCTGTTCGGAAGTGAACCTCTTGTGAACCTGGTCCATACTACTACGGCAATTTTGTGCCTTTCACTGACTGTAATAAATATTTATAACTAAAATGTTTAGCTATCTGGGCGATAGCTCTTGTTGTGCCAGCAATCAGCTAGAAAGTTGAACAGAAGATTTCAGTATCATGAAAACTATTCGCTTGCTAGCTTGCGTTGGCACCCTTGAGTCTTATTATCACAATTTAGAGTCTCTTCTTAACTGGCAATCTAGTTTGAAGCATTGCCTCCGAAAGGATAGAATAGACAGACATGCGCAGACAATACCGTAGTTCCACATTAATCTGGGCTATTATTGCAGTCAACTTCGTCATTTTCATAATGACTGTGGTTAGACCAGACATTGGTAGTTACCTGGCAATGGCCAAACCCATTTATAACTCCAGTTACTGGACTATTATTAGCGCTATGTTTGTTCATGCCGGATTCTCACACATCTTTTTCAATATGCTCAACCTCTATTTTTTGGGGAAGTTATGTCTCCAGCTTATGGATACCAAATGGTTCTTGCTGGTATATATCCTCGGCGGGATTGTTGGTAACCTTATGTTCTTACTGATAGGGCCAATGTACACAGCGGTAGTGGGCGCATCGGGGGCTGTGTTCGCCCTTGGGGGTGTCCTTGCGATGATGCGCCCCAAGGTAAGAGTGGCACTCTATTTTTTCATACCGATGCCACTGTGGGTAGCAATCGCAATCGCTTTTGTGATTACGGCATTCGTTGCGGGAATAGCCTGGCAAGCCCATCTTGGCGGACTCATTGTAGGGCTTATTGTTGGCTTCGTTCTTAAAAGAAAGGAGCAGCGAATGTGGAGAGTTCGCTATTATCAATAATGAGCCTTCGCTGACACAATAGTTATTAAGCTTAAGTCCTACAGTTAAGGTCACTTTGGGTTCTACAGGTTTTGCATAAGTAGCTCCGGCTAACGGCTCGGACAGCTGTCGTGTTTACAAAACAGGCAAATCCCCAATTTAGGCAGGCGGCAGCTAGGAGCCATCAAATAATCGATAACCCAACCAAAGCGAAAGCGGCTATAGGTGGCAGGGCAGGTACGGGTTTACCTTTAAGGAAAACAGCTTGTATTAAGTAGGCGAGCAACAATCCCAAGAGAGCAAATGATCCGATAATCGAGGCCGTGCCCAGACCTTGAGCGAAAAAGACTGAAGCTGTGAGCAGACAGGGAAAGGCGATATCGCCCCCACCCAGTAAAGAGTATTCACGTTCAGCAGGCTCTTTATTGATAAGATTAGTAATAGTCTCTTGCCGCAGGTCCCCTCTCCACTGAGACAGGCTTTTCGGAATGACGAATGCTGGCAACACCCCAATGCCGGACAGCTTTCCGGTTAACCACAGCATAAAGCCGAAACGCACTGCAAGAAGATCGTAAATTGCCAGCGCTCCCATCACCGCCATAATTGTCCAAGGCGTGATAAAATGTCCAAAGACAGCTCCTACACTGGCTAGGGCCAGAATCATGACTAGATTGTGAAACCATATCCTCGGCATCAGGAACCAGATGGTACCCACAGTAGCAGCAATAGTGATTGCCCCGGCAAACGGTATCAAGAAAACGAAGGCAATAAAGGTCCCCCAGGCGAAGAGAAAGGCAAACAGTATTCTTAAAGCTACCTTCAAGGCTGAGAGCGGGATTTTCGCTAGCGCTATAGCAACCGCGGCCGTTGCAGCAAGGAAGTATATCACTATCGGACCCATTGACGAGTGAGCAGGTGTCTGAGTCACCTCTCCCGAAGGTGATGTCACCGGCCCGGGCCAGACGGATATAGTCTGGTCAGGCTGGGTCGGCATGTATATGTTGTTGGCTTCAAGAAACAAGCTTTCCTGGGATGCAATCGAGATAGTGAGTACTATAGCCACAACAAACAATATGGCGGCGCCAAATGCCGGGTGTTGTTTCGGTATTCTGGTGATTTTCACGATGGTGTCTTATCTATCCGTAAGCGGCTCAGCGGTAATTACTGTCATTCGACCGGCTCCAGAGTAATGGCTATGCTCTGATAGTAGATGCCAGTGAGACCCTCGAATCCGGAATCCGTACCTACCAAAAGCCAGATCTTGTCATCTTCACTTGCAGTAACAGGGTAATTGTGCTCGTGCTCAAGCTCAATAGTTACATAGGGTGGGTTTAGCATATCAATCTCTTCAGCAGGGAGCCCGTTGGCAAAATTACCAGCCATAGAAGCGGCAGGACCTTCACCGCTGTTACCATCACCTTTATCCACAGTCATCATGTAGTATTCATTGTCGGAGACGGTCTCGAGTTTGACCTCAGGCTCTACCGGGGTGGCGCCAGCTTTAACAAAAACTGATTCGCCTGGAGCGCCGCCTATTCCGACAGCGCCACTGGGTGCGTTAGAAGCAAAGGTGAGAACGTAGCTTACGCGATAGTCTTGGCCCGGAACAATTCCTTCTTTAGAACCGATTTGTCGTTTCAAAAACATAAAAAGGTCATCCGAGGCGTTCATTCCCTGTAGGTAATAGCCGGTGTCATCAATTTCAAGTTCGGATGGCAGTGGTCTTATCTCTGCCTCAAGCTGCATAATGTCCTCCATATCTGGAGCATATTCGGCAAACCCTGCTTCCCATCCAACAGCACCCTCACTGAAATTGAATTCAAGATCAACCGCAGAGGGTTCTGGAGATGGTTCTGGTGACGGGGCAGGTTTAGTGCAGGCAATTAAGCCGGCCGTCAATGCTAGCGCCAGCGTGATACACAGTAATCTTTCCCTCATTTTATCTTGACTCCTAGCTTATTGAGACATAGTTTGTGCCAATATGATGCTCCGACATGTTTAATTAGTCTGAACGTATTTCTAATGGAATATCGGGAAGTTATTTAGCTTGGGCTATTTGTTGCTGAAATCGACTGGTATATTTTGTTTCACTTGTTACAACGAGAAAAATCACGAAAAAGTTAGAACTATCTTGTCCTAGATTTAATGCGGGGGAAGGGTGCCATTTTTGTGCGCATCGGGCGAAAATGACAAGTGTTACTCGACTGATATATACCCTTCGCTCCTCACAATAGACTGTCCGTCAGGACTCAAGCAAAAGCCGATGAAGTCACTGGCCGGGCTGTTCGGTTCATCTCTGGTAAGAAAATAGAAAGGTTGTGACATAGTGTAGGTGCCGCTGATGATGTTATCAGCAGTGGCTTCAGTTCCGTCAATTGCCAGGGCTTTTACTAAACTGTCGAGATAATTAAAAGAGAGGAATCCGATTGATCCTGGGGTCATGGAAATAATATTACGAATAGCCCCAGAAGCAGGCTGAAGAAGGGCACGGTTAGTGATCAGAGATTCCTTCATCACCTCTTTCTCAAAGGTGTGTCTGGCTCCTGATCCCTCTTCCCTGGCGACTACAATGATTTCATCGTTGGAGCCTCCTACCTCATCCCATCTCCGAATCTCTCCAGCGAATATTCTTCTCACATCTTCTTTGGTGAGTTCTGCTAATGTATTTGAAGGATGGGTGATAATAGCTAGACCACTGTGCGCAATCAAATAGCTTATGAGCCGGGGCTCTTCTGGCTTAAGTTCACGCGATGCGGCACCGATGTCCACAGTGCCGTCTGCAGCCGTTTTAACGCCGACGCTGGATCCTCCGCCTTGAATGGTAACAGTAACGTTAGGATATAACCACCTGAAGGCGTCGGCGAGTTTTTCAGCCAGCGGCTGGACAGTAGTTGAACCAGCTTGGGTTACCACACCGGAAAGAAGGGCTGAATCGTCACCAGGTGTTGACGGTGGGGTTGATAACGGATGGGTGCAGCTTGTGGAAATAGTGATGCCCATTGATACTATCGCTATCAGTACTATGGTAGCTAGCTTGTTTAATTTTTTATATGCGTACATTGAGTCACGGTGTGAGTCATAAGTGATATTCGTACTACTATTTACACCTTATATTAATATTACCACTTGCATATAATCTATTAAAATCTTCATCGCGTTGGGTTACTGAGCAAAGTTTTTACCTGCTCGTGCATTATCTTTATTAGCTACCTTACGCCTAAGCTATCGTCCTTTACCCCTGGCCAGTCTTTAAGCTACTTTTCTCCATTCGTGATTGTCTTCTTATGGCCTGTTGAATCCTTTTACCCCGCTCCTCCCTGTTCTTTTGAATCGATTATCCAGAATAGTTAACTTTTTATTTCACTTTTCGGCCAGGGCTTTTGCTTCGTTTCTTTCTTACCTCTTTGAGAGCCATCTTGTGGTTTCTACGCTCCTCCTCCCTTTCTGCAACCGATTTACTCTTCATAACTACTATGCCTCCATATTCCTATTAAGTAATTTAAACTCAATGTAACGCCTTAAAAACTAATAAACCACTTTTCTCAATGCTCGATAAAAACACCTTGGGCTGGTAGGCCCTTGGTCTAGCAATTCTAAACATCTTTTCCCCGCAAACAGGACAGAAGCCCTCTACCGCGGGCCTATTGTTCATCCTCAGCTTCTTAGGGTTCTTTACCTTCCTGGCCATTTGACAATTGAAGCAGTAGGCAGTTCTCATAATCACACTCCCCTTAACCTGACTACGATTCCAGGTATTTATCCTTTAAGTGATTTATTAACTTATATAATTCTTCATGCCTGCTCGACCCTATGCTCTCCTCTTCCAATGACTTAAACTGTTCCGTGAGCTTATGCCGCCCTTTTTCTGAAAGGTGCGATTCGATCATGGGGTAAAGAATGCGATTTTCCTTATCAATATGCTGAGTTAACAGTAAAACGTATTTCTTGGCATCCTTAACGAATGGTGAAAAATCCGTTGATCCATTGGACCTGTATCTCTCAAA
>Ga0209164_1005667_pt1 | contig 10536 bp, 9 predicted proteins | sample MTBNYHSulfiMetaG_FD_187458 | JGI IMG/M metagenome (GOLD analysis project Ga0209164, IMG submission 187458) | Enrichment culture microbial communities from rom New York Harbor, USA that are MTBE-degrading - MTBE-NYH (New York Harbor Sulfidogenic)... | ecosystem: Environmental > Aquatic > Marine >... | reverse complement strand
CCCACCAGCAGGGTGGCAAAGGTCCAGGGCATCTTGCGGCGCAGGCCGCCCATCTTGAAAATGTCGAGCTCGCCCGATAGGGCGTGCATCACGCTCCCCGCACACAGGAAGAGCAGCGCCTTGAAGAAGGCGTGGGTGGTCAGGTGGAACATGCCCGCCGCGTACGCGCCCGCGCCCATGCCCACGAACATGTAGCCAAGCTGGCTGATGGTCGAGTAGGCCAGGATGCGCTTGAAATCCTTTTGCACCAAGGCCATGGTCGCGGCGAAAAAGGCGGTGAGCACACCGATCCAGATCACCCAGTTGAGCGCTGAGGGCGACGCTTCAAAGAGGGTGAAGCAGCGGGCCACCATGTAGACGCCGGCAGTGACCATCGTCGCCGCGTGAATCAGAGCGCTGACCGGGGTGGGGCCTTCCATGGCGTCGGGCAACCAGACGTAGAGCGGGATCTGGGCCGACTTGCCGGCGGCGCCCAGGAACAGCAGCAGGGCAATGGCCGTCGCCGTGCCGGGCAGGATGGTACCGGCGGCGGGAAGCACGTCCTGGAAGGCCAGGCTGCCAAAGGTGGCAAAGATCAGCATGATGCCCAGGGCAAAGCCAAAGTCACCGACGCGGTTGACGATGAACGCCTTCTTCCCGGCGTCGGCCGCCGACTTTTTCTCGAACCAGTAGCCGATGAGCAGATACGAACAGAGGCCCACCCCTTCCCAGCCGACATACATCACCAGGAAGTTGTCGCCCAGGACCAAGATGAGCATCATCAGGACAAAGAGGTTCAGCCAGGTAAAGTAGCGGTTATAGTACTCCTCGCCTTTCATGTAGGCCGCGGAGTAGATGTGCAGCAGCGTGCTCACGCCGGTGACCACCAGCACCATCAGGATGGAGAGCTGGTCCAGCAGGAGCGAGGCTTCGACCTTGAAGCTGCCGGCCACAATCCAGGTGAAAATGGGAATGATCCGCTCCCGGCCGTTTCCGCCTGCTTCGGTCTCTGCCGGCAAGCCCAGCATGGCGAAAAAGACCAGCAGCGCCACCACAAACGACGCGCCTACGGCCAGACAGGCGATGGCGGCCACGAGCCGCCGGTTCAGCCAGCGGCCCAGGAAAGCGTTGATCAACACCCCGGCCAGTGGGAAGAGAAGGATCAACCAGACGGTTTCGAGCATCTCAAGAGATCTCCATCGGCAATTGTGCGGCTACCATTTGAGCAGGTCCATCTCGTCCACATCGGCCGTCTCTTTGTGGCGATAGTAGGCCACGACGATGGCCAGGCCCACCGCCACCTCTGCTGCTGCGACGGCCATGACCAACAGGACGAAAACCTGGCCTTCCACGTTTGCCAGCAAACGCGAGTAGGTAATCAGCGTCAGGTTGACGGCATTGAGCATCATTTCAACCGACATGAACATAACCAGCGCGTTCCGCCGGAAAAGCACGCCGGCCGCGCCCAGGGTGAACAGGATTGCGCTGAGAATTAGATAGAAGGAAGGTGGAACCATGAGAAATGCTATCCCTCCAGTCTCTTTTTGGCCAGGACCACAGCCCCGATGATCGCCACCAGCAGCACGACCGAGGCCAGCTCGAAGGGAATGGCAAAGTCGGTCAGCAGGGCCGCACCGATCTCGCGCACGTTATCGGTGGGCGCCAGCGCCTGCAGCCACTCGGTCGCGGCGGGGGCCAGGCCCGTCCCCACGGGGATCAGGGCCCACAGGATGCCGATGAGAAAGAGCGGGCCCAGGAGCAGGCCGGCGATCCAGTGGTATTTCCGCAGGTCGGGCGATTCCTCGGCTTGCTCGGTTCCCAGCAGCATGATCACGAATAAAAAGAGCACGACCACTGCCCCGGCATAGATGATCACCTGCACCAGGGCCACAAACTGGGCATTGTGCAGCAGGTAGAGCCCGGCCAGGCAACAGAAGTTGACCAGCAAAAAGAGGCCGCTCCGCACGGCGCTGCGCTGGGCAATGACGCCCAAGCCTGCCGCTACGGCAACGATGGCCAAGATGAAAAAGAGCACCATTTCCATGGCGGATCTGTCCTCCTACCGCTGATCGTCCAGCATGATGGCGTTGGGCTCGGCCAGTTGCAGCAAGCGGTCCTGGGTGTACAGCAGGCTCTCGCGGCTATAGTCTGCCAGGGCGAACTCGCGGTGCAGGACGATGGCGCCCGTCGGGCAAGCCTCTTCGCAGTAGCCGCAGAACATGCAGCGCAGCAGGTTGATCTCATAGATCGCGGCGTAACGCTCGCCTGGCGACCGCTGTACCCCGTCGGTGTTCTCTCCGGCCTGGACGTAGATGCATTGGGTCGGGCAATAGGCCGCGCACAAAGCGCAGCCTATGCAGCGCTCAAGCCCGGTGTACGGTCCATCCTCGTAGCGCCGTAACAGGTGCCGTCCCCGGAACCGGGGATAGAGCTTGACAGGCTCCTTGGGGTACTGGACGGTGATCGGTTTCCTGAAAAAGTGGGTGAGGGTCAGCCCCATCGCCCGTAGGATGTGCCAGAACCCGACAATTGCGTCTCGTAGCATACCTTTTCCCTGTGTCGAATCCCTAGTGCGCCCTATCCAATCAGCGCCACCACTATCGCCGTAACAGCCAGGTTGGCCAGGGCAAGTGGCACCATGAACTTCCAGCAAAAGCGCATGAACTTGTCATAGCGCACCCGGGGTGTGCTGGCCCTGATCCACACGAACGTAAACATCATGAACAGAACCTTGGCCAGGAACAGAGCCACCCCTGCCAGCGGGTGCAGGTCCGAGATGAAAGCTGGCCATTTCCAGCCGCCCAAAAAAATCGTGGCGACGATGGCGCTGTTCACCACCATTGCCGTGTACTCGCCCATGAAGTAGAGGGCAAATTTGATGCCGCCGTACTCGGTCATAAAGCCGGAGACCAGCTCGTTCTCTGCCTCAGGAAGGTCAAAGGGCGAGCGGTTGCTTTCGGCGATGATGGCGATCAGAAAGAGGAGGAACCCTACCGGTTGCAGAGCAATCAGCGGCCACCCTCCCTGAAAATCGACGATCTGGCGCAGGCTCAGGCTACCCACCACGAGCACGACACTCACCAGGGCCAGCCCCATGGGCAGCTCGTAGCTGATCATCTGCGCTGCTGCCCGCAACGCGCCTAGCAGTGAGTACTTGTTGTTGGACGACCAGCCCCCCAAGACCACGCCATAGCTTCCCAGACCGGCGATCGCCAGCAGATAGAGCAACCCGACGTTGACGTCGCCGATCCACAGCCCCACCCGCTGGCCAAAGAGGCTTACCTCTGGCCCGAACGGGATCACGGCAAAGGTGATCAGCACTGCCGCGTAAGAGATGCCCGGCCCCATCAGGTAGAGCACCTTGTCTACGTGGTTGGGGATGATCTCCTCTTTGAAAATCGCCTTGACCGCATCGGCCAGCGGCTGGAAGAGCCCAAAGGGTCCGGCGACGTTCGGCCCGTAGCGCACTGCGAACCGGGCGCAAATCTTGCGCTCCCACAGGGTCGCGTAGGCGCCCGCCAGCAGCAAGACGACTACCATCACGACGCCCTTGATGACCGGAATCCAAAAGTCAGCTACCCAATCCATGTCTACTCCGTGTTGGCCGCTGGGGTTGGCCCCAATGCCTGCCGAACCTCCCTCACTTGGTGATCCTTACCCTTGGCAGGGTGGAGCGATCCGTGAAAAGCACGCTCAGGGGCGCCTGGGTCAAGTTGGCCGGGGCAAAGGCCACACCCGGCGCGACCTCGGTGCTGACCTTGACGGTGAGCCCCAACCGCCCAACGGCCGATACCAGGGAACCATCGTCGCCATCGGCTACTCCGAATCGTTCGGCATCGATGGGATGGATGACCACGTAGGCCTCAGGCACCAGGTCACGAATCCACTCTGTGCGGCGCAGCAGCGTCCCCCCATCGTACAGCGCGCGCCCGGCGACCAGGATCAACGGATACTCGGGGTCCTGAGGCGGCGGCGCCTGTTCGACCCGGGTCAGGGATCGCTTCATGGCCGCTTCGGGCCTGGGCCGCTGCCAGCCGGCCTCCCCAATCGTTGCCGCGTCGACGTCGCGGTAGCCGGGCAGCACCTTGGCGATTTCCTCCAGGATCTGTGCCGGAGCGGAGAAATCCCAGGCCCGGCGGCGTTTGGAGTCTACCATGCGCGCTGCGACTTGGGCGATGATCCACCAGTCGGCTCGAGCCTGGCCTGGCGGCCGTACCGCGGCGTGGATGGCCTGAAGCCGCCCCGTGACGTTGATAAAACTGCCGTCGGTTTCGGCAAAGCTGGCAGCCGGCAGGACAACCTCGGCCAGCGACGCCGTCTCGGTCAGGAACAGGTCCTGGACAACGAGGAAAGGTATCCTGCCCAGGGCTTCTCCGGCCGTGCGCGAGTCGTTGGCCGGATCGGCGCCAACGATCCACAGGGCCTCGAGATTGCCTTTTTGGCCGGCGCGCATCATGCCGTCAAAGTCGAGACCATCGACCGGCGAGAGCTTGCCGCCCCACATACCGGCCAGACGGCTGCGGATCTTGGCGTCCTTGAACGGCTGCTTGCCGGGATAGAGGCAGGGCACCAGACCCATCTTCAGGGCGCCGAGCGTGTTGTTGTCCCCGGCTATGAAAGCGACCTCGGCGCCACCCAACAGGGCGGCCAGGTTCTCCATGGCATTCAGCCTTTGCTCGGCGGGATCCGAATCCGGGTCGCCGGTCTGCTGCTGGGTCTCCCGCAACCAGTTGGGTCCGTAGAGGATGATGGGGCGCTTGGCCCGGGCAAGCAGCCGTGCAGCTTCCTGTACCGAGTCTGCAGGGGCGCCCGCGAGTTGTTCGACCTGGCGCGGTCCGTAGGCCTGAAGCCAACTGCGATATTCGTCCAGGTTGGTCACCCGCACACCGAGGGCACCTGCCTGCTTGCCTTCCGCGTTGGCTTCCAGGAGGGCCCGGGCCAGGCCGTTGAGCAGCGCAATCTCACTGCCCGGACGGTAGCCGAGCCACGGACCGCCGTAGCGGCCCAGCTCGATCTGTCGCGGATTCACCACCAGCACCTTGGCTCCGTGGCGTAGCACGGCTTTTTTGATCCATAGCTCGAGCATGGGCATCTCGGTGCTGGGATCGAGGCCCAAGAGCACGATGACGTCGTTGCGCTCCAGTGCGGGCATGGAGGACAAAGGGACGGCCCTGGAAGGCATCCTGTCCAAATGATCGACGTTATTGGTGCCAATCACCGATCGCAGGAACCGCTGGAAGAGATAGTTGGCTTCGTTGGTGATGTGGGTCGAACCCAGTCCGCCCACTGCCTCCGGGCCAGAGGTCTCGACGATGCTGCCGAGGCGCCGGGCGATCAGATCCAACGCCTCATCCCACGTGGACGGGCGCAGCTCGCCGTCGCGGCGGATGAGGGGCGTCTGCAGGCGATCGGGGTGGCCCACAAAACCGTGGGCAAAGCGGCCCTTGTCGCAGATCCAGACGTCGTTGACCTCAGCATTCTCGCGGGGCGTGATGCGCCGCAGTTGGTTGTTTTTGACGCCCAGGGTGATGTTGCAGCCCGCGGAACAGAGCGCGCAAACGCCGGGCGTGTTGGTCAGTTCCCACACCCGCGCTTCAAAGCGGAAGGCGCGGCTGGTCAGCGCGCCGACCGGGCAGATGTCGATGGTGTTCCCCTGCCACTTGCTGGTCAGGCTGCGACCAGGGAAGGTATCCAGGCGGGTGTTGGCGCCCCGGCCAAAGAGATCCAATTCATGGTCGTCGGCCCACTCGTCCAGGAAGCGGATGCAGCGCCAGCAGAGCACGCAGCGTTCCTGGTCCAGCACGATCAGCTCGCCCAACGGATAGCGCTTGTTCTTGTGGCGCTTTTCCTCGACGTAGCGGCTCTGGCCCGGCCCATCCAGCAAGGCCTGGTTCTGCAAAGGACACTCGCCGCCCTTGTCGCAAACAGGACAGTCGAGAGGGTGGTTGGTCAGCAGGAATTCGATATTGGCCTTGCGTGCCGCAACCGCCTCTGGCGAGGTGTGGACCCGCACGACCATGCCATCGCGCACCGGCGTCGAGCAGGAGGTTTGCAGGCCGCGCGCGCCTTCGATCTCCACCAGGCACATGCGGCAGGCGCCCACCGGCACCAGCTTTTCGTGATGGCAGAACGTGGGGATATGGATGCCGGCCGCCGTTGCCGCCTCATAGATCGTGCAACTCGCCGAACACCTGACCTCTTGGCCATCGATTGTCAAAGAAATCGTCGCATCTGTCATGAACGAGAATCCTTGCCAGCCTATCCTACTTGCCCGCCATGCAGCGCTTCTCGCGGATGTGGAACTCGTATTCCTCGCGGAACCGCTCGATGCTGCTCTGTACCGGTCCGACGGCAGCATCTCCCAGCGGGCAGAAACTCCTACCAGTGATGTTGTTGCAAATGTCCAGCAACAGGTCCAGGTCCTGCATGCGTCCCTCGCCGTGCTCGATCCGCCGCAGGATCTTGTACATCCAGTCAGTGCCTTCGCGGCAGGGGATGCACTTGCCACAGGACTCGTGCTTGTAAAAGGCCGCCAGCCGCTCCGTCACCTGGACGATGCAGGTCTGCTCGTTGATGGCAATGATCGCCCCCGAGCCGAGCATCGAACCTGCCTCAAAGATCGACTCGTAGTCCAGATTGCAGCCCATTGCCACGTCGGCCGGCAGCATCGGCGTCGAGGAGCCGCCGGGGATGATGGCCTTGAGCGGGATCCCGTCTTTGGGGCCGCCACAGACGTCGTCGATCAACTCCTTCATGGGAACGGCCAGGGGCAGTTCGTAGGTGCCGGGGCGCTCCACGTGGCCGGACACACAGAACAGCTTGAGGCCCGGGCTTCGCGTCGTGCCCCACTGCCGGTACCAATCGGAGCCGTTGGCGACGATGAACGGCACGTTAAAGAGCGTCTCGACGTTGTTGATGATCGTCGGCTTGCGATAGAGCCCCTCGGCTGCCGGGAAAGGAGGCTTGAGCTTGGGATGGCCCCGCTCTCCCTCCAACGAGGAGAGAAGCGAGGTCTCCTCGCCGCAGATATAGGCGCCCGCCCCCTGCAGAATGCTGATCTCCAGGCTATACTGGCTGCCCAGGATGTTCTTGCCGAGGAAGCCCTTCTGATAGGCTTGGTCGAGGGCGCGGCGCAACCGCTGGTAGCTCAGGTCGTACTCGCCACGGATGTAGATGAAGGCGTGCTCCACCTCACAAGCGTAGCAGGAGATCATGATGCCCTCGAGCAAGCCATGGGGATCGTGCTCCATCAGCACGCGGTCCTTGAAGGTGCCAGGCTCGCCCTCATCGGCGTTGCAAACCAGGTAGCGAGGGTACACCCCCTTGGGCAGGAACATCCACTTCCGGCCGGTCGGGAAGCCTGCACCTCCGCGGCCTCGCAGCCCCGAGTTGAGGACAACCTCAATGATCTCTGCGGCCTGGCGTTCTTTCAGCGTCTGTTCCCAAACCTGATAGCCCCCCCGCTCGACGTAGGTTTCGATTTCGTAGGAGTGTGGCACTCCGACGTTGCGCAATAGCACTTGAGTCTGCATGGTTGCTTTTTCGGTATTCCCCGACTTCTGCCGTGTTGTTGGGCCAGCGCTCCTGGTCGACTCTAGTGTTATCGCGCCAGGGCCCAGCCGAACCGCGGGCTATTCCCCGTACATCCTCGACCAGCCCCAGGTACCGGTGTTGCTGATGCTAAAGAATTCGTCTTCCAGGATGCGCTGGTGGATCCTTTCCTCGTTGGCCAGTTTGCGGAACATGTCCTGGCCATTGGGATCATCGGTCTGTTCGGCCAGCGCCCGGTACCGCTCGCCGGCTATCTTTTCGTTCTCGATCGCCTTGCTGAGAATGCCCGCCGTGTCTTTGAGATCCTCGAACTGGGTTCCGGCGGCCTCGCCACTGGCCAGGGTGGGAGCGAATTGCTCGACAGCCCGCGTTTCGTAGGCGATGAACTGCCCGTCCTTTTGCAGCGAGCGGGCCAGATCGGCCAGCTTCTGGTAGTGGTACTGCTCAAACGATGCCAGCCGTCCCAGCAGGTCGCGGCCCTGTGGTTCCTGGATCTCGACCGCGGCCTGGGCGTAGAATGCCTGAGCTTTGAGCTCCGCATCCATGGCAACGTCCAGCGCCTCTTCCAATCCCAATGTTCGACTCACGTTATGGCCTCCCTCAGGACAGGCCCGCCAGAATCTGATCGATCTTTTCCTCGGTCAGGTTCTCGTGGTAGGCATCGTCCACCTGCATCATGGGCGCGGTGCCGCAGGAACCCAGGCACTCGACCTCCAGCAGGGTGAACTTGCCGTCGCCGGTCGTCTCACCCACGGCGACGCCCAACTTGCGGCTGATATAGGACAGCAGGTGCTCCGCGCCCAGCAGCGAGCAACTGATGTTGGTGCATGCCTGGATCAGGTGCCGGCCGACCGGTTTCTTGTTCAGCATGGTGTAAAAAGTGGCAACCGATGCCACCTGGGTCGGAGGCAGGCCCATCACCTCGGCGACCTCGTCGAAGGCCTGTTCCGGCAGCCAGCCGCCATAATCCTGCTGGGCCAGATACAACGCCGGCAGCAACGCCGACTGTGGGTCGGGATATTCATCGCGGATTTTTCGGATCTCGCGTTTCGACTGCTCCGATAGCACTACTGCCTCCACGTTACCTATCCACCTCTCCCATGGTGATGTCGATACTGCCAATCATCGATACCATGTCGGAGAACATGCTGCCCGGGGCCATGACGCGCAACGCCGAGATGTTGGAGAAGGAGGCTCCCCGGATCTTGAGACGGTAGGGGGACGGCCCGCCGTCGGATACGATGTAAAAGCCCAGCTCTCCTTTTGGGTTCTCGACGCTGGTATACACCTCACCCACCGGCGGCTTGAATCCCTCGGTGACCAGCTTGAAGTGGTGGATCACGGCCTCCATGCTGGTGTCCAGTTCCTCCCGAGGCGGCAGGCTGATCTTGCGATCGGGGTCTCGAACCGGGCCGGGGCCAAGCTTTTCCAGTTTTTTCAATCCTTGCCGGATAATGTGCGCGCTCTGGCGCATCTCGGCGACGCGCACTTTGTAGCGCGAATAGGCATCGCCGTACGGCTGTACCGGGACCTCAAAGTCGTATTCATCGTACCCGCAGTAGGGAGCGTGCTTGCGCACGTCGTAGGCCACGCCGCAGCCGCGCAGCACCGGCCCCGTGCACCCCAGACCGATGGCCTTGTCGGCATGGATGACGGCAATGCCATCCAGCCGGGAGCGGTAGATGGGATTCTTGGTGAGCATCATCTCGTACTCGTCCATCCGCTTATCAAAGAGGCCCGCAAACTCACCTACGACCCGAGAAAAGGCCGGGGGTACATCCCAACGCAAGCCGCCTGTCGTAAAGTAGCTGGTGGTGATGCGCGCCCCGCACACCATCTCAAAGATGTCCAGGATCATCTCCCGTTCGCGGAAGGTGTACTGTAGCAGAGCATGGATGGTGCCGGCCAGGTCGAGGGTCTGGGTGCCGATCCAGATGAGGTGAGCTGCCAGGCGCTGAAGTTCCAGCAGGATGACGCGGATGACGCTGGCTCGCGGCGGCACCTGCGCCTCCAACAGCTTTTCGACCGCCAGGATGTAGCTCAGGTCGTTGGACATGCCTGCGACATAGTCCATGCGGCTGGGGTAGGTGGCGAACTGCTGGTAGGTCCGGTTCTCGGCCGTCTTTTCAAAGCCGGAATGGAGGTGTCCAATGTCCGGGGCGGCGTTGACGATCCGCTCGCCGTCTAACTCGACCACGACGCGCAAGACGCCGTGCGTGGCGGGATGCTGCGGACCCATATTGATGATCATCGTGTCGTCGCGCCCGCTGAACCAGGGTGGCACGTCCGATTCCTTGGTCGGCGCATCCAGGACCTGGCTGCCCAGGCCGGCCAGCGCCGGCTCGTCCGGGTTGACGGTGAACTGCACCGGCTCGCCGCCGAGGGGGTAGTCCTTGCGCAAAGGATGGCCTACCCAATCGTGAGGCAGCATGATGCGGCGCATCTCGGGGTGGCCCCTGAAGTGGATGCCAAAAAGGTCATAGACCTCTCGCTCGTGCCAGTCGGCGGCCCACCAGATCGACGAGACGCTATCCACGGCCGGCGCGCTGCCCGCCAGCGGCGCCTTCAGCCGCAGGCGTCGCCGGTGTTTCAGGGAGTAGAGCTGGTATACGACCTCAAACCGCGGCGACAGCCCCAGATCCAGCCGATCTATGGCGCTGACAAAGAGGCACAGGTCATAGGCCTGGTCGGGATCATCTCGCAGGAACCGGCAGATAGGCAGAATGTCTGCCGCACGAACGATGACAGTCGTTTCTCCCCGGAACTGGCACACATCCAGTACCGATTGGGAAAACTGGTCTCTTAGCTTGCTAATACTCGTCTCGCCTTCGATCATCTCATGTCCTTGACCGGTGGGTGGCACAGTGATCAGTTCAGGGCCAGGGAGGCGCCGTTCAGCCCGAGGCCACACCACCCGCGCTCGATCATCGGTAATCGCTGAATTTCTCGTCCTGGATCTTGGCGTATAGCTGTGTGATGCCGTAGATCAAGGCCTCGGGTCGAGGT
>Ga0209164_1005666_pt1 | contig 10537 bp, 7 predicted proteins | sample MTBNYHSulfiMetaG_FD_187458 | JGI IMG/M metagenome (GOLD analysis project Ga0209164, IMG submission 187458) | Enrichment culture microbial communities from rom New York Harbor, USA that are MTBE-degrading - MTBE-NYH (New York Harbor Sulfidogenic)... | ecosystem: Environmental > Aquatic > Marine >... | reverse complement strand
CGTTGCTGCGAGTCGCCGAAGCATGCCAGGCTCTCCGCGTAGAGCCCCAGCGGGCCAACCGCGCGCTGCCACTCCTCATAACCCAGCAGCAGGCTGTAGAGGTACTGCAACGCAGCCGTAGCGCAGTTGATCGAATTGGAGAGAGTAACCTCGCTTCCATCAGTCAGTGTCAAACTTTGTAAAGCGCCCACTCGGCAGGTGTAATACCCGCGGTTGAGCTGGTTGGCCGCCCAGGAGAGTTGTCGGTAGAGTCCCTTGAAAGACGGGTCGTCAGCGATGAATGCATCATCTAATCGTAATTCTTGCTGCGAGCGTTCCCGCAGCAGCGCCAGCAGGAGGCGCGGGGAGATTGAATAATCGCGGCTGATCTTTTCCAGGATCTCGCTTCCGCTGCGCGGCATATCTTCCACCATTTCGCTGTAATCTGCCAGCGTACCTGCCTGTTTTGAAACAAATTCGCTGATCGAAAAATCTCTTAAAGACGGGCCATAGACGAATTCCGAATCCGGCAGGATCACAAAATCCGATCCGGCTTGTGGACTTTCGCCTGCCGCACCGGCAGATTCCGTAGCCTGCCGCAGTTCTTCAAAGGGTGAGGGGTTTTTATCCGGGCGTATGCAGCCGGCAGCTGCGCCAGCCAATCCGATCAGCATAATTGCCAATCCTTTCAGCCGCCTTGTTTCCACCCTATCCTTCCTAATTATGGAAAACCGGCAGTCGCCGCCCGGCGATCAGGTGCAGGTGGATGTGGTAAACGCTTTGCCCGCCCTCCAGCCCGACGTTCAGCACCAGGCGGTAGCCGCGCTCCGCCACTCCCTGCTCATATGCCATCTGGCGCGCAACCAGGATCAGCCTGCCCAGTAATTGCGCGTCTTCCTCTTCCGCTTCGTTCACCGAAGCGATGTGCTTGACCGGCACCACCAGAATATGTAGTGGGGCGGCTGGTCGCTTATCCCAAAATGCCGCCACCTGCTCATCGCGATAGAGAAAATCGGCATCCACCTTGCCGCTCAAAATACTGCAGAAAATGCAGTCCTCAGCTACCAATCAGGCATCCTTATCGCCACGGATGAAGGCTTCGGTTTTTTCTAGGGCGATCTCATCTTTGAACTGTTTTGGGGGGGTTTTCATGAAATATGAGGAAGGAGCGATCAATGGTCCGCCGATGCCGCGCTCCATGCCCAGTTTGACGCAGCGCAGCGCATCGATCACCACTCCGGCGGAGTTGGGTGAGTCCCACACCTCCAGCTTGGCTTCCAGTAGCAGCGGTACGTTGCCGAAGGTGGTGCCTTCCATACGGATGTGGCAGAACTTGCGGTCCTTTAGCCAGGGCACATAGTCTGATGGGCCGACATGCACGTCTTCGTTGGTCAGTTCATACGGCAGCATGCTGGTCACCGCTCCGGTCTTGGAGATCTTCTTGGATTCCAGCCGTTCGCGCTCCAGCATATTCATGAAGTCGGTGTTGCCGCCGAAGTTCAATTGGTAGGTGTGGTCCAGCCGCACGCCGCGATCCACGAACAGGCTCGCCAGCAGTCGGTGCAGAATCGTCGCGCCCACCTGGCTCTTGATATCGTCACCGATGATCGGCAGCTTTTTTTCAGCAAAGCGCGGTGCCCAATAGGGAGACGACGCGATAAAGACCGGGATGGCGTTAACCACACCGCAGCCGGCTTCCAGAGCCTGTTCCATATACCACTTGGTAGCCATTTCTGAGCCAACCGGCAGGTAATTGATCAGCACATCCGCTCCGCTATCCTTGAGCATCTTGACGATATTGGCAGTTGGTCCGGGCGCTTTGGTCAGGATCTGGCTCAGGTATTTGCCCAATCCATCATGCGTCATGCCGCGCGAAACCGGCACGCCCAGCTTGGGCACTTCCGCGAAGCGGTAGGTGTTGTTGGGGTAGGCGAACATGGCCTCAGAGAGGTCCTTGCCGACTTTGGTATCCACCACGTCGAAAGCCGCCACGAATTCAATGTCACGTACGTGGTAACCGCCCAGGTTGACGTGCATCAAACCCGGCACGCGTTCGTCATCCTTGGCGTTGCGGTAGAAATGAACTCCCTGGATTAAAGCCGAGGCGCAGTTGCCCACGCCTACGATCGCCACTCGCACTTTTTTGTCTTTTGCCATTGCGTATGCTCCCTTTGAGAAAGATCAGAATTTCGGGTAATTGTATCATTGCAGGTTTCCCAAAGGTTGGGATGCGCTTTTTTCTCCTATCGCAGAATTTTCCTTCTGTGTATTTTAAAAATCATCTATAATCGGTGATGGATTTTATATCTTCCCCGCAGGAGCTTTATGTCCAGCGGAAGTTGAGAGAGGATAGTCATCGTACGATAAAACGTCCATGTGGATTAGTGCCTATTTCATCCTAAGCGCGCTGGAGACCTTGGTATTATGGGTCTTTACGATGCTGGAAGGATCGCACCCGCAGGAAAGCCTTTGGTTAAATTTCTCCGTTGAACGCATGCTGCTCTTGGTGCTGCTTTTTCTGCTGGGGCTTTTTTTCCTGCTGCTCGCCTATCACACCCTCTCTCGCACCAGCCGCTTGGTCAGCCGCATTGAACATGCTCTCGAAAAACCCGGCTGGTTGGGAACCTTGCTGTGGGTATCGCTGCTGCTCTGCGCGGGCATTTTATTTCTATTCACCCAGCCCCAGCCGACATTTGGCAGCTATCTGGTGCTTTACCTGCGCCTAAAACCGCTGCTGCTGTGGCTTTTCGTGCTCGGTTTTCAGACTTTCCTTTTCACCCTCGTTTGGGGCAGTGTTCATGCCGCCCAGCCATCCCATAACCGCGCTGACGGCTTTTCAGTAAAGGAAATGGATTTCGTGCTGCTGATCTTTTTGGCAGCGCTTTTGTTGAAACTGCTACTGATGATCCCTTCCGCCTATGGTTTTTTCAAAGATACTGGCGAGTCCAAGTATTTCAACATGATCTATTACCTTTTCGAAGGACGCTTCTACACTGCCGCGGATGTGGGCACTACCCACTATCCCTTCCTCTATCCTCTCCTGCTGGTCTTCACCTACTGGTTCAAGAACAATACCTTTTTTCTGATTGTGGCTGCCAATGCCTTCTTTTCCTCCAGCATCGTCTTTCCGCTTTACCTGCTGGCGCGCCAGCTGCTGGAACGCCCCGCCAGCCGCCTGTTGATTGTGCTGGCCAGCCTGCTTCCCTTCCAATTCCTGCTGCCCAATCGCCTGTTGAGTGAAAATCTGTATTTCCCGCTGCTGCTGTGGAGCTTGTTCCTGACCTTCACCTTGCCGTCCAACCGCCGTTACCGCACGCTGTGGGACTGCCTGACCGCGCTTTTTTGGGGGCTGCTTTACCTCACGCGCTTTATCAGCCTAGCAGTCATCCCCGCCCTGCTGGTCATTTGGTGGCTGAAACCTTTTGCAGATCAAGCTGATCCGCTTTCATTCAGTGCGAAAAAGATCGCGCGCGCCCTGCTCATGCTCGTCATCGCCGCGCTGGTTTTCAGCCCCTGGGTCGCGATCGCGCTCAACAATGGATTGTCATGGAAAGAAGCCTTGGGTTTTGGTATCGCCGCCAAAACCAATCTCGAACAGCTGACCTTGACCAATCTGCTCATCTGGGCTTTGCTGTACGCAGCCTATTATCTGCTGCTGGCTGCGCCCATGTTGAATGGTGTGTTATTGGCGCTTCATTCATTTAAATTGAACGCCTTCAAAGAAAACGCGAACCGTTGGCTGGCGTCGCTGGCTGTCCTGCTGCTGGGCTTCACTGCGGCTGTGGTGCGCCACTCCTGGCGCGCTTTCTACAATCTGGAGCTGCCCCAGAAGATCATGGGGCGCTACGTAATTTATTTTGTGCCCCTCTTTCTGCTGACCGGTTTCCTAGGGCTGGAAACCTTCCAGCGCAGCCAGGCTCCTACCCCAAAGCGATCCCTGCTCCTCGCCTCGCTGCTGCCGGCCTTACTGGTCGGTTTCAGTTATGTGCTGTTGATTTTGGGCAAACCAATTCTTTTGGGAGCCAACTTCATCGATCCGCTCATCTCCATTGATGGTTTTTACATTCAGCACATGGGCAGCCTCTTTTTCGTGTTGATTCTGCTGCTCTATGCCGTGACCGCCTTTTTGATCTGGAACAACAAACAAGGGACGCTCAAGCTCATCAGTTTGATTCTGCTCGCTTTTTACCTGGTCGCCCTGCCCGCCTGCTGGACCTTCCTCGATCAGCAGACCACCTTTCAGCGCCTGGGCTACAGCATATCCGAGCGCATGCTGGCGCTCGAGTCAGCCAGCACGGAACCTGCTGAATACGCCATCTATCTTTCACGCGCTTTCAGCTCAGACCAGCGCAAGGATTTTTCCTGGAGCTTATACGTCCGCAACCTGGATTGCACCTGGCAGGTGAAGTATTTTCCTCCTGAAGAACCTCCCAGCCTGGCCGGCTTGCAGAGGGGAACGCGTTCCTGGGTCATCTATCCGCCCGGAGGAACTGCGCCATCGGGTGCGCGCAGCACTTTTTCTTATGAAATTCACGGGCATAGGTTGATGGTCGCTCAGTATTTCTGAGTTTCCTCACGCTTCAGTTTTTTTAGCGCGGCTGCAGGTTCTCTTTCACAAACACCCTCCCGATCGCGTTCTCAAAGATCAGCCGGTAGCCCTTGACCTGCCCATCCAGCGCGTCCTGATAGAATGCCCGGCTGTTGGCGAATTGCTGCGCGTCAATGCCCTTGGCTTGCGGGTCTAGGTAATCTAGAATGCGCTGTTCCTGCAGCAATAGGATGTCGAAATCCTTCTGTTCGATGTAGTTATATGAAAGTAGTTCGTAACTCGTCTCGCTTTCCCAGTCTTGAGTCTCCGGAACATACAGCCGGTAGTCATAATATACTCGCAGAGCCGGCTGCGCGAAACCTTCCTCTTCCAGCGCTTGCTGCGCATCAAAGTAGAACTGGATGGTTGGGTTGTCCTGCGCTCGTGTTAAGCGTGCGTGATACGTCGCCAGATCAGCTCTGATGTTCAGCATGAATTGCCCCAGCACGGTCAGTAGTGCCAGCCCGGCCGCGGCGGTATTCCACCATTTCTGTTTGTTGGTTTTTAGGTCAATTTTTTCAGGCAGCAGCATGTAGAAGCTGGAAAACACGGGCAGTGCCACAGGCAGCCAGTATTGGTATTTGAAATGCGTAAAACCCACCACCGAAATCGTCAGCGGCAGGAACCAAGCCAGCAGGATCAGATTCAGGCGCGCGTTGGGTCCCTTGAAAGCAGCCCGCGCGCTCAAAATAAGGCTCACCAGCAAAAAGACTGCCTCCCCGTAATACGTGTGCATGCTCGGCCAGGCTTGCGGCAGGCCTTTTTCATAAACCACGCCGTATCCCTGCGAGAGCAGCGCCATCTGCTTGCTGAAGGTCATTTGATATTCCTGCCGCGCCCAGTATGAGATCAGAAAGGGATTGCTGATCAGGAATGCCAGCGCCATGATTAACAGGAACAGCAGTGAGCTGCCGATGAGCCGTTTCAGGCAGATCTTCCTCTGCAAAAAACCCATCAAAAGCAGGATCGCGATCGCCAGGAAAAAGTACAAACCGACCAGTTTGGCTGCCGTCGCGCATCCGATCAACGCTGCCGCAATGTAAAAATTTTTGCCGAATTTCAGGTCGTCCCGCACCAGGCAGTAGATCGCGAGTATCACCAGCAGAAAAACCAGCGAGTCAACATGCCACCAGAAATGGTTGGCCAGCACAGCTGGCACGCTCAGCAGAAACACATACAGCACCACCGAGCGGTAAGTTCGCCAGCCATCCTGCAGGTAAACCAGCAGCAGCAGCCCCGCCAGCATCGGCAGCACGCTCACCAGTTGGCGCAGCATCAGCATCACCAGCGGCAGATTGTCCAGCTTTCCTGCCAGTTTGAGCGGCAGCAGTGCCAGAGCGGAAAAGGAGAAGAAGGGAAAGCCGTAGAAATAGTAGCCATAGAAGAGAAAATTGCGCAGGCTTTGCTCCAAGCTGTCCGCCTCCGCCAGCATGCCCAGCACATACGGCAGCGGCGCGGCTTCGTCCGGCTCGAACATGCGCACCATCGCCACGTCATCCGAAGCCTGTGCGTTGGGTAGCGCCGTCAGCGCGAAAACTGCCAGCGAAATGCCCGCCAGTATCCAGCCTATCCGTTTCTGTGCAGCCGTCCCATTTTTCATGATTGCCTGTCTCATCCCTGGTCTAATTCTAATCCATCTGAAATCATTGCACCTTTTCTTCTAAATATCAAAGCTATGGAATGATTTTTTACCTGATCAAGGATTTTGTAATTTTTCCTTTGATTGCCTTTTCCCTGATTCTTGGGTATATTAAACGCACATCTGGATGAACCGAAAAGGAAATCACCCATGAAAACCTTAAAAAACGAATCCGCTGATCGCGCTTTGCCCTTCACTGCCTCCGACCTGCCCATCGATGCGGATGATCGCATCTACCACCTGCAGATCAAGCCCGAACAGCTCGCGCCCAACATCCTGCTGGTGGGTGACCCTGGGCGCGCGCACATGATCGCGCAAGAATTCTTTCAGCCGGATGCTGTTATTCATGAGCACCGCGGCTTGGTCACGGTGACCGGCAGCGCGCGCCTTGCCGATGCCGAATCTGCCCCCTTGCCCTCCATGCGCACCACTGTTGCCACTTCCGGCATGGGCACGCCTTCGCTTGAGATCGTCCTACAGGAGGTGGTCGCGCTGAATGAAATTGACTTCCACATCCGTGCGCCCAAAACATCCTTCCAACCGCTCCAGCTCATCCGCGTGGGCACCTGCGGTGGGCTGCAGTCGTCCACCGCTCTAGGCACGCCCATCATCACCTCGTACGCTATTGGAATGGATAACTCCGGTCTGTTCTACGATGTTCCCTACCCCGACCCGACCTGCCGCCGGCTTGAAAAAGAGCTGGCAGATCTGTTTTCCGCTCACCTGCCGCAGGATTCGCGCTACGCCGGCAAGATCCAGCCTTATGTTTCTCGCACCCATCCCGCTCTGGTGGAAGCACTGCAAAGCGCTGCTCAGCGGTTGAATGTCGCCGTCAAGGTTGGTCTCACCGTCTCCTGCAGCGGTTTTTTTGCCGCCCAGGGGCGCAACGTCGCCCGCGTCGCGCCCAGCCTGCCCGACCTCGATCAGCTGCTGGCGGATTATGACCCCGGTCTGGATGGGCAGCGCATCGAGAACATGGAAATGGAAACCAGCTTCCTCACCCACTTCATGGGCGGGCTTGGCTACCCGGCTGCTTCCATCTGCACCACCATCGCCAACCGCCGCGCCGATACTTTCCTGCCCGACTACCAGGCGGCGGTTGCCAACTCCATCAAAATCGCCCTGCTGGCTATGGCCAATCGCATCTCATCCTGAGCGTAAACAGCGAGCAAGCGAAAAACCACTCTTTATTCATGAAGGTTTTCTATAGGAGTATTTGGGGATTTTACTCTTTCGTTTCATAGAAACGAATGCATTCGTTTTGAAAAACTGTCAACTTTTGTCCGAAACGAATCCATTAACTGCCCCAATCCTTTCCAAAACCAATCCCCTCCTTCTCTGGTATAATGGTTTTCCTGACTGGTCCCTCTCGCGGCTTGGGCTGCGGGTGAGGAGACTTGCTGAACATAAAAAATAGAAGGAGAAAGCATTGTCATGTCGTTAACTAAAGAAGAAAAAGTAAGCATCATCACCGAATACAAGGTCCATGAGTCGGATACCGGCTCCACCGAGGTTCAGATCGCCATGCTCACCAAGCGCATCTTGCAGCTCACCGAGCATCTGAAGATCCACAAGCACGACGAATCTTCACGCCGCGGTCTACTTAAGATGGTCGGGCAGCGCCGGCGCTTCTTGGCGTATTTGCGCAAGAAGAGTCTGCCGCGCTACCAGGCGGTGACCACGCGCTTGAATCTGAGGACCAAATAATGTTTGGATAACAAGCTGATGGCTTTTCCTCCATCAGCTTGTTCAATCATAATCAACCGATCCCCCTGGTTGGGAATTGAGAAGCGGCAATGAGCCCCTCCTTGGCGCTTCTCAGTCCCTGACCGCAGTGGGGAAGAAATGAGGGAAACATGGATCCACAAGGAAAACAATTTTCAACCTTGGTGGGTAATCAAACCATCACATTCGAGACCGGTAAACTTGCTGGTCAATCTTCAGGGGCAGTGACTGCGCGCGTAGGCGATTCGGTCATCTTCGCCTCAGCAGTAATGTCCAATTCAACCCGCGAGGGCATTGACTTCTTCCCGCTCAGCGTGGAATATGAAGAGCGCCTCTACGCCGGCGGTCGCATTCCCGGCTCGTTTTTCCGGCGCGAAGGTCGCCCGGATGATGAAGCCGTGCTCACCGCGCGTCTCACCGATCGCCCTCTGCGCCCGCTGTTCGACCAGAACATGCGCAATGAAGTGCAGATCATCGCCTACACCCTGTCTGCTGATTTTGAGAACCTGCTGGATATCATGACCGTCAACGCTGCCTCTGCGGCGCTGACCATCTCGGATATCCCCTGGGGCGGTCCAGTCGGAGCGGTGCGCATTGGCCGCATCAACGGCGAGTTTGTAGTCAACCCCATCTTTGACCAGATGGCTGAATCAGCCCTGGACCTGCGGGTGGCAGGCACACGCGATGCCATCCTCATGGTTGAATCCGGCTCGGATGAAACCAGCGAAAGTGAAATGATTGCCGCTATCAGTCTGGCGCACGAGGCCATCCAGCCACTGATCGATATCCAGGAAAAGATGGCTGCCGAGGTGGGCAAACCCAAGCGTGTCATGGAAATCCCCCAGCCCGATACAAGCCTCAATGGCGAAGTCTACATGCGCTGCAAGGACAGCATGGTCGCGCTGTTGGAACAGCCGCATTTGAAAGCCGAACTGGATGAGGGCATTCGCCTTCTAAAGGAAGAGACTCTGGCGGCTCTGGCGGCTGAGGACGAAACTAAATTGCTGCCCGTCAGTCAAGCCTTTGAGGATGCCTATAAAAAAGTAGTGCGCTCGCGCATCCTCGAAAAAGGCCTCCGTCCCGATGGACGCGGCACGCGCGATATCCGCACCATCTGGTGCGAAGTAGGCACCAGCCCGCGCGCGCACGGCTCGGGTTTGTTCACCCGCGGCGAAACGCAGGTGCTCACCCTGGCAACCCTCGGCACTCCCAAGGAAGCCCAGGAATTGGACAATCTCGGTCCCAACGATACCAAGCGTTACATGCACCAGTATAACTTCCCGCCCTTCTCCACCGGTGAAGTCGGGCGAACTTTTCGCTCGCGCCGCGAAGTCGGGCACGGCGCTCTGGCGGAACGCGCCCTCATGGCTGTTCTGCCGGATGAGAAAGATTTTCCCTACACCATGCGCCTGGTCTCCGAGGTCTTGTCCTCCAATGGCTCAACTTCCATGGCCTCCGTCTGCGGTTCCACTCTGGCATTGCTGGACACCGGCGTGCCCATCAAAGCACCCGTGGCAGGCATTGCCATGGGACTCATCAAGGAAGCCGGTCAGTATAAAGTGCTGACCGACATTCAAGGACTGGAAGATCATTTGGGCGATATGGATTTCAAGGTCGCCGGCACCGAAAACGGCATCACCGCCCTGCAGATGGATATCAAGATCAAGGGCATTACACCCGAGATCATGTCCGAAGCTCTAGCGCAAGCTAAAGAAGCACGCCTGTTCATTTTGGACAAGATCAAAGCGGTCATGCCTGCTCCACGCCCTGAACTGAAGGAATTCGTGCCGCGCATTGCCACCATCCATATCCCGGTCGAGAAGATCGGTGCAGTCATTGGCCCAGGCGGCAAGATGATTCGCGCGATTCAGGAAGAAACTGACACCCATATTGATATTGCCGAAGACGGCACCGTTTATATCGCCGCCACCGACCGCAACAATGAGAACGAAGCCCGCGAACGCATCATGCAGTTGACCGAAAGCCCGGTCATCGGCCGCATTTACACCGGCAAGGTGGTGCGCATCACCGATTTCGGAGCCTTCGTCGAGATCATGCCAGGTGTAGATGGCATGGTGCATATCTCCCAGCTTGACAGTGAGCGCGTCAACAAAGTGGAAGATGTCGCTTCCCTGGGTGAGGATCTGACGGTTATGATCACAGATATTGATCCCATGGGCAAGATCCGCCTCTCGCGCCAAGCCGTGTTGGAGGGCTGGAGCCCTGAAGAAGCGCGCGAACATGACCAGCCCAATCGGAAATCTTCCGGTGATCGGCGTGGCGGGCGCAGCAGCCGTGGCGGTGGACGTTCAAACCGCGACCAACGCCGTTAGTTAGAAATATTTGCAAAAAATACAACCAAAAAGAGCTGTTCACTATGAACAAGCTCTTTTTCTATTTCTGGGTGGGCAGGTATGGCATTTTTGGACCTGGCAGCCCCAGCCGTTGACTCAACGCTGCGCGTATGGCGGTGCGGTCGTCCCAGGTATATTCCGTTTCACCGAAGCACATGGACTGTTCATGCCCCTTACCACAAGCCATCACAATGTCGCCTCTGTTCGCCAACCTGACCGCTTCGCGGATTGCCTCCCCGCGGTCTGGCACGC
>Ga0209164_1005665_pt1 | contig 10539 bp, 8 predicted proteins | sample MTBNYHSulfiMetaG_FD_187458 | JGI IMG/M metagenome (GOLD analysis project Ga0209164, IMG submission 187458) | Enrichment culture microbial communities from rom New York Harbor, USA that are MTBE-degrading - MTBE-NYH (New York Harbor Sulfidogenic)... | ecosystem: Environmental > Aquatic > Marine >... | reverse complement strand
TTTCATCTGACATACGCATCCTCCACCAGTAGTTTGCTCATTTGCATGGAACGCTGACATCCTCAGGATCGGCTCGAACCGATTTGGGACTGGGAGCGTAATCCGTAGTCAACCACTCGCGCACCGTGTCAGGATTTGGATTGGACGGCGCGAATGATTGTGTACCGATCACGCTCGGGCCACTGCAGGGAGCTGAGCGGATCTTCACCCGTCCTCACTGGTTCGTGTTTCCGCTCTCGCGCAGCCGAGAAGCTGGATGATGACAGGCGCCGAGGACAAGGAACAACAAACTCCAGACGCCGGGAATGCGGCGTCTGGAGTGTTGAATGTCATTCAGGAACTTAGACGTTGAGCCTGATAACCGGTTTCTTCATCATGGACCACTCGCCACTGGCGGGATCCCACTTGCAGTTGGCAAAGGCGTTCCAGTTCTGCTCGTCCATCTTCGGCGTGTCCGAGCGGAAATAGTATCCGGGCCAACGGGTCTCTTCACGGAACAGGATCGTGCGCACATGGGCCTCGGCCTGCCACATGCGGTGTACGTTTTCCCAGCAGCGTTCCAACTCGTAGAGACCTTCGGCGGCCAGTTTATCCGTGTCTTCCTTCAGGAATGCCAGAAGTTCGAGGCCGCGTTCCAACAGGAACTTGCTTGTCTTGAACTGGCTGACCACACCGCCCGCATACTCGTCCATGATCTTCTGTAGACGGAACATGAACTGCATGGGTTTGATGAAGTTGGGGTTGATGTTCGGGTCGCTGGAGATCGCATGGAACTGCTCGAAGATATCCAGCGGCTTCAGAATGCGAGCCCTGAGCGCTTCCACCTTCGCGGCGTCCACGTTCGGCATGCTCGAATTCTCTTTGACGAACTTCACCATGGCCTTGGCCGCGATCCGTCCTTCGGCGTGGGAACCGGAGGAGAACTTGTGGCTGGAGGCGCCGGAGGCGTCGCCGGCCGCAAACAGACCTTTCACCGTGGTCATGTTCGTATAGCCCCAGTTATATTCGGCGGGGGCGATGTCCGCCGGACCGCTGACCCACGCACCCGACGCACCGGAATGGGATCCGATGAAGTAGGGCTCACAGGCGGCGATTTCGGAACGGCTCTCTTCCGGAGCGATGTTCTGGGACGCCCACAGATGGGCCTGGGAAATGGTCATATCCAGGAAGTCTTCCCATGCCTCGGCTTCCAGGTGTTTCATTTTCTTCTTGAAGGCCTTTTCATCACCGGCCTGCTCGGCGATCTTCTGGATGGCCTCGGCGGTTTCCATATACAGCGGCCCAAGGCCCGCTTCCACATCCAGCATGCCCAGATAGTTGCGCAGGTTCGCCGGAATCGGCTTGGCCAACCCATACGGAGCCCAGTTGTTCAGCTCGGCCTTCCGCTCCACCATGTACTCGCCGCCTCCGGCGCTGGTGGCGCGGGACTTGAACAGCAGGAACCACGCACCCACCGGACCGTAAGCGTCCTTGAACCGCACGGGGATGAAACGCACTTCCTGGCAGGTCATTTCCGCGCCGGCCTTGAGGGTGAAATAGGCGCTGGAACCCGTGTTGAACGGCGGATACCAGGAACGACCCAAACCTTCGCCCACGGAACGGGGCCGGAACACGTGCACCGCGCCGCCCATGGCCGCCAGGACCGCTTTGGCCTTGAACACGTAGAACTTGTTCTCACGGGTGCTGAAGCCCACAGCGCCGGCGATCCGGTCGCCGTCCAGCAAAGGCTCTACGATAAATACGCGCTCGTAGATGTTGTCCTTGCCCAGAGCGTTCTTGGCCGCCTCGGACACCACCACCTTGTAGGATTCCCCGTTGATCATGATCTGCCACCGGCCTTCATGAACGTACTTGCCGGCGTCGTCTTTCCAGATGGGCAGACCCCATTTTTCGAAAAGGTGCACCGTGGAGTCCACGTGACGGGCGATATTAAACACCAAGTCTTCCCGGGAAATACCCATGAGATCCTGGCGCACGTACTTTACGTAATCTTCGCAGGTATTCGCACCTTCGTTGATGCCGATGTACTGGTTGATCGCGGACAGACCCATGGCCACGGCGCCCGAACGGTCGAACGCAGCCTTATCCACCAACGTGACTTTCAGTCCTTCTTTCTTGGCCCAATACGCGGCCTCAACCGCAGCACCGGCCGCCGCCATACCACCACCACAAATAAGGATATCCGTGGTAACTTCTACGGTCTCGAAGTTCGCCATATGATTTCTACCTCCTTGAGGTTATTCGGTCACGGTTGCCAGTGCCGATTCACAGAGTGGGCAGCTTGTCCAGCTTTAGGGAAGCCGGTTCCGTCATCAGCAATTGATCGTTCAGCGTCGCCGGCCCCTCGCCAAAGCCGCCCAGGGGTTCAGCCGTTCCTTCCGCCGTGGTGCGGATGGGGAACTTGAAACGCTTGAGCGTTCCATTCCGGAACTTCACCGTCCACATGATGGAATCCGATCCGCGAAGCGGGGTAACCGAGGCGCCCATGGGCATGAAGTCCGCGTAACCGCGCACGTCCATGGCCTGCTGAGGGCAGATCTTGATACAGTTGTAGCATTCCCAGCACAGGGAAGGATCGCGGTTAAAGGCCTTCATCGTTTCCTTGTCCAGCACCATGAGGTCTTGCGGGCAGATGTACATACAGGCCGTCTTGTCCTGACCTTTGCATCCGTCGCATTTCTCAAGAATTACATAGCTCGGCATACTTTATCCTCCTGGTAAGAGTCTTGACTATACAGTCTCTGGTTGAGTGTTTGAGCGTCGGTGAAACCCTTTCCCTGGCGCACCTCCTTTCCAGAGTGATCGTGTTGCGCATTCATCTCATACGTTATACGAACTGGGCGAACGCGGCGCCTTTCCCGGTTGAATCACCGAATCCCATTCGTGAACCCCGGACCGGGGCGCCCCGGCGCCGCACGCCACCCCGGATGCCTCCTTGTGCATTTTTGTACAAATACACAAGAACCTTACACCTTGTCAAGCAAAAACGGATACGATCTCCGCCTTTCGGATGGGCGTCCCGGCCTGGAATTGATTTCATGTATCGCGCGTTGTACCTTCCGGGTCTTTCGGCAACATACCGGTGCTGTTTGCTCCTCAGGCGGGGCGGATGAGCCGGGGCCGCTTTCATGTTGTTTGCTCGAACCGTACCTTTGGAACAGCCCTCAAGTCAAGTTAAAAAGAACGCATTCACATAATTTCCGGCGCCTTGGCTCCGCCTGTTCCGCGTCCCACATCGATCCCCGCCGGTCCGACTCCCCCGTCCCTCCCGCCAAGGACATCCCGCCTTCTCCGAATCATTCCGCTCACCCGTTTCCCTTAGTGAAAATTCCTGCCCGGAGCATCATTGCCGCCTTGACAAACCCCGGAGTTTCCCCTATTCTGCCTTTGGTTTCTTGGCATCCAATGGAAGCCTATGGGCGTTCAATTCCAACGGAAAGAAGCAGACCGTTTTTTTTGAGCGGCATTTTTTGTGTAAGCCTTAACAAGCTGTTGAACAACCTCCCTTGGTCGTCCGTTTCGGCGTTTCCCTGCGGAAGCGGCCGGGTGTCGGTTTCGGCCCGAGGTACTCGGGTATCGAACGGGACATATGAAAAAAACGACGGAGGGAATCATCCAACCATACCCATTTAGGAGGTAGAGGCTATGATCAAACCCCACGGATCGGACACGCTGCATCCGCTGTACGTGCTCGACGAGAAAATGCGCGAGGACTTGGCTCGAGAGGCTCAGGGTCTTCCGTCCATCGTTGTGAGCTCGGCGGCGGCGGCCAACGCCGTGATGCTCGGCGGGGGATACTTCAATCCCCTCACCGGCTTCATGAATGTTGCCGACGCCATGTCTGTGGCCGAAAAGATGTTCACCACCCAAGGGCTCTTCTGGCCCGTTCCTATTCTCAACGTGGTGAAGGACCCTTCCCCCATTAAGGGCAAGAAACGAATCGCCCTTCGCGATCCCAGTGTGGCCGGCAACCCGGTGCTCGCCGTAATGGACGTGGAAGCCATCGAAGAAATCAGTGACGCCCAAATGACGGTCATGGTGGACAAGATTTTCCGGACCCAGGATCCCGCTCATCCCGGCGTCAAGGCGTTTACCTCGGAGGGACGCTACGCCATTTCGGGCCCCATCCGAGTTCTCAATTTTTCTTACTTTGAGAAAGATTTCCCGAGCACTTTCCGCACCGCGTATCAAATCCGGGAAGCGATGGGCAAGCTGGGGTGGAACACCGTCGTGGCTTTCCAAACACGCAACCCCATGCACCGGGCCCACGAAGAGCTGTGCCGCATGGCCTACCACGACGTAAACGCCGACGGTATCCTCATTCACATGCTCCTGGGCAAGCTCAAAGAGGGCGACATTCCCGCCGACGTGCGCGATGCCTGCATTCGGAAAATGGTTGAGTTGTACTTCGAACCCAATACCGTCCTCGTGACCGGATACGGATTCGACATGTTGTACGCAGGGCCCCGCGAAGCCGTGCTGCACGCCGTATTCCGGCAAAACACGGGATGCACTCACCTCATCGTGGGCCGAGACCATGCCGGAGTCGGTGACTATTACGGTCCCTTCGACGCCCAGACCATCTTCGAACAGGAAGTACCCAAGGGCGCCCTGCAGATTCAGATTTACAGCGCGGACCATACCGCTTGGTCCAAAAAGCTCGGCCGCGTTGTCATGATGCGGGATGTCCCGGATCATACCAAGGATGACTTCGTACTTCTGTCGGGAACCAAAGTGCGCGCCATGCTGAGCGAAGGCATCGCGCCGCCGGAAGAGTTCTCCCGCCCTGAAGTGGCCAAGATTCTCATGGAATATTATCAGTCCATTGCATAACCGGGCATAGACCGGCCTGCGTATGGAACGTCCCCTCAGCCCGCCCCTGCAGGGGCGGGCTATTTTCTCGTCCGCTCGGAAGCAAAAAACCGGTCCTGTCGCCGTGTCTGCCGGCGGAAGAACGGAAATTCCGCATCCGGGGCGATCCACCGCCGTGAAGTCTTGCACCCGCCATGGAGTTCCGATCTCATCCGACCAAGACGCGGAGAGTTCCGGCTTTCTCCGTTCCTTGGAAGGCTTCGAATGGGATGTCCGCTACGCCGGCCGTCGTGACCCGATGGAACGGTTCATCCCATGCCCATCCGGCGACAAAAACGGCGGATCCTCCATGTGCTGTACCAGGATTCCCAACCATCTATGGGAGGTCCCATGAAATCCGAAAATCCCTTGAATCTCGACGCTCCTTACCAGGCCCTGGATCGAGCGTCCCTGGAACAATACGTACTCTCGGCGGTCCACCGCATGGTGGCCCATTACGCGTTGTGGTTTCGGGAAACCATTCACCAGATGGGGGAGCGGAACGCATTCCGGATCGAAGAGGACGTCTGGAAACAGGTTTGGGACAACCACCTGAACCGACTGGGCAAAGTACTCGGATTCGAAGTACGGGACGGTCTTCCCGTTTGGATCAAAACCGCAGACGACCAGCAGCTGAAAGAACTCATCAAGGTCCTGTCCGTGAACTGGCTCGCCATAGACGGCCTCTGGTTTCAGGCCATCGAACACGCGGCGGGCATGACCGAAGCCAAACTCGCCAACGACACCTGCTGGGGGCGGTTTTCTCCCATGGAAGCACGCGAGATTCGAAGGCTGGCCAACCTGCCGGAAGACGGGGGTATCCAGGCCCTCAAGACGGCCCTGTCTCTCCGGTTGTATGCGCGCCTGAATATCATGAGCGTGCACGACAATCCCGACGGATCCATCACGCTCCGGGTCAACGAATGCCGAGTCCAGAGCGCCCGGAACCGGAAAGGACTTCCGGATTATCCGTGCAAATCCGGCGGAACCATGGAATATACCTACTTCGCCAAGGAGATCGATCCGCGCATCCGGACCGTGTGCGAATCATGCCCGCCCGACCCGCACCCGGGCGAGTGGTATTGCTCCTGGAGATTTGAATTCACCTCCTGACTCTTGGGAAGGCCGCGCCGATGCCGGCGTCGCCGCCGAATCTCTCAATCCCGGCGCCGGGCGCGCCGGACCGTCGGATTGCGCCTGTGTTTCCCCCCGGCTCGTTGAAGAACAGAATTTCAGTGGGGATTCCAAGCGGATGCTTCCCCTGGCGCTGATTCCCATTCCTGATGCATGGGTAAGCCGACATGACGGATCGAATCGATCTCCACACCCACACCACCGCTTCCGACGGCACCCTGCGGCCCCGGGAATTGGTGCGCCTGGCCGATGCCTCGGGGCTGCGCGCCCTCGCCGTAACGGATCATGACACGGTGGACGGGGTGGAGGAAGCCGTTTCCGCGGGCAATGAATTGGGCCTCGAAGTGGTTCCCGGAGTGGAAATCAGCGTCGAAATCGGGCTGGGCTCCATGCATCTGCTGGGGTACTTCCTGAATCCACAACAACCCTCCGCCCTGTCCGAACGACTATCCATCCTGCAACAGGCTCGTGCCGATCGGAACCCCAGAATCATCGCCAAGCTGAACGGCTTAGGCATGGACATTACTATCGAGGAGGTGAAGCGTCATTCCGGCGAGGGCCAGATGGGACGCCCCCACATCGCCTACGCATTGATGGCCAAGGGATACGTACCCAGTGTCCAGGCGGCTTTCGACCGCTACCTCAAGAAGGGACAACCCGCGTATGAGGAGAAATTCCGGTTCGACCCCCCCGGCGCCTTTTCGTTGATTCACGACGCCGGGGGCTTGTCTTCCCTGGCCCATCCGTACACGATCACCCGCGATGACGACGAGTTGGAGAACCGGATCCGTATGTTCAAATCCATGGGCTTGGCCGCCCTGGAGGTCTATTACCCGGAGCATACTCCGGAAATGGTCCGATCGTATATTCGACTGGCCCGGAAGTACGAACTCCTGGTCACCGGAGGCAGCGACTTTCATGGCGATCACAAGCCGGAGATTCGTTTGGGACGAGGCAAAGGAAATCTCTACATCCCCTACCGCGTGCTGGAAGCTTTGAAACGCCGTGCGATGTGAGTGGACACCGGCTGCCTCACCGGAACCTGTCAGCTCCTGATCTCTCCATTACGCATCCGTTCCTGTTCAACACCCTCTCGCAAACCCCTGCGACGCAACAGGCCCAACCCTGAGCAGGACGTTCTCCGCACCCGGCGCAATGCTGCGGAACCTTCCGCCGAACCCAGTCGAGAATGCGGATCGTCCTCTACATCGGAGCGCACCCCGGAGTGTCGACAGCCGCTTCAAACAGGCGGCTCGGACATCGAACTCCGCCCTCTCAGGGCACTCCCACAAGCTTGCATCCGCGAGATCCGAAAGGTATACATACGACAGTTTCGTCGTCTTGATGACACAAGAGAATGTAGGCCCATTCAGGAAATCTTCTCTGAAACCGTCCTCAACCCAGGATGCCGGACGAAGGAAACCGGAACATGAAACCTGCATTCACTGCTTCGCAACCGCAGCCGACGGCGTGGCCTCCCATACGATCCGTTCCACCCGTTCCGAAGGAACCGGTGGAAGGTTTTCGCGACCTGTCCCTCTTCATCGTGGGCAATCCCCGGAGCGGAACCACCATGATGAGCCGGATACTGGGCAACCACCCTCAAGTACATGCGTTTCCTGAAATCCATTTCTTCGAGAAGCTGTGGTCTCCGGGGGAGGGCGAAAGGCGCCTTTCCGGTTCCGAGGCGATGCGGCTCCTGTCCACACTCCTGCAGAAGGCGGGGGAAAGGGAAGTCACATGCAATGACGGAAACCATCCTTTCGATCATGCGGAAACGATGCTTCGCGAACTACATGAGCTGACGGCGCCAAGCGTCTATCGGTACTTCCTGAACACCGTCCCCCGGTGGTGCGGAAAAACCATCCCTTGCGAGCAGACACCCTGGTATATCTACTACGTCCCGGAAATCCTGCACCTGTTTCCCGGGGCCCGCATCATTCACATGGTTCGGGACCCCAGAGATGTTTTACTGTCCCAGAAAAAGAAGTGGCGACGTTTTTTGAGAATCCGGGGCAAAGACGCTATGAAGCGCACCCTGCGCAACTGGTGGAACTACCATCCCGTAAAAACATCCGGCCTCTGGAACGCGGCCGTGCGCGAAGGACTCCGTCATGCGGGGAACGGGCGCGTCTATACCTTGCGATATGAGGATGTCCTGAACCAACCCGAAAAAGAGATCGCCGCTCTGTGCCGATTTCTGGGACTGTCCTTCCATTCATCCCTGCTGGATGTGCCCGTAATCAACTCCTCACTGCTCCTCCACGTACCCGGAAAGAAAGGTGTGGACCCTGACAGAACGGGCCACTGGAGGACGGGCCTTACCGAAACGGAGGCGTATCTTTGTCAGAGGATCACGGGACCGACCATGCGCTTTCTGGGATACCGGTCTTCCCCCCTTCGACCATCCCCCTTCTTGTTGGGGCTGCATCTTCTCACCCTTCCCTTCAAAGCCGGCATATCCTTTTGGATTCATCAACAAAGCATCGCCAACGTGCTCGACTCAGTAAAACGGCGGCTGGGATCCGGACATCACGGAAATAGGATGTGAAAAGCGGAAAAAGTGAAAATCGGCGCCTCAAAACCCCGCTTCGCCACTCGCCCCCGGAGGGCATAACTATTGGCCAGCCTTGATCGGAGCGCCTCCCATCCCACGGTCCCTGCCCATAGCAGCCCGTTGATAGGCGCCATTGCGGACCGGCTCATAAAAACGATGAGATGCAAGGCGCACGAAGCGTGAGGAACGAGGCGTACATACGGTGCGCCGCAAGGACGCCTGTTTGCGTGGGACGCACAGACGGAAAGGAAGAAGTACAACACCGCCGATCGCGTTTTTCAATGGCCTGATAGAACGAGGTCTGTAGCGTATCAACCGCTCCATCAAGCCCACCAACTATTCGCTAGTAGAATTTTACCGCACTACCAGGCGTCAAGCTTCGGGAGCCGCACCTCGGCGAACCCACGCACCGGGCGGACACGCCGTACGCTGTTCCTGGAAACAACCCGACGCGACGCAAAATACCCGCCTGTCCGGCGCACCCCGTCATGGCGCACTTCACTTGTCTCTGCCCGGAGAAACCAACTCCGGCAAAAGCGGCTCACCGGTTCGGGCATTCTTTCTTCAGGAAAAAAGCGGCCTCGCGTTCAGGTGTCCTGTCCCCAGAAAACCGAGGGTTTCCAGCGGTATCGGCCGGCATTGAGCACCCCTTGCCAGGGCCCTTTCCAGGCATATCGGTCCGCGTTCAGAATCCGACTCTCGGTACTGATCCAGGTAAACCGCTCCGCATTCAGAATTCCCGTGGAGTCACGGTAGGGTATTCGGGCGCCCATGAGACGGGCGACCCCCGATCCGAAACGATAGCGTTCCGCGTTCAGAATGCGGCCTTCCGGAGGCAGAGGTCTGATAATCTCAGGCGGGGAAACTACTACGATCTCGGGTGGTTCCGACGCCAACGGCTCCGGCGCTTCCCGGGCTTCCGGCACCGCCCCAGGTTCCGTTTCCACAGGCGGCTGCCGTTTGAACGCGGTCTTCACCTTGCTCCAGAATCGCTCCATGACCCTCTCCTTATGTTATGATGAACGGATTTCAGGGAGTTCTTCCCTCCGCTAATTCCCGAAAACCCTTCCGTATTCCATATGCGGGTGTGGATTATGTTCCGGTGGAACAGGTGCAGCGCGTTGCATGAACCGATACGAAAACCAGCCTCAGCCTTCCGGAGGGCGGTTCCGGTATGCCGTTTGAATATCGGAATCGTTCCGAATCAACCTTGATGAATACGTAAAAAGGGAAAACACTTCGCCTCGTCATTTCGAGTGTAGCGATAACTCTCTAACATTATTACGAGATTTCTCCTCGCTGCGCTCGTCGAAATGCCAGAAATCGACTTCCTACGAAATCATCAACCTTAACAGGCCGCTGAAGACCGCGATCCGGTATTGCGCTTCATCCTTCCTGGTTGTGCGTCCCACGCAAACAGGCGTCCTTGCGGCGTACCGTATGTACGCCTCATTCCTCAGGATTCAGGCGTCTTGCATCTCATCGTTTTTCACCAGCCTGCCCGCAATACTGCTTATCAACGGGCTTTTCATGATATCATAGCCGATCGCCGCGCCTCCTTCAACTTTTTGTGTACCTGTGGGATATAGGCGTGGTTGAATCCTCCGGGAGCGACCCCTCAACAGATAGGCGCTCCGGCGGCCCGCCGTCGAACTGTTCGCATTCCTTGGGTGGGCGGCGTTGCGGGCAACCGGGTGAAAAAACGATACAAAACCAGCCACGCCGTTGGCGTGGCCAATCCTGAAGAATGAACCACACTTGCCGTACGCCGCAATGACCAACTATGATGCGTCACACCGTCGGCGTGACAGCAGACTGGGTTTTATGACAGCCTCCTACGGATTGACGGACAGAATTCGATCCACAAACCGTTGTATTTGGAAGGCCGCCCCCCCTTCCTCCTGAAAGACGAATTCTATACCCACCGTCGCCTGGCAATCGTCTTGCGACACGTTCCGGACAACCCCGCCGACGGGTGTAACCGTCCTTGACGCCCG
>Ga0209164_1005662_pt1 | contig 10540 bp, 6 predicted proteins | sample MTBNYHSulfiMetaG_FD_187458 | JGI IMG/M metagenome (GOLD analysis project Ga0209164, IMG submission 187458) | Enrichment culture microbial communities from rom New York Harbor, USA that are MTBE-degrading - MTBE-NYH (New York Harbor Sulfidogenic)... | ecosystem: Environmental > Aquatic > Marine >... | reverse complement strand
CCGAAAATGCTTACCTGAACTATGCCATGTACGTGATCATGGACCGTGCCCTGCCGTTTATCGGCGACGGACTCAAGCCGGTCCACAGGCGCATTCTCTACGCCATGTCCGAACTGGGCCTCAAGGCCAGCGCCAAATTCAAGAAGTCGGCGCGCACGGTGGGTGACGTGCTGGGCAAATTCCATCCCCACGGCGATACGGCCTGCTACGAGGCCATGGTGCTCATGGCCCAGTCGTTTTCCTATCGCTATCCCCTGGTCGAAGGGCAGGGAAACTGGGGCTCGGTCGATGATCCCAAATCCTTTGCCGCCATGCGCTACACCGAAGCGCGGCTGTCGGGCTATGCCGACACCCTGCTCTCCGAGGTCGAGATGGGCACGGTGGAATGGGGGCCCAATTTCGATGGCACGCTCAGCGAACCGATGACCCTGCCCGCCCGGCTGCCCAATGTGCTGCTCAACGGATCCAGCGGTATTGCCGTGGGCATGGCCACCGACATCCCGTGCCACAATCTGAACGAGGTGGTCCAGGCCTGCGTGACCCTGCTCGACCGGCCGAATGCTTCTCTGGAAGATATTTGCGAACATATTCAAGGGCCCGACTATCCCACGGGCGCCGAGATCATCAGCCCGCGGTCCGACATCCTCAACGCCTACCGCACCGGCAGGGGATCGATCCGCATGCGCGCCACCTGGCAGAGCGAAAACGGCGACATCGTCATCAATGCACTGCCCTACCAGGCCTCGCCCACCAAAATCATCGAGCAGATCGCGGGCTTGATGAACGCCAAGAAGCTTCCCCTGGTGGCGGACATTCGCGACGAATCGGACGGTGAAGATCCGGTGCGCCTGGTCATCACGCCGCGCTCCAATCGGGTGGACCAGGACGAATTGATGCTGCACCTGTTTGCCGTGACCGACCTGGAACGCACCTACAAGGTGAATTTGAATCTCATCGGCCTGGACCGGCGGCCCGCGGTCAAAGGGTTGCTGGAGATCCTCACCGAATGGATTACCTACCGCCAGGAGACGGTTCGCCGGAGACTCGCCCACCGCCTCGAGCGGGTCCAGGACCGGTTGCACGTGCTTGCCGGCTTGCTCATCGCCTATTTGAACCTCGACGAAGTGATCCACATCATCCGGACCAGCGACGAACCCAAACCAGCCCTGATCGCGCGGTTCAAGCTCAGCGAACGTCAGGCCGAAGCCATCCTGCAACTGCGATTGAGGCACCTGGCCAAGCTGGAAGAACAGAAAATCAAGGCCGAGCAGGCCGAACTGCTGGCCGAAGAGAAGCAGATCCAGGGGCTTTTGAGTTCCAACACCCGGCTGAAGAATTTGATCAAAAAGGAGTTGCTGGCCGATGCCCGGCAATATGGCGATCCGCGCCGCACCGCCATTACCCAGCGCCGGGAGGCCAGGGCGATCTCCCAGGTGCAGCTGGCACCGGTGGAGCCGGTGACGGTGATCTTGTCCCGGCAGGGCTGGGTGCGTATGGCCAAGGCGCATGACGTGGCTGCCGAGGAGCTGATCTACAAGGCCGGAGACGATTTTCTGGCCGCAGCCCAGGGCCGCAGCAATCAACAGGCGGTCTTTCTCGACTCCACCGGCCGAAGTTACGCCAGTGACGTTTCTGGTTTTCCATCGGCGCGAAGTTACGGCATCCCTTTGACCGGTCTCTTCAAGAACCCGCCCAATTCCCAATTCATGGCCGTGCTCATGGGAGAACCCGAACAGCGGATCCTGGCGTTCAGCAACGCCGGGTACGGCTTCGTCACCGTTCTGGAGAACATGTACACGCGCAATCTCAAGGGCAAGGCCTTTCTCAGTCTGCCGGCCGGTGCGCTCCCGCTGCCGCCCATGACCATCCCGGACGACGAAGTCGAGCGATTCATCGCGGCGGTCACCCTGCAGGGGCGCCTGCTGATTTTTCCATTGAGCGAACTACCCGAGTTGCCCCGGGGCAAGGGTAACAAGATGATCCACATTGCGCCCAAGGAGATCAAGGAGGGAATTGACCGGTTGCTCTTCTGCACGCTTCTGGGTAGCGAAAACAAACTGGTTATCCATGCCGGCAAACGCTTCTTTGCCTTGAGCGGCGGTAATCTTCAGGATTTTATCGGGGCCCGCGGCAAACGCGGGAAGAGACTGCCACGCGGTTTTCGCAACGTGACCGCGGTGGCGGTCGAGTAGAGGGCGCGGCACATGACGATCGTCGAGGCCCAGGCCTTTTCAGGTGAGCTTCTCGGGGCGCTTCAACGTTTGCTGCCCCAGTTATCGGATGCCGCGGCGCCGATCACGGAAAGGCAGTTGCGCTGTATCATCGCGTCTCCGTGCACCCGCCTTTTCATGGGAATGGACGAGGGAAGATATGTCGCGACCATGACGCTGGTTTTTTACCAACTCCCCACAGGCCTGCGCGCGCGCGTCGAAGACGTGGTCGTGGATCTTGCCGAGAGGGGCAAGGGGTTGGGACGGCAGCTCGTCGCCCACGCCCTTGAAACGGCACGCGCCGGGGGTGCCCGGTCCCTGGATCTGACATCCAATCCCAGCCGGCAAGCGGCCCATGCGTTGTATCAGGCGATGGGGTTCGAACGGCGCGACACCCAGGCCTTCGCGTATGCGCTGGGGTAAACCACCCCGCCAACCCGATACGCCCGATCAACGGAACTGACCCGAAGGGTTTCAGCGGGCTTCGGGCAGGCAGACGCACTCGATCTCATCCTGCAGTTTTTCCAGGTCATCGAGAAAGCGTTCCCGCTGCTCCTCGATAAACTGCTGGGTCAACGCCCGGTAGTAGTCGATCCCGTTGAGAAGCTTCTTTTTGAAGGATTCAAAGAAGCCGTGTTGACGATTGGAAACGCGCTGGGTGAACAGGGTGATCTCTTCCTTCAAATAATCCAGATTCAGACGCATCTCTTCGATGAACATGTGGGGTCGTTCGTGGTTGAAGATGATCGAAAGCCGCCCGTAGATATGATCGATCATCTCTTCCAGTGAAAAGGTGCGGTTGAAGTTCCGGATGTTCGGCCCGCAGCAGATCGCGGGTGTTGCCGTCGGGTCGGTCTGGTGGTTGAGGCTGACAGCACCGGCCAGGTCATGACAAAGACACGATTTTTCGAGGACCCGTTCCCGCAGGATCTTGGCCTGGGTGTCGGTTAACTTTTCCTTCGAAAGCTGATCGAGCCGCTTTTTGGTATACACTCGGGAGGCAACGCACATGGGTTTTCCCTCAAATTCCTTATTGAGCAGACATAACCCCTTGGGACACGGACTGCCGGGTTTGTTTTTTTCGATGCGTTTGCGGCGCATCTCTTCGCTGGCCGACGTGCGCAGATTCCAGAACCGCACCCCCAGCGGAGAGCTGTTGCTCAGGTAGACGTCATCGCTTTTCGCATGGCAAAGCTTATCGAGACTGCCACGGTCCACGTTGGTCACCTCCGGTACCAGCATGAAGGGCGTACCCCAGCCGGTCCCATCGAGTTGGTAGTAGCGCAATAAAAAATGATCTTCATAGGCGGTTCCGATGCCGCCCTGTGCCGTTATGCGGATCCGCGACGGCACGGGGGCAGCCGGCCGGCCCATCTCGCCAAGCGCGTGAAGATAGATCTCATGCAGACACGCTTGCAACGATTCTCGGTTCTGCTTGAACTCCTCCAGAACCGGTCCCATCAGGCTGCAGTCGGCCCCGAAGGCATGACCGCCGCAGTTCAGGCCCGATTCGATTCGGAATTCCGATACCCACAGACCCCGTTTGGCCAGGAATTTGCCCTGGATCAGTGCGGAGCGGTAATCGCTCACCTTGAGAATGATTTTCTTTTTAAAACGGCCCTGGCGGTCCGGGAAAAAATCATCGAATTGGGCGGTATAGGTGTAAAGACGCTGGTTGATGCCGGCCGAAAAGACGATGGCCGAGCCCAGATCGCTCTGGGCAAATCCGCGCAGGGCCGACATGGCGAGGGCATATTCGGAAGGCAGTTTCTCGCCATTTGCATATTGATCGGCATCCAGCTTGGTCATGATGTTGACGTCTGCGCTGCCGGCGACGATCTGGCCGCGCAGCCGTTCCTGCAATGCGCTTTTTCTCGAGGGGTCCGGCGTCGCCCGCATCTGTTCGAATTCTGTTTTTAAACTGCATGGGGGCAACCATTCGAAATAGCGATCGATGTCGCCGCCTTGCCCAAACGGTTCGTTCTGGAGCGATGCGACCTGCTGTTTCACTGTTCGATCGATGAAATTCAGATAAGCGGTGATTCGTCTCGCGCGGGCATCTGGTCCGTTCTCGATGGGCGTATAGGGTTGGCCGTTTTTCTGGCAGTGAAATTTGCGAACCTGTTCGATCAGGACATCGTCCACCAGTGAAATCACCGAGGAGATACCGTACCGGGCCACCCGCAAGGGGGTATCGATACTGAATCCGGTCCCCATGACGGGGATGTGAAAGGAGTGGAAGGGCAGGGGCATGCGGGTTCACCTATTTCGTGCTTAAGATCCAAGAGGGGAGTGAATTTGAGACATGCGCTTGCCAGCCAATCTGAATTCAGCGCCCACTCCCCACCGGCGCCGGTCGTAAAATCGGGTTCTACCATACTGTTCCCGCGCCGCATCTTCAACAGTTAAATCGTCAGAAGGCGGGTTATCTTGGTCGGGTGCCGGTTGGTACGCTTGCCACCTGGATCATTGGGTAAACGGGTTGTGGTGTTTTTCCAGGTAGACGGTGGACGAGGGGCGATCGCCATAATCATGACCCGGCCAGACGATGGTGCTCTCCGGCAGCGTGTAAATCCTGCTGCGGATGGATGTGAGGAGTTGCCGCGAGTCACCGCCGGGCAGGTCGGTACGGCCCACGCCGCCGACAAAGAGGGTGTCGCCCGTGAAGAGGTGACCGGGGGCATAGAGACAGATGCTCCCCGGCGTGTGGCCGGGGGTGTGCAGCACCCTTAAACGGGTCATGCCGATGATGATATCGTCCCCATCCCGGAGCCGTCGATTGGCCGGCGGTGATCCCTTGCCCCCCAGCATGCGCGCGAAGGCTTTGCCGGCGATTTTGGTAAGCGCCGCCGCGTCCTGCTCGTGGATGCTCAACTGCGCGCCGGTGGCCCGGATGACATCTGCGTTGCCGGCCGAATGGTCCGCGTGGTGATGGGTGTTGATGACCTGGGTGATGCGATATCCTGCCGTTCGGGCCCTTTCCAGAACCTGGGGCACGTCGAAGGCGGGATCGATGAGTGCGGCATTGCCACTGGCTTCATCTCCGACCAGATAACAAAAGGTCTCCATGCGGCTGAGTTTGATTTGGATCACTTTCATCGTGTGTCTGCTTGTTCCCGGGTTTGATTTCAATTCGAGCCAGATGCTGCCAGAAAAGCCCTGACCGGTCAAGATGGATGGTGTGGCGGCAGCGATTATAACTGAATGCTATTCATTAAACCCGGCCCGGGTGGAACAGGTGGCCGATGCCACACGCCAAGCGGTCAAGTGCCGGTAAAATGCACGGCGGGCGGCCCAGAAACTCGCTGCGCTCAAACAGTCTGGGCCGCTTGTCCGCCGTTTGCATTCAACCGGCACTAACCCGCATGGCTCACGTGGCCCTGGCCACCTGCCCCACCCGGGCCTGCCATAACCGTTGCGATGCTAATTTTTTTATCGAACAACTTCTGGAAAGCATGCCTTTCAGGGTGAATCACACTCAGTTAGAATTGCTGCGGTGGCGGCGTTGACAGGCCCCTATGTTTTCTTTATAATTCCGCCGCTACCTTCAAAAATCGCTTCCCATCGATTGGCGTCGCTTCACGCCTTGAAGCCATCCGCCCTGTTGAACGAGGCAAAATGTAAAGTGAGCAGGAAATAGTGAAGGCGTCGGTTTCGTGCCCTCCCCACGATCACGGGCACACCCCTTTTTTGCGTCCGTTAATGCCCATAACAGCAGCGGTGATCGTCGGCATCCTTGCGGGCATCGTTGCCCCGGGAGGGCTGTGGTGGGCAATGACCGCGCTCGTCGGCCTGGCGGTGGCGATCGCGTGGCGTGTCTGGCGGCGGCGGCCCCTGATGGTGGTGCCGCTGCTGTTTTGCGCCGTGGCAGGGTACCTCTCGATCCAGCCATGGTTGGGACGGGAACTTCCGGCCGGCCATGTGCGACATTGCGTGGATCAGGGCAAGTGGCGCGTGATCGGTCGCATCGTCGACGCACCCCAGGTCAGGGGGGACCGGCTGCGTTTCATATTGGCGGCCCGCGAGTTGCGGCAGGGAGAGCGGTCGTTGACGGTCGCGGGCCGCGTCCAGGTCACGGCCAGGGCGCCGTTTCCGGAACTGTGGCGCGGCGACACGGTGGCGCTCAGCGGCCATCTCCGAGACATCCACAACTTCTGTAATCCCGGTGGATTCGATTACGAACGCTACATGGCCTTGCGCGGCATTCACTGCCGGCTCTATGCCCAGGGGGAGAGTGTCCGGCGGGTCGCTTCCGGCCCAGGGCTCTGGGCCGCACGGATCGATCGATTTCGGGCCTGGGTAGCGGCAAAAATGGCGGCGGCGCTGCAAGGTCATCCCGACGCGGTGTCGGCGGTGATCCAGGCGCTGGCTCTGGGCGATCGCAAGGGAATCACCGACGAACTCCGCACCGCTTTCAATCGCGCAGGAGTGAGCCACGTGCTGGCCATCTCGGGATTGCACATCGGCATGGTGGCTGCCGCGGCTTTATTTATCCTGCGCGCACTTTTGGTGAGGATCCCCGTCGTGGTGCGCGGCGCATGGGCTTTCAAGGGTGCCGCAGCGATAAGTCTGCTGCCGGTCTTGTTGTACGGCCTGTTGTCCGGCTTTTCGCCATCGACCCAGCGGGCGGTGATCATGACGGCCTTTTTTCTGGTTGGTTTCTGGGTGGGAAGGCCCTACAACTGGCCCAATGTGTTCGCCGTGGCGGCGTTGGTCATTCTAGTCGCCTGCCCGCCGGCCCTTTTGAGCATTTCCTTTCAGCTCTCTTTTGCTGCGGTCTGGGCCATTTTACTCGGTGTCAAGGCCTTGCCGTTTCTGATCCAGGGACCGGATCAACCTTTTTGGCGGCGCTGGGGCGCGCGAAGCGCTGGGCTGGCATGGGTTTCCATTCTGGCGACCATCGGCACGCTGCCGCTGGTCATGCGCTATTTCAACCTGGTGTCTTGGGTAGGGCCCCTGTCCAATCTGTGCATCGTTCCGCTGGTGGGCACGGTGGTGGTGCCGGCGGCCCTGGCAGGTGTTTTGTGTGCACCCCTGAGTGCAACGGCGGCAGTGTTTTCCTGGCAGATCGCGGCCTGGGGGGTACGGGCTATTCTCTGGTTTGTCGAGAACATCTCCCGATTCGAGGCCGTGGCCTGGGTTTCGGTTTCCCCCACGATCGTGGAGATCGTGCTCTTTTACCTGTTTTTTGGGGTGCTGTTTTTTTGGAAAAGAATACACTTTCGGTGGGTTGCGATGGGGGTGGTGCTCATGGCAACATTGGCCGACGGGGTTTACTGGCATCACCGCCGATACGATCCGGAGCGAATGGTGGTCACGGCCCTGGATGTCGGACAAGGCAGCGCCAACCTGCTCCAGTTGCCGGGAGGGTACACGGTGCTGGTGGATGGCGGCGGTTTCAGTGATTCGTCTGTCTTCGACGTGGGGCGCAGCATCGTGGCGCCGTTGCTCTGGCATCATAAGATCAAACGCGTGGACCTGATCATTTTGAGCCATCCGGACAGCGATCACCTCAACGGATTGCTCTACATTCTGCGCCATTTCGATGTAAAAGAGATCTGGAGCAACCATGAGGCCGCCCCGACCGAAGGCTATCGCCAATGGCAGGAGATCATCGCCCAAAGGCGGTTGGTGCACACTGGTTTCGAGCGACTGCCCAGGTCGAGCGTGCGCGCCGGGGTGAGTTTCGAGATCCTTGGGCCGCCCGTGGGCTTCGCCGCTCGCCCGACAGGCATCCGAAGAGGCGGTTCGAACAACCATTCGCTGGTGGTGAGGATCGCCTGGGGCGACACCTCCTTTTTGTTTTCCGGCGACATCGAAAAGGCGGCCGAGGCGGATCTGGTGGCCCGGCATGGCGCTGAAAGACTCGGCAGCACCATCCTCCTGGTGCCCCACCATGGCAGCCGCAACTCCAGCTCTTTAGATTTTATCCGGGCCGTGGGACCACGCGAAGCCATCGCCTCTGCGGGCTGGCACAATCCCTTTCACTTTCCCCACCCGCAGGTGGTCGAGCGCTATCGCCATGCCGGCTGCCGGCTATGGCGCACCGACCATTGCGGTGCCATCCAAATCACCGTCGAGGGCAAGGCTTACCGCATGCAAAGTTGCCGTTCGGATTGCCCTTGAGCGCATCGGTTTTGCCTGTCACCAATCGGCTTGACTTCCCGCGGCAAATGTCACTAAATGGTTTTTCTTTTCATTATCGGCCGGCGACCTCACAATGTGTTGTTCCAGGCTGTCCAATCAGAACAAGGAGATGAAATGATGACCCCCTTCGTTTATCAGGCCATGTTCCCCATGGGAGAGGATGACACGCCCTATCGCCGCCTGACCGGCGACCATGTGTCCCAAGGCACCTTCGAAGACAAGCCCATTCTCAAGGTGGCCAACCCGGGATTGACCCTGTTGGCCGAGCAGGCGTTCAGGGACGTGTCCCATTTCTATCGTCCCGGCCACTTGCAGCAATTGGCCGAGATAATGAAAGATCCCGAGAGTTCGGACAACGACCGCTTCGTGGCACTGGAGATGTTGAAAAATGCGGTAATCAGCGCGGAGGGGGAGTTTCCCATGTGTCAGGACACGGGCACGGCCATCATTATGGGCAAAAAGGGCCAGGGGGTGTGGACCGGCGGCGGAGACGAAGCAGCGCTCGCCGAGGGGGTTTACAACGCCTATACCCGTAACAACCTGCGCTATTCCCAAAATGCACCGCTGACCATGTATGCGGAGAAGAATACCGGCTGCAATCTGCCGGCTCAGATCGAGCTGTATGCGGTGGATGGAGACACCTACTCGTTTTTGATGCTGGCGAAGGGGGGCGGATCGGCCAACAAAACCTATCTGTACCAGGAGACCAAGGCGGTGTTGACGCCTGAGAATTTGATCAACTACCTGGTGGCCAAGATGAAAAGTCTGGGCACGGCCGCCTGTCCGCCCTACCACCTGGCCGTGGTGGTCGGCGGCACGTCGGCCGAGATGAATCTGAAGACCGTCAAGCTCGCCTCGGCCAAATACCTGGACCATTTACCGACCCGGGGCAGTGAGGGCGGACACGCCTTCCGCGATCTGGAAACCGAAGCCGAACTGCTCGAACGGTCCCGACAGCTGGGCATCGGTGCCCAGTTCGGGGGCAAATATTTTTGCCTGGACGTGCGGGTGGTCCGTCTCCCGCGCCACGGGGCCTCCTGTCCCATCGGCATCGGGGTGAGCTGCAGCGCCGACCGCAACATCAAAGCAAAGATCACGGCCGAGGGTATCTTTCTGGAGCAGATGGAAAACGACCCGTCCAAATATTTGCCCGAACCCGGCCAGGAGAGCGGGGAGGCCGTCCATCTCGATTTGAATCAACCCATGGCGCAGATTCGCGCCATTTTAAGCCAGTATCCGGTAGCCACGCGTCTGCTGTTGAGCGGTTCCCTGATCGTGGCGCGCGACATCGCCCACGCCAAGCTCAAAGAGCGGCTGGACAGCGGCCAGGGGCTACCCCAGTATTTCAAGGACCACATCGTCTATTATGCCGGCCCGGCCAAGACACCGGCGGGTTATGCCTCCGGTTCGTTCGGGCCCACCACCGCCGGTCGCATGGATCCCTATGTGCCCATTTTCCAGGAGCAGGGCGCTTCCATGGTGATGCTGGCCAAGGGCAACCGCTCCCAGGTGGTGACCGATGCCTGCAAGAAGTTCGGCGGTTTCTACCTCGGTTCCATCGGGGGGCCGGCGGCACGTTTGGGCAAGGAGTGCATCACCCATATGGAACTGATCGAATTTCCCGAGTTGGGGATGGAGGCGATTTACAAGATTACGGTCAAGGACTTTCCGGCCTTCATTCTCGTGGACGACAAAGGCAACGATTTTTTCAGTGGGTTATTATAATTTTTCCCCCTAAAGCCATTTCCTTTATAACGGTCGACAAGATCTATATAAAGAATTCAAATAGTATGAAAGTAGGAAAGTATGAAAGTATGAAAGTTGGAAAGTTAAGGTATATTATCATCTTATGCATGGCCGACTACTGAAACAACCTCAGGCGTCCTCGACGGTCACATCAAATGACAGAATGCCACAACTTTCATACTTTTCAATTAAACCCGTAAATTGGAGAGCGACAAACATGATCGACCTGGACGCCATTTTCACCCCCCAATCCGTGGCCGTCGTGGGTGCTTCGACGACACCGGGCAAGGTGGGGCACGATATTTTCGTGAATATTTTAAAGGGGGGATATCGGGGCGTGCTCTACCCGGTCAATCCCAGCGCGGAATCCGTCGCCTGTGTGCGCGCCTACCCGCGCATCAGCGATATTCCCTACCCCCTCGATCTGGCGATGATCA
>Ga0209164_1005660_pt1 | contig 10544 bp, 9 predicted proteins | sample MTBNYHSulfiMetaG_FD_187458 | JGI IMG/M metagenome (GOLD analysis project Ga0209164, IMG submission 187458) | Enrichment culture microbial communities from rom New York Harbor, USA that are MTBE-degrading - MTBE-NYH (New York Harbor Sulfidogenic)... | ecosystem: Environmental > Aquatic > Marine >... | reverse complement strand
GCTCAGCAGGCTGCCAGCCAAGGCTTAGGGGTGAAAATCATCACAGGAGACCGCGATCTGCTGCAGTTGGTAACCGACCGCATAGTAGTCAATTTAGCGGGGGGAAAGCTTTCTGACGCGCAGGATTTCTTTGCTGAGGATGTGGAGAAAAAAATGGGCGTACCCCCCTCTCAGGTGGTGGATTTGAAAGCGCTTATTGGAGACACTTCTGATAATATTCCCGGAGTAAAAGGGGTTGGAGAAAAAACAGCCAGTACGCTTTTAAAACAGTACCCTAACCTGGATGCGATATACGCCCATTTGGAAGAAATTGGGGGGCGAGTCGGTAAACTGCTTTTGGCAGAAAAAGATATGGCTTACCTAAGCTATGACTTGGCCAAGATCCATACCGATCTAGAAATACCACTGGATCTTGAACAAGCACGCACTGATCATCTGGATATTCAGCGCATCAGCGAAATCTTTCGCGAACTGCAATTCCGCAGTCTGACATCTCGTCTGGAAACCCTGCTGAACAAAGGCATCCTGGGCAGCGGCGAACAGCTGGCATTGTTCAATGAAGATCCGATTAAACTCGGATTGCCGTCGAAGCTTGAGATATCTGTAACGATTGTGGACACATCCGAAAAGTTAAAAAACCTGCAGTCAATCCTTGAGCGTGCCAAGCAGATTTCCTTTGATACTGAAACGACATCCACAGACCCTATGCGGGCAGATTTGGTGGGTATCTCCTTGGCTGTTGAAAGCGGCAGCGCGTATTACATACCGGTTGGGCATAAAAGAGGTGCAAAACAGCTGCCGCTGGAAGAGATCAGGGAAACCCTGCAGCCCGTGCTGAAAAACGCAACCATCGAAAAAATTGGCCATAACCTGAAGTACGACTGTTTGGTGCTGCGTTGTCATGGTTTTGAGGTTTCACCCCTAAGCTTTGACACAATGATAGCAGGCTGGGTAGCAGACCCTGACAGCCGCCGACTGGGTTTGAAAGCCATGGCTGAAGGCGAACTAAATATCCAAATGACCCACATCGAGGAGCTGATTGGAAGCGGAAGTAAGCAATTGACCATGGATTTGGTGGCTGTAGAGGATGTGGCGCCCTATGCCTGTGCAGACGCCGAGATCCCACTGAGATTGCTGCCCATTCTTAGCAAGCGCTTGGATACTCATAATGTGCGTGAAGTTTTTGAAAAAATAGAAATGCCGCTTTTACCAGTCCTGACTGAGATGGAATTTACCGGAATCGCAGTTGACGCCGATTTTTTCAGAGCTTTTTCTGGCGAGCTCAGCGGGCGTATGCTTGAGATCCAAAAGCAGGTATACGGCATGGTGGGTTATGACTTTAACCTCAATTCCACTCAACAGCTTTCTAAAGTCCTCTTTGAAACTCTTAAACTTACCCCGCCTGATTCCAGCAATAAGACCAAGAATGGACATTATTCAACGGCCGCCAACGTTTTAGAGGATATGCGCGATCAGCATGTAGTAGTGAAAATAATTCTGGAATACCGAGAGATTTCTAAATTGGTATCCACTTATTTAGACGCACTTCCACGCCAAGTCAATCCGCGCACTGGGCGCGTGCATACTTCCTTCAATCAGACCGGTTCTGTTACAGGCAGACTGGCATCTTCCGACCCTAATTTGCAGAACATCCCAACACGAACCGAGCTTGGGCACAAAGTGCGTAAAGGTTTTATCGCTGCAGCGGGAAACCTACTGCTATCGGTGGATTATTCTCAAATTGAATTGCGTATTGTTGCGCATATGGCGGACGATCAGGCAATGCTGGCAGCCTTCCAAGCAGGGCAGGATATTCATGCTGCCACAGCTGCGGCGATTTATTCCATTCCAATTGAACAAGTTTCGAAAGAGCAGCGCCGGCATGCTAAGGCGATCAATTTTGGTCTGATCTATGGGATGAGCGCGTTTGGTTTAACGCGCACCACTGATCTGACACTGGCTGAGGCGGAAAACTTTGTCAAAGCGTATTTCGAGAAATTCCCAGGAGTGAAGAAATACCTAGATGGTATTCGCAGACAAGCCGCTGAACAAGGGTATGTAGAAACAATGCTGGGCAGGCGGCGATATTTTCCCGAACTGCGCAACCCACCCACTCCCCAAATACGCGCGCGAGCCGAACGTGAAGCTATCAACGCGCCCGTTCAAGGGACAGCTGCAGATATTATGAAGGTTGCCATGATCCGTTTGCCATCTGTGCTGAGCAAAGCGGGGTTGCAGGCAAAAATGCTGCTACAAGTGCATGATGAATTATTGCTGGAATGCTCGCGAAGCGAATTGGACCAAACCATTCAGGTCGTGCAGCAAGTAATGGAAAATGCTTATCAACTCTCTATCCCGCTGGAAACAGATTCGGCCTGGGGCAAAAACTGGGGTGATTTGAAAAGCACGGTCGAGATATGAGAAAGTGATTTGATCCTTGCGGATTCACGCAGTTTCTTAAAAGATATCCGGTCGATAATATTTCAAGGGTTTATTTAAATGGGCTGCGTCATTTATGCAACGCACAATGGCTCTACCCTTGAAAAAATCAATGACACTGAGGGAAGTGTTTTCCATCCAAAAGACCAGAGGTTGTTGAAGCGGGATTCCACAATAATATGCCAATAAATATTTAAGGAAAGCACCATGCGATACTGCTGCAATGGATTTCCCGTTATAGCGGCTCAAGATATGTTTCGAAAAATTTATAATACGGATTTTTATTTCTGATACTTTTTCGCCGCCTGGAAAATCGGGTTTATCAAAGGAAACTTGTGGATTCTCGGAGTAATATGAATTGATCTGTTGGTAATACTCAGGCGCCACATCTTCCAAGTCGCGAAAATTTAGGTTATTGATCTCGCCAAAATTAATCTCTTTTAAATCCTCAAGGACTTCATAGTCCATATCGTATGCCTGCGCAATAATAGCGGTGGTTTCCTGCGCTCGAGGATATGGGCTGGAGAATAAATGATCAAGCGTATATGAGTTTCTCAATCTTTCGGCCAATCTTTCTGCCTGCCTGATTCCGGTCGAATCTAATCCAGCGGTTGTTTCACCCTGTATTTTCCCTTCGGCATTTAGAGTGGTGCGTGCGTGGCGTATTAAAAACAGGCGTGTATAGTAGGGGTCATGCGGTAAGGTTTGATCCATGATATGTAAGCGTACCTTTTCTAAGATGGTGTTCTTGAATTTGTTTTTCGTTTGCGTGCTGGCGTGACGTAAGGCGGCGTAATAATTTTATAGATCTGGCAAACGCGTTCATCCAACATGCGGCTGCGGATGCGTGGATCGATTTCTTCCAAGTTGGCTGAGGTGGTGATCACGGTCGGCAATTGGGTTTCATAGCGGTAGTTTAAAATTTGATAGAGTTTTTCACGCGCCCAGGGAGTTGCATTCTGTGTGCCCAGATCATCCAGAATCAATAATGGGGTGGTTTTTACCTGGGTAAAAACTTTATCATACGAGACGACACTCACCGGGCTGAAAGTTGCCCGCAGGTGATCCAACAGGTCCGGAACAACCGCAAAGATGGGATCCTCGCCCAGCGCAGCCCGGTAATGACCAATCGCGGCAGCAAGATGCGTCTTACCGGTGCCATACGTTCCAATGAAAATTAACCATCCAGCGGGCTGCTCGGCGAATTCCTGCGCTGTGAAAAATGCATTGTCCAAACTGTTTTGTTCATCCGCCGGCAGTTTTTCATTTTTGCGCGCACTGAATTTGTCAAAAGTGCGCTGGTCGTTGATATGCGCCAGGGAGGAAATGGGCGATTGTCCGCTCTCCTGCAAGGGATTGCGAAAATCCGGCGCATCAATCTGAATGCGGGTCACTAAAGCGCGATCCTGCAAACGCGAGCTCACCCGCTCCTCAATTTCAAAGAGATCGACATTAGTGGTGATGACTGTCGGCAAGTGGTGGTTATAACGATGGTTGATGATCTGGAATAATTTCTCTTTTGCCCAAGAAGTGGCATTTTGAGTCCCTAAATCATCCAGCACGAGACAGCGCACATTTTTTATCTCTTCAAAGCGGTTTTCATAGGTTGTGTCATCTGAACTGTAGCTATACCTCAGCCAATCCAGCAGGTCGGGAACGGTCAGAAGAAGCGTCTCTACACCCATCGAAACCAATTCGTTAGCAATCGCAGCGGCTAAGTGTGTTTTCCCGCAGCCGTAACCACCCATTAGCAGCAACCAGCCATCTAAGTGGTGTGCATAATGCTGAGCGGTATTGAAAGCAACCTCAAGTGTTTTATTGATCTTTTGAGGATCCTCTCTTCCAGAAATGTCAAAATGCTCAAATGTCATGTCGCGGAAGGCTTCTAGATTGCTGATGCGGTACAAACGTTGTACACTGGCGCGTTGGAAGGTTTCCTTTTGACATTGGCAGACTTCCAGCAGGCCAAAATTGGGATCATCAATTGGGAGGTCGCGGCGGACGAATCCAATCCCGCCGCAAATCGGACAGATCTCTTCTTCCTTCTTGTTTTTCTTGGAGTTTTTAGTGGTGTCCGATTTGTCCATATTCACCTTTGAGGTAGCGGCGGTGATCTTCTTGATCGTCTCTCCGATTGGCTCCATCTCTGCCTTCCTCCTTCCAGTGTTTGAGAATACTCTCAACGTATTTCCAACGGCGGACGTTGTTTTTTACTGCAAGCTGCAACGCTTCAACGATCCATTCCTGTGAGTAATCCTCCTGGGCCTCGCGCAGGCTTTCAGCGATGATTGGAGTTAAGGGACCGATGTTTTCTTCATAAAGGTGGAAGATATTCGATTGGATGATATCCAATGTCGGTTTCGGCCTTCCATTTTTAAATGATTGACCGCTTTGAATCAGAGCGGCAGCCTGCCTCCCCCTTGGACTGTTGATAAAATAGGTTGGTTCATCATCCCCGGATTTTTCTACTTGAATAATGCTGCCTCTCAGAGCAGCCTGCTGCAAACATCTGGTTAACACTTGCTGAGGGGTTTTGCCTTCACCATGCAAACCCTCCAGGAAAATTTGATCGGTTAAAAAATCCTTTAATTCAAATGGCGTTCCGTAATCTCCTTGAGTGTAAGCTGACCAAAGCATATAGAGAGTAAGTTTCAGTTCATCTAGATCATCGATGATCGGCAGCAGATCCCCAAAAAATTGGTTGGGAATTTTACAGTAAAGCTTGAGGCTTTCTTCAAAGCCATGAAAAACCTGATCTTTCATGATAATTATTTTACGGTTGCGACATCATAGAATTGCGCCAGGTCTTTCAGGAAGACCATCTCAATATCGCGAGTTGGACCATTGCGATGCTTGGCAACCATTAACTCGATTAGCTCGCGCGCTTGCTCACCACCTGGGATGTCCTCTTTTTTATGAATAAACATGACAATATCCGCATCCTGTTCCAGGCTGCCTGATTCGCGCAGATCGGATAACATCGGTTTTTTATCGGTGCGCTGCTCGACCGCGCGCGAAAGCTGCGCGGCAGCCAGCACGGGCACATTCAGTTCACGCGCAAGCGTTTTTAGATTGCGGGTGATGTAAGAAACTTCTTGCACGCGGTTATCGTTACGGGTGTCTCCAGACATCAATTGGATATAGTCCACCAGGATCAGATCAATACGATGCTCGAGGTGCAATCGGCGGCATTTGGTACGCATTTGAATGGGGGTTAGTGCTGGAGTGTCATCCAAAAAAATTTTTGAATTGCTCAGCACTTCCATGGATTGAGCCAAAATATCCCAATGTTCCGGTTTGATCTTGCCGGAGCGTAACTCTTGCGAATTAATTCCTGTATCCTGTGCAATCATACGCTGCACGAGCTGTTCGTTGGACATTTCGAGCGAAAATAAGGCTACGTGTTTTTTGTGCTTGAGGGCGGCGTTCTTGGCCACAGTCAGCAGGAATCCAGTTTTACCGGACCCAGGGCGACCGGCGATGATGAGCAAGTCTGATCTTTGCAATCCGCCCAGCAATTTATCCAGGTCTGCTAAACCCGTGGGAACGCCAAATATTTCTTCACTGCGTTGTGAGAGCAGAGAAACGCGATCATAATAATCATCGATTACAACCTGGATGGGTAGCAGGTCTCGCCGAATGCGACGTTCACTCAACTCAAAAATTGATTTCTCGGCTGAGTTGATGATATCCTCTACTGCCTTTTCTTCTTGATACGCAAGCTTTGCCATCTCATTGGCTGCCGCCAACATTCTGCGGCGCACCGATGTCTCTTCCACAATTCTGGCATAGGCAGCGGCGTTTAGGGAACTGGGCGTTTGGTTGATAAGCATCATCAGGTATGCCTGACCGCCGATCTCTTCCAGCTGCCCGCGTTTTTCTAACTCTTCGCTGAGGGTTAAGATATCTATTGGAGTTCGATTTTCATGCAGGAAAGTGAATACTTCCCAAATCCAGCGATTGCGGATGATATAGAAGTAATCCGCACTGAGAATTTGGGCAGTATCATAATAGGATTCCGGGTTGATCAGCACACTGCCCAATACCGCTTCCTCAGCTTGGCGATTATGCGGCTGGGATTGGATAGTACTGGAATTGGTTTCCTGTGGTTCAAAAAAATCTTGCATGCTAAAAATCATTTTCTTTTAACATCTGGTTGGTCTTGATCATTGTCGGGATGATCATTATCATCCTGATCATCCACTTCTCTGTCCTCTGAATGATCCTTAGAGCGCGCTTTGAAATATTCTTCAAATATCGACAGGCGTTCATCATTCAAAGAAACCTTGGCGCTGTCGCCAGGTTCAGATTTTAAAGTTTCGGATTTTCGCGAGGTGATTTCTTCTTCTCCTTCATTAATTTCCTCAGGTACAATGCTGGCTTCGTCCATCACTTTTTGATCAACAAAAATTGATACATGGGCTCGCACTGCTAATGCGATTGCATCCGAAGGACGAGAATCTACTTGGAGTGTTTTCTGTCCAGATTCAATCATCAGAGTGGCAAAGAAAATGTCATCTTTCAATGAGTGGATGGTCACCTGAGTAAGCCGTCCTTCCAGCAATACAATCATGTTGTTGAGCAGATCATGCGTTTGCGGACGCGAGACCTCGATTTCCTGCAGTGCGATGGTGATCGCTTCTGCTTCATAAGGACCAATCCAGATTGGAAGGTATCGGTCTGCATCGACTTGTTTCAAAACAACAATGCGCTGTTGGTTGGTCAGACTGACCCGTAGGCTGTCAATTTTTACTTCAACGAGCTTAGGCATGCGCTTCCTCCGCTGTGTGTTTATTCTAACATGCTGCTCAAGGTTTATATAGAGTAAGAAAAAAAGTGATAGTGTATAATTGATTCAGCCGCATTTTTTAAGAATTCTCCAATTGCAGAGAATATTCGGTGAAAAGTAAATTGCGGTTAATTTGTTTATACAATTATCGTAGAGATCAAAAAAATCAATTAGTTGTGTGAATATTTGTTTGGATGAAATGTATTAATCACTTAATTCATTTTGGGAAACTATTGTATCCGTGAAACCCTTGATTCTCTTAGTCGAAGGAAAACGCGCAGATCGTGCCTCATACATGGCGGGATTAAGTAAAAAGGGTTTTGAGGTCGAATCAGCCTTGAATGGCGCGGATGCATTAAGTAAACTTGTGAGCATTGACCCCAAGGCTGTTATCGTGGATGCGGCATCCATGCGCACTTCGGGAACTCGAATATGCAATTCCCTGCAAAATGTACTGGAAGATATCCCCGTGATCTTGATTGTAGCAGAAGACCAGGCAGGCGTGAATCCAGATTGTGCAGATGAAGTCCTGCGTTTGCCATTCACATTACAGAAATTACTGAACCGTTTAAAACCCTACCTGGCATCGGATAAAAATAAAAAGCTGGTGTGCGGGTTAATAGAGTTGGATCTAAAGCAGCGCTGGCTTTACTGTAATGGAAAACGGACACGTCTTACCCCGCGGCTTTTTATCTTAATGGAATCATTTATGCGCAGACCTGGGGAAGTTCTGAAGCGCAAAGAATTATTCAAGAAGATCTGGGAAACGGATTATGTGGGCGATATGCGCTCGTTGGATGTGCATATCAGCTGGCTTCGACAAGCCGTTGAGGATAATCCTCGGAGACCTCGATATATTAAAACCGAGCGCGGAGTGGGTTATCGCCTGGAAGTAGAAAAACCGAAAAGACCCGATAAAGCTTCATAAAACCAGTAATTTCTTTTTAGAAAATATTCCATCGTTGCATCTTTCTTACGTTTACAATGCCAACACCAATGTCAGCAGCAGTCCGCCGGCGATGACGCTGCCTAGTTGACCGGCTGTGTTGGAACCCATAGCGTGCATCAAAATGTAGTTATCAAAATCCTCCTCTTGTGCCATTTTCGCCGAGAGTCTACCGGCCATGGGGAAAGCGGATATGCCGCAAGCCCCGATTAGAGGATTGATCTTCCCTTTGGTGACCAGCGCCATTAACTTGCCAAAGAGAAGCCCTGCAACAGTATCAATGATGAATGCCAGCAATCCCAATCCCAAAATCATCAAGGTGTCGAGGTTTATAAAGCTCTCTGCCGTCATCGTCGCACCAATGGTCAGACCCAAGAAAAGTGTTGCCACATTGATGATTTCATTTTGCGCAGATTGATTCAAGCGTTCTACAACACCGGATTCTTTAAGAAAGTTGCCCAGCATGAGGGCGGCAATTAACGGGGCAGCGAAAGGGGCAAGGATGCTGATCACTATTGTCACAACTAAGGGGAAGATGATACGAGCTTTTCTGCTGACAGGTTTGGGCGCATATTCCATACGAATCAAACGTTCATTGCGGGTGGTCAACAGTTTCATAATTGGCGGTTGGATAATCGGAATGAGACTCATGTAGGAATAGGCTGCTACCGCAATCGGAGCCAGCATATGGGGAGCCAATTTGCTGGCTACATAAATGGCGGTTGGCCCATCGATTGCCCCAATAACACCGATTGAAGCCGCTTCATTCAAGTTGAATCCCATCCAAGTAGCCAGGATGAGCGTTCCATAAATACCAAATTGGCCGGCTGCTCCCAATAAAGCCAGGTGAGGTTGAGCTAAAAGCGGGCTGAAATCAATCATCCCCCCAACGCCAATGAAGATCAACAATGGGAAGAGTTCGCTTTGAATACCAGCTCGGTAGAGCACGGAGAGAAATCCATCCCCCTGCGCCGAAGCTGCCATACCCAGATTTGCCAGAATGCAGCCAAATCCGATGGGCAGCAGTAGGACCGGTTCATATTGTTTGGCAATGGCTAAGTAAATCAAAACCAAACCTACCGCTATCATAATAAAATTACCAGTCTGCAGAGTAATCAGATTGCTTGAAATCAAGGACCACAAAGTGGCGAAATCCATGGTTATTTCCCCTCTTCCGAATATTCCATTAACACTTTACCCTGCTGAACCTGCTCGCCACCTGCAATGAAAATTTGGGCAATCATTCCCTCTCGGCAGGAACGAATAGAATTCTTCATTTTCATTGCTTCCAGGACGCATAACTCCTGTCCATAACTGACTGTGTCTCCCACTTTCACTGAAATTTCAACGATTACCCCGGGTATTGGTGCTCGCACCTGTTTGGAGGAATTTGCTACGGCAGAAGAGCTAGCTTGGGGCACAGGCTGATTTTGCAGATTATGGGTGATTGATGCGGTTGTTGTCGTGTGAACCTCGGGACCACAGGGAAGGTTTTCCTCAACAGGCCAAACCTCAAATTTTTTTCCTTGAATCTCGACCGGAATAGGTCTGGATTGAATATTGCCCACTTCTACATCAAAAACTTCATCCTGGATTTTAACTTTTATCTTCATGGGTGTGAATTCCTTTTTACATGAAAGGCATTGGATTGATTGATCTGCTGCAATCGGAGATTGGCTTTCCATGGGCTATTCATCCCCGAGCTTTTTTGATGGATTGGGGATGGCAATGTAATCTCTGTGGCGATCGCTACAGCTGTGGCAGCAGCAACGGCTAGTCGGTCGAGTTCTTGATTGGCATCAGATACATGATTATGCTCAGATTGGTTCGCTGCAACATTTTCTGGTTTGTCATTGCTCAAATGCACTATTGCAGCCATCAACCACCAAAGCAGGATCAGGCCGATAAAAACCATTCCTGCGCCAATCAAGGTAATCAGTAACGCGTTTTCCATGGATTCCCTCATTTATACGGGCGGGTTGCCATGCTTGCGAGCAGGAATCTGCACGTGTTTATCTTGGATCAATTCCAATGCGCTGATGATTTTCATTCTGGTCTCGGAGGGCAGTATGATCTCGTCACAGAATCCGGCTTGTGCGGCAGCATAGGGGGTCAGATATTTTTCGCGATACTCCTGTATCAATTTCTCACGTTCTGCTGCAGGATCGCTGGTGTTTTTAATCTGCTTGTGGTACAGGATATTTGCCGCTCCCTCAGGCCCCATCACGGCAATTTCGGCTGTAGGCCAGGCGTATGTGATATCGGTCCCTAGATACTTGCTGCTCATCACAATGTAAGCGCCACCATACGCCTTGCGAGTTACTACACTGACTTTGGGGACAGAGGCTTCGGAGTACGCATAAAGCACTT
>Ga0209164_1005659_pt1 | contig 10544 bp, 6 predicted proteins | sample MTBNYHSulfiMetaG_FD_187458 | JGI IMG/M metagenome (GOLD analysis project Ga0209164, IMG submission 187458) | Enrichment culture microbial communities from rom New York Harbor, USA that are MTBE-degrading - MTBE-NYH (New York Harbor Sulfidogenic)... | ecosystem: Environmental > Aquatic > Marine >... | reverse complement strand
AGAAGGGGCTGGAGTGACAGACCGGATCGAACACGTGCAGGAGGCCGAGCGGAATCAAGGCGACCGCGCTTGCCAGCAGAACACTGCGGAAGACATTGCGCGCCCACCACGCCACGGCCGCCGCGATGCCCATCGGCCACAGCAACCCCAAGGCCCACAACGTCGCAAAATCGTTCCACGCCCAAGGGTAATACCGATGTCTTGAATAGAAATAGACCAGCGCGAGAACCGGTATCAGGCTCAGGCCAACCAGCACGGTCGCGATCGAGAGAAAGCGCCCCAGCTGCAACTCGAGCGTTGAGGTCGGCTTAGTGAAAACCATTCCATCCAGGAGAGGGCTTTGGCCTTTGCCTGCGAGATATAGGGTCAGGAAGATCGCCACGCCCGTGGCGGCGAGACCCACAGGCGGAAAGAGCGCCACCACCCAGGAGAAGTTCAGAAAAAGGATGCCGGTTTGCTGGAGCAGTTGAAACTCCCCAACCGCTCTCGGGCCTCCGCGATGGGCATTGGCGTTGCAAAGAAAGTAGGTTCCTGCGAGCAGGGCCGCCGCCAGCAGCCACAGTCCCTTGCGGCGCAGCGCCTGGCGCAGCTCAAAGCGAAAGGTTGCATAAAGCCGTGCGAGCATCGGGAACCCTAAGAAATTGAGAAGAATGACTCATCCAACGCGCTGTGCACGCTTTGCGTTCTCCCGGCAGGCGATCTTTCTTTCATCGGGCTTCACCGCCGACTCGCCCTCGCCCGCGGAAGACAAGCCGCCCGGCGAAGGCCTTGAAGTCTTCCAGCCCGCTGTAAAGCACGGGGATCAGAATCAGCGTCAGGGCGGTACTCGACAGCAGGCCTCCAATGACCGCCGTGGCCATCGGGGCGCGCAGTTCCGCTCCCTGGCCGACCCCCAGCGCCAGGGGCAACAGCGCCGTGACGGTCGTCGCCGTCGTCATCAGGATGGGTCGCAACCGGTATTGCCCCGCCTGCAAAAGGGCTTCCCGCTGCGAAAGCCCCTCGGTGCGCAACCGGTTCACGCAATCAATCAACACGATGGCGTTGTTCACGACAATGCCGGCCAGCATGACCACGCCGATGTACGCCATCAGATTCAAAGTCGTCCCGGTCAATAGCAGGGCGAGGACTACGCCGGTCACCGCCAAAGGAGCGGAAAACATCACGATAAACGGGTGAAGCAAAGATTCAAACAAGCTGGCCATCACCATATAAACGAGCACCAGAGCGAGAATCAGCGCGAAGCGAAGATTCTGAAAGGAAGCTGCCCGGCTCTCCTCCTCGCCTCCGATGCGAAGCGCGTAGCCGCGAGGCAGGTACAACGAGTCAAGCCGCTGGCGGACAGCCGAAACCGCCTCGCTCAGTTTGATTCCTTCCAGGTCGGCCATGACCAGCACCCGGCGCTCGGAATCCCGCCGCAGTATCTCCAGGGGGCCGGGAATGACTTCCAGCTGCGCCAGCGTGTGGAGCTTCACCGAGCCTTGCCGGTCCCTCAGCTGAATGGGCATCTGGCGTAGCGTGTCAATGCTTTCCGTTCCGAGCGTGGCCATTTCGACGACGATATCCTGATCGCCCTCGATTGTTTTCATCGTGGTGGCCAGCTGGCCGACCAGTTGGTTCTGGATCTGCCCGGCGAGTTGTCGCAGATCGAGTCCGAGGCTGCTCAGGACGGCCCGGTCCGGGACGATATTGATCTGAGGATTGCCCGCCAGCAGGTTGGCGCGCAAGTTCGCCAGCCCCGGGATGCTCTCGATCTGCTGAGTCATCTGTTGAGCGATCTCTTTGAGTCGTTCCAGGCGCGGGCCTTTGACCTCAATGACAAGGGGAGCCTTGTCCACGCCGAAGAATCCTTCGACCGAGTTGGCGTAGAGGAGATATTTCACATCCGCGCCCCAAATGGTTTCAACTTCGCTTTGCAGGCGCTGGATGGCGCGCTGGGAAGAGGGCGGAGGCTGGCTGTCGGTAGCCAGGGTGACCAGCACCCTCGCGGTATGCGGCCCCCGCACTTCCTCTTCGGCCCGCCGTTTACTTTGCTCGGGAACGCCGATCTCCGAATAGATGCACCGGACCGAGTCGCCCTGCTCGCCCAGTTTGCCTTCGATCCGCTCGGTGGCCTGGTCCGTGACGGGCAAGGCGGTTCCGATGGGCATCGCCAGCTCGATGACGAACTGCGGCTGGTCGCTCTTGGGGATGAATTCCTGCTTGATGCGGGGCAGCAGCAGCCCGCTGGCCGATACCACCGCAACGGTCAGCAGGAACACGATCAGGCGATGGTTCAGGCAGGAGCGAAGCACCCGCCCGTAAAAGACATTCACCCGCTCGTGGTAAAGCAGTTTGCCGATCCAGCGCAGCGGAAGATACCAGCGGCGCTTGCGCTCGCCGCCCGCCGCCTTGACGCGCAGGTAGCGGGAGCACACCATCGGAATAAACGAAAGGGCGATGAGCAACGAGGTGATCAGCGAGAAGACCACCGTCAGCGCTTGTTCCTTGAACAGCAGGCCGGTGACCCCGCGCAGATAGACGATGGGGAAAAACACAACGCACGTCGTCAGCGTCGAGGCCGTGATCGCGGAGCCGACCTCCGAGCAGCCGGCGATCGCCGCATCGGCTTTGGACTTACCCAGCTGCAAGTGGCGGAAAATGTTTTCGAGGACGACGATGGCATTGTCCACCAGCATCCCGGCCCCCAGCGCCAAGCCGCCCAGCGTCATGATATTGATGGACAGCTTGTCAAAATACATCAGGTTGAAGGTGGCGATGATGGACAGGGGAATGGCCGCCGAAATGACCAGGGTGGATCGAAAGTTCCTCAGAAAATACAGCAGAACCAACACCGCCAGAAGGATGCCGTACAGCGCCGTTTTCTGGACTTCCTGGATCGCGCCGGTGATGAAAGTGGATTGATCGTAGGCCTCGACGATTTTGAGATCCTCGGGGAGATCTTTGCGGATGTCGGCCAGCACCGCCCGCACGGCCTTGACGACCTGGACCGTGTTGGCGTCCGGCTCCTTGTACAGGGAGACGCCGACGCCGTTGACGCCGTTGACCCGCACGAGGCTGTTCTCCAGGGCCGGAAGCTGCCGGATGCGGGCCATCTCGCGCAGGCGGATGGGCGAGTCGGACTTGTAGCCGACCACAACGTCGCCGATATCTTCCAGGCTCTCGAACTCACCGACCGCCCGCACGATATAGCGCCGGTTGGCGTCCTCAAGCCACCCGCCGGTCGCGTTGATGTTCGCGCTGCGAACGTTCGTGACCACCTGTTCGAAGGAGAATCCATAGGCGGACAGATAGCCGACGTCCACTTCGATGCGCACCTCGCTCAGCTGTCCCCCGGCCACTTCGGCTTCGGCTACGCCGCGAACCCTCTCGAGGATCGGCTTGAGATTCTTCTCCGCCAGGCGCTTGAGATCCTCCAGATTGTCGCCGCCGGTCAGCCCGAGCGTCAGGATCGGCTGCGCGTTCGGATCGAACCGCAGCACGTTCATCGAAACATAGTCTTCCCGCAGGTCCTGGGCGCCTTTCTTGACGTCCAGCAGAGCGAAGTCCATATCCGTGCCCCAGACGAAGTCCACCATCACAATGGACTGGTCGGCCCGGGAGATGGACGTGATGGCCTGCACGTTCTTGACGCCGGCCATCAGGCGCTCCAGCGGCTCGCTGATGCGCCTCTCGACTTCCTCGGGCGCCAGCCCCTGCGTCTCGGTGACGACGGTGATCCGGGGATATCGAATGTCGGGAAACAAGTTGATCGGCAGCTTCCGGACCGAAATCAGGCCCAACAGGATGATCCCGGCAAAGAACATAAACACTGTTACGGGGTACTTCACCGACAGTCGGGGAATGTTCATCGGCGGCGTCCATCCGATCCCGGGCTGGCTGTTACGGTTACCCGGCGCAAAGAACGCAAGGCGAGGGATGTCTCAGCGAAACCAGAGTTCACTTTTTTTCAGCCTTTGGTTGATTTGTACGATCAGCAGCACACAGAGCAATCCCAGCAGGATAACCTGCGGCACCCCCCAGGCTGGGCCGGCGTCCGGTATGCTGAGAAACGGGCTTTGAAACAGTTGCACCGGCCCGAACGACCGGATCCGGTAAAGGTGCGAAAAGCAGATCAGCGCGGCGATCAGCCCGGCGGCCGGGCCGTTGCGGGTCAGGGTGGAAATCCAGACGGTCAGGCAGCTGACGCAGACCAGGGAAGGAAAGACGCGAAGGAGCAGCGCGCCGATGCTGAGGTTCGGCGTGATGAAGCGAAGCGAGCCGGCCTGGAACAGCAACAGGAACAACAGCCAGAGGCTCACCGTCGTCAGGTGCCAGATGACGAGCCGGTATCGGCGCACCGGCAATGAGAAGAACACCTCAATGGTGCGGCTCTCGTCTTCACGGGGCACGATGTTCATCGAGAACAGGATCGCCAGAAGAATCGAGATGGGGAAGACCGATTTGAGAGCAGGCTCCAGCGGAGCGTCTCTCAGGAGATCGGGAAGAGTCCTCAAGGTGATAGCGACCCAGACGCCCAGAACCAGAGCGATGAGCGGGATCGTCCGCAAGGTAAAAAGCCGCTTGGAGCTCGAGTAGAAAAGAAGGAAGCCGCACGAAGCCCAGCGAACCAATGCCCGGAAGCCTATCCAAAGCGTCTTGCATGCCCACCTGAACCCTCGCCAGCCGAGCCGCAGGCCGCGCGCCATTTTGCCTCCTAATCGCACCGGCAAGCGCAGCAACCCCCAAAGTAAACCGGCTGTCCTGGTTTTGCCGCGAGACGGGCCTTTCTCAGGCTGCGACACCGCTTATCTCCCCTCCCAGTCGCCGGAGGTGGACTGGAAGTGAAGCACATAGGCGTCTTCCAGATTGGGGCGCATGGGCACCGCGCCCGGCAAGGGGCCGTTGTGGCTGACGACGCGCAGGCACACGCCGGCCTCTTCCTCGCGGCGGTGGACGATGGTGTAACGCACATCGAGCTCGGCGACCTGCTCGCTCGCAAGGCGCACCTGCCACGTCTTGCCCTCGGCGCGCCGGACGAAGTCCCAGGGCGCGCCGTCGAAGATCAACCGCCCGGCATCGAGAATGCCCATCCGGGGGCAGATCTCTTCCACGTCCGGCACGATGTGCGTGGAGAGAATGACGAGCTTGTCGGAGCCAAGCTCGGAAAGATAATGGCAGAACAGAATGCGCTCCTCGGGATCCAGCCCCGAGGTCGGCTCGTCCAGGATGAGGATATCGGGATCATTGACCAGAGCTTGGGCGACGCCGAGGCGCTTCTTCATACCGACCGAGTAGTCCTTCGTCTTGCGGTTTTGATAAGGCGCCAGCCCGACCTGGCGGAGCAGAAACCCGATGCGCTCTTCCCGGGTGGGCCGGTCGAGGCCGAAGAGGCGGCCGAAGTAATCCAGCACTTCGCGCCCCGTGGCATAGGGAAAGAAGTCGAATTCCTGGGGCAGGTAGCCCAGCCGCGCGCGCAGCCGGGTCAACTGTTGTGGCAGCGCAATACCCTCATACTCGATCTCTCCCTCGGTCGGCTCCAGCAAGCGGCTGAGAATGGACAACAGCGTGGTCTTGCCGGCTCCATTGGGGCCGAGCAGGCCGAACAGTCCCGGCTCCAGCTCCAGGTGGACTCCCTTGAGCGCCTCGCGTCCATCGGGATAGGTCTTTTTCAAGTTTCGGATGCTGATTTTCATTTGTCGTCAGGGTTCTCGGGACCGCTCGGACTCACCAGCCCCGGCTCAGAATGGAGATGCTCCCGGGACACGGCTTGGAGTAACCCGATGCGCTTCGCGCAAGACCCGTCTATTGCGCTGTGACCGTTTCGTTTTCGAACCCTTCAGCTTCCTCGGAATCTTCTTCATCCAAGCGGGTGAGTTTGACCGGGGTCTTGTCCTTCAGCGTCTCGTAGCCGCGCACGATGAGCAGGTCGCCTTCGTGGAGGCCCTGGGTAATCTCGACGTCAAACCGGTTTGAGATCCCCGGGGTAACGTCGCGCTGTTCGGCGACGATGCGCTCCTCGCCCTGCTCGTCCACTTCCCGCTTGGCGACGAAGGCGACTTGGCGGTTGCTGCGGGTCTGGACAACCTCTTTCGGGACGGCGATGGTATCCAGCCGGCGCTCCACAACGATGTCGGCCGTGCAGAACATCCCGGCGCGCAGCCGCCCATCCGGATTATCAATCATCACGGTCACCTTGAAGGCCCGGGTGATCGGGTCAAGCGCGGTGGAGATTTCGCTGACCGACCCCTCGACTTCCATGCTCTCGCCTCCGTAGACCTGGACCTCGACGTCCTGGCCCGGCTGGACCTTGGCGATTTCCTTGCTCGACACGTCCACGTCGAGGCGCATCCGGTCGGTCCTCATCATCCCGAAAAGCGCCTCTCCCGCGCTGACCGTTCGACCGTTGAGGCTGAGGATCGGGTAACTGGTCGTCTGGGTCTGTTGCGGCTGGAGGTATTCTTTGCGCACGAGGATCCCGTTGAAGGGGGCCTCAATCAACGCCCGGTCCTGCCGGTAACTGACTTTCTCCAGCTCGGTGCGCCGGGTTTCCACACTGGCCAGGATCTGCTTGTAGCTCAGCTCGGCCTCCATCCGGTTGAGGTCGGCCTGATCGTAGTTGAGTTGAGAGATGACACCTTCCTTGAACAAGCGCTCTTTTGAGGCGAGGTTGCGCTCGGCCAGTTTCAGCTTTTCGCTGGCCGGGGCGACCTGTTCCTCGGCCAACTGGAGGTTCTTGCGGGCTTCATTCTTTGCGTACCGCACCTCTTCATTGTCAATGGTGGCGATCTGCTCTCCCTTTCTGACCCACTGGCCCTCTTTCCAATCCTGAGTAAAGGTGATCGTGCCGGAGATCTCGGCCTTGACAACCAACTGCTCCTCGGGGGCCAGGGTGCCGTTGGCCGAGAGGAAGGCTTTCATCTCGCCGCGAACCACTTCCTCGGCAAACACCGGGACCTTGAAGACGACCTCCTTTTTCTTCAGGGCTTTCTCACCGGTGGCTTCGTTCAATTTCGCCTCGGCGGTGGCGCTGTCGGCATCGGCCGCGTCGGTGGCGCTCTGGACCTGCCCGCTTCCCTGGCCGGGCTTGTCGTTCTTCGAGTTGTTCCCGGACGGTTTGTCCCCGCACCCTTGGAGGAACAGCGGTGTCCCCGCCAACAGAATGACCAGGCTGCTCTTGAGCCAATGCCGATGGAACACGATGGGTCGGTCCCCTCTCTTCTTTAGAATCGGGATATCAACCTATATACGTCATCAGGCGCGAAAGGTTTCATTCAAGTTCAAAGAATATCTACGCTTACCTGCCGGGGTCTATTCAGCCCAAATCCGCCGGTATCTTACCCCAAGGCGCCCAAAAGCACAAAAACGCTCTGCAAACAGCAGGGGGCCTTGCCGAGCCAGGCCTTGGCCGTCGTCGCCCGAGGCTTCGCGGGAAAGACGCATGAGGGGACTTGGCCGAAAAGAAATCGCCCATTTCCCGGCATTTCCAGGCGTGGCGGAGCTGGGGCTTCGAGAGGTGCCGAGCCGCCTTGCCAGAGAAGAGCTCTGCACGTACAATGGGCTTTCATAACGTCTCTCAAGGGAAAGATTTGATGGTTACGGTAGCCGTGTTCGGAGCGGGGACGGTGGGCAAGGTGCATGCGCGCTGTGCGGCCGGCTTGCCGGGGGTGCGGGTGAAGACGATTTGCAGCCGCCGGCCGGAGGAAAGCCGGCCTCTGGCGGATGAGCTCGGCGCCGCCTGGGTCAGCGAGCCGGAGGCAGTGCTCACCGACCCCGAGGTGGACCTGGTCGTCGTCGCTTATCCGACGCATGTCCGGCGGGAGCTGATTGAACCCGCGCTGGCGGTGGGCAAGTTTGTCTTCTGCGAGAAGCCGCTGGCCTCGACGCTGGCCGAGGCTCGGGCCATTGCCCGGCTCAGCGACCAGGCCAAGGGATGGGTTTCGGTCGGATTGGTGGTGAGGTACTTCTGGGAATATCAGACGGCGCGGGAGACCGTCCGCTCGGGCCGTCTCGGGCGGGTCGGCATAGTGCTGGCGAGCCGGGCCTGTGGCTTCCCTCGGGGGCATGACGACTGGTATGCCGATTTCGAGCAAAGCGGTGGCGTGGTCTTGGACCTGATGCTGCACGACATTGATTTTCTTCTGTGGACCTTCGGCCCGGTCGAGCGGGTGTACGCGAAGGGAATGCGTTACGCGGGGCGGCCCGAGGCGGACTACGCTTTAATCACGCTGCGATTCCGCTCCGGGGAGATTGCCCATCTCGAAGGCAGTTGGCGGGAGGCTCCCGGCACGTTCTACACGACGCTGGAAATCGCCTGCGCGGATGGGCTGCTCGAGTATGATCGGCGCAAGGTGCAGCCCTTGGTTTTCACTTCGCTGGCGGGAAGGAAAGAAGGCGTCCCCGGGGTCGTCATTCCGGAGATGCCCGAGTGGGAATCCCCCTACCTGAAGGAGCTGCGCGAAGTGGTCCGGGCGATGGAAGCGGGCGGGCCGCCTCCCATCCCGGCCGGCGAGGCGCTGGGGGCGATGGAAGTGGCTTGGGCCGCGCTGGAGTCCATCCGCTCGGGGCAGCCGGTCAGGCCGGGCAAAGAAGGAGGCGCAAGATGACGCTGCAGGTCGGAATCCTCAGTTTCGAGCATATGCACGCCTTGAGTTATGCCTCCGTATTGAAAGCCTTGGCGGATGCGGAGTTGGTCGCGGCCTGGGACGATGACCCCGGGCGGTTGGAACAGTGCGGGAAGGAGTTCGAGATTCCCCGCTGCAGCGCGTCCCTCGACGAGATTCTCTCGCTGCCTCTGGATGGAGTGATTGTGTGCAGCCGGAACACGACGCACGCCGAGCTGGTTGGCCGGGCGGCTCGGGCGGGCAAGCACGTCCTGTGCGAAAAGCCCATTGCCACGACGGTCGAGGACGCCCGAGGGATGATAGACATCTGCCGCCGGGAAAAGGTCCAGCTGATGGTGGCCTTTCCCTGCCGCTTCATTCCCCAGATGGCGCGGGGCCGGGAGATCGTCCAGGCCGGCAAGCTGGGCGAGCTCTTCGCGGTCAAGACGACCAATCACGGCTCGGTGCCGGCAGGTTGGTTCACGCAGCCGGAACTCTCCGGCGGTGGGGCGGTGCTCGATCACACGGTGCACGTGATAGACCTACTGCGTTGGATGACCGGCCTGGAAGTGAGCGAGGTTTATGCTGAGATGGACAACCGGCTTTACGATATCCCGTGCGAGGACGTCGGGCTGCTGACTTTTACCCTCGGCGAGCGGGTCTTTGGAACGCTGGACACAAGTTGGTCGCGGCCGCCGTCGTACAGTATCTGGGGCGACGTGACGCTGCGGTTTGTCGGCTCGGAGGGCATCCTCGAATTGGACGGCTTTCCTCAAGCCCTCCATATTTATGACAACCGGGCGCAGCGGCAGCACAGCGCCCTGTCCGGCGGGGACAATCCCGACGCCGAGATGATCCAGGAGTTTCTTGCCGCCATCCGGGAGCAGCGGCTGCCGAGCGTTTCCGGCGAGGATGGCCTTCGCGCCCTCGAAGTGGCCCTGGCGGCCTACCGGTCCGCCCGGGAGGGCAAAGCTGTCTCGTTGTGAAACCCGCGCTTGCCACGAATCCCGATCATCTTGTTATTCCTGTCAGAACGGTATGTGGGTGCCACCCTTAATCCGCCGAAGGCGGATTAGGGGTGCTTAGATCCCCGGACTTCCCAGCTTGGTAGTTTCGAAGACCACCCCCAAGCTGAAAAGGGCTTAAGGGTGGCACCCCCGTAGCCCTGAGTAGAACGACAACAGGTCCGCCTCGGCTCGGCGGACCTACTGGCTCGGCAGCGCCCCTACGTTTGTTCCCCCGGCCCGCTCTGTGATAACATCCGTTGGAAGGTCTTGCCTGTGTATCGGACTATTAGACGATGATGCAGCACATCTCAGGTCATTGGAGGGAGTAAGATGAGCGAGCGGGGAATTGCCCGGCAAGTAGTTGAGGAAATGAACGAGCGGGTATTGAAGGCCCGGCAAAAGGACTATGAAGCCCTCGGCGGCGTCCTCGAGCGCCGGGGTGTGGATATCGAGAAGTTGCTGGAGGCCTCGGCCCGCTTCGAGGTCGCCCTTCCGTCGTGGGGATTCAGCCAGGGGGGCACCCGCTTCGGGCGCTTTCCTATCGGGGGCGAGCCGCGCAACGTGCAGGAGAAGTTGTGCGACGCGGCCATCGTACACCAACTCACCGGCATCACCCCTCGCGTCTCGCTCCACATTCCCTGGGACAAATTCGATGATCCCAAGGCCCTGAAGCGTTTTGCCAAAAGCCTGGGGCTGGGCTTCGACGCAATGAACTCCAACACCTTTGAAGACCAGCCGGGACAGAAGCACTCCTACAAGTTCGGCTCGCTGTGTCATACCGATGCCGCTGTACGCCGCCAGGCGATCCGGCACAACATCGAGTGCATTGAAATCGGCAAGCGAATCGGCTCGAAGGCGTTGTCTGTCTGGCTGGCCGATGGAGGCTCCTTCCCCGGCCAGCAGCATTTGCGCCGCGCGTTGGAGCGGGTGATCGCCTCTCTCGAAGAGGTGTATGCCG
>Ga0209164_1005657_pt1 | contig 10548 bp, 8 predicted proteins | sample MTBNYHSulfiMetaG_FD_187458 | JGI IMG/M metagenome (GOLD analysis project Ga0209164, IMG submission 187458) | Enrichment culture microbial communities from rom New York Harbor, USA that are MTBE-degrading - MTBE-NYH (New York Harbor Sulfidogenic)... | ecosystem: Environmental > Aquatic > Marine >... | reverse complement strand
CATCTTCCGGCCTTCCATGATCTTGTTGATCTTGTCCTCGGCATCCAGTTCATCCCATTCCGCCTTGTATTCACCCGGCTTTTCCGCAACGGCCATGTTCATGGCGGCAGTGGTCTTGCCGCCCTGGCTGGAATGGGCCTCGTCGATGATGATGGCGAACTTGCTCTTGCGGTGTTCGTCGCCGATCTCATCGAGGATGAACGGGAACTTCTGCACGGTGGTGATGATGATTTTCTTACCTGCCTTGAGGAAGCGGCGCAGGTCGCCGGAATGCTCGGCATGGCCGACGGTGGCGGAAACCTGAGCGAACTGCTTGATGGTGTCGCGGATCTGCTTGTCGAGCACCCGTCGGTCGGTGACCACGATGACCGAATCGAACAACGCCTTGCTCTCGTGCTCCAGCCCCACGAGTTGGTGCGCCAGCCAGGCGATGGAGTTGCTTTTGCCGCTGCCCGCCGAGTGCTGGATCAGGTAACGCCTGCCGATGCCACTCCCGGCGGCATTGGCCAGCAGCATGCGCACCACCTTCAACTGGTGGTAGCGAGGGAAGATCTGCTTGTACCGCTTTTTGCCGGTCTTCTCGTCCTTTTCCTCCACCACCTGGGCGTAGTTTTCCAGGATATCGGTCAGGCCCTCTTTGGAGAGGGTCTCCTTCCACAGGTAGTCGGTGGCGAGCCCGGCCGGGTTGGGCGGATTGCCAGCGCCGTCGCTGTAACCTTTGTCGAACGGCAGAAACCACGAGCCCTTGCCCTTGAGGTGGGTGCAGAAACGCACCTCGTGATCGTCCACGGCAAAATGAACGACGCAACGGCCGAACTGAAACAGCAGCTCCTTCGGGTCGCGGTCACGCTGGTACTGCTGCACGGCATCGAGCACCGTCTGCTTGGTGAGTTTGTTCTTGAGTTCGAAGGTGGCGATGGGCAGGCCGTTGATGAACACGGCCATGTCGAGGGAGAGCGCGGTCTCGTTGCGGCTGTAGCGGAGCTGGCGGGTGACGCTGAAGATGTTGGCCGCGAACCGTTCGGCCGCCTTCACGTTACCCGGGGTCGGCGTGCCGTAGAAAAGGTCCACATGGGCCGGGCCGTGCTTGATGCCGCCGCGCAGCACGTCTACCACGCCGCGCTTGGCGATCTCGCCCTGAAGGCGGTGCAGGAACTGGGTGCGCTTGGGGCCTTCCTCGTCAATGCCGAGAGCCTCATAGGTATCGGGCTGGGTGGCGGCGAGAAATTGCAGCAGCTTGGCCAGGTCGACGGCGTGTTCCCGGTCGTAGTCCTGCGGGTCGCCCTGGACGTATCCGGCCTCCTCCACGAGGGAGGCGACGATGATTGATTCCAGGCCCTTTTCGCTGGTGTCGGTCGGTTTCATAGATCCTCCAGCAAATGGGCGATGTCCTTCGGCGACGGCAGTTGACCTTTCAGCGCCTTGGGCAGGGTCTTGGTGATTTCATAAGTGGCCACGCCGATGGGCTTGCGGGCGTCATGCAGGGCGTATTCCACAATCGTGCGGCTCTTCTCCTTGCACAGGATGATGCCGATGGAGGGGTTCTCGTCCTCCTGGCGGACCTGCCGGTCCAGAGTCGTCAGATAAAACTGCATCTTGCCGACGAACTCCGGCAGGAACTCGCCAACTTTCAATTCAATGGCGACAAGGCAGCGCAGACGGCGGTGAAACAACAAGAGGTCGATGAAAAACTCTTTGCCGTCCACCTCCAACCGGTATTGGCTGCCCATGAAGGCGAACATGCCGCCCATGGCCCGGAGAAAATCCTCGATCCGGGCGATGAGTGCCCGTTCCAGTTCCCGCTCGCTATGTTCCTCGCCCAGTTCCAGAAAATCGAAGGTGTATTCGTCCTTCACCGCCAGTTTGGCCTGGGCGCGAAGTTCCGGCGTCAGCGCCTGGTCGAAATTGGTCTGGCCCAGCAGGGATTTTTCATAGCTCTGGTTATCGATCTGGTGAATGAGCACATTCTTGGACCAGCCGAACTTGCGGGTCATGCGCAGATAGAATTCCCGCTCCAGCGCGTCCTTGCAGCGCTCCAGGATGGCCAGGTTGTGGCTCCAGCCGATTTCTCGCACCAGTGGTGCGAGTTTTTCCAGACCGGTGTATGCCTCGAAAAAGGCCTTCATCCGCCAGAGGTTGGAGGCCGAAAAGCCACCCACGCCGGGAAACTCTGTCCGCAGATCGGCGGCAAGCTGTTCCACCACCGCCTTGCCCCAGCCTTCGACATCCTGCCGTTCCACGATCATCCGGCCGATATCCCAGTACAAACCGACCAGCTCCTTGTTGACCGCCTTGAGAGCTTCATACTGGGCGGAGCGGATGCGCTCCTTGATCTCGGTCAGCAGGCCCGGGTAGTCCTGCGGTTTACCGAGGCTGTTTTTTGGGGTTTTGTCAGTCGGTTTCATCCATATCCCCCTCGTCATTGATCACGTCATCGGCATCGGCGGTGTCCTCTTCCAGCGCCAGCAGTTCGTCCTCTGCAACCTCCGGTACCTCAATGCCACGTACATCCACCTGGCCGGTGACCACATCGGAAATCAGCCGGGTGCGGTATTCGCGCATCAACTCGATCTCGCGCTCGGCGCGGGTAATAGCCTGGTCGATATCCTTCGAAGAATTGGCTATGTGCTCCAAGATTGCCTGCTGCTCGTCGAAAGAAACTGGGTAGGCCAAATGCAAGGTGCCCAGTTTTGTTTCTGCTATGGCCGGATAAGCAACGCCTATCGACTCTCGAATAACCCGGTTGATGAAATTGTCGCTTTGGATCAGCAGACCCAAAAAAGGCGGAAACATTTCTTTCTTGGGTGTTAGCGCGGCGAAACCTGTCGATGCGATCCAATCCTCAACATCATCAGAGACGTAATAGACCGCTTTCAGGTAAGTCCGAACCGTGGAAAGAATGGTGTCGCCTCTTTGTAAAATCCTCCGGGCACGAGAAGGAGCCTGACCGAAACGCAACGTCTCTGGTTCTGCTGTTAGACGGGCGGTACCCACAGTGCTAATATCGAAATATTTGAAGGTGTAATTCTCATCGGTTGATTCAGGCAGGACACGGGCATTGATGCTGGCTAAATGCTTGAGTGGTGCAACCTCCCAATGCTCCGGAATATCCCCGATCCATTCCACGCCACTCGGCTTGAGTTTGACATTGGGAGAAAGTCCCCGGGTCACAGCCTGGTTGATGACGTTCTGCTTCTGCTCCTTGAGCAGTTCGATGAGCCGCCGCTTGTTGCGGATGAACCGCTGGGCCTTGCTGCCGACCGCATCGAGGAACCGAGTGATATGCCGCTGCTCATCAACCGGCGGAACCGGTGACGGCATTCGCTTGAAATCCTGCCAATAAAGCCGGTTGCGGTCTTTGACGATGCCCCGCGAATAGGCGTCCACCTCGTTCATGTAGGAGGCGGTGCGGAACAGATAGCTGAAGTAGCGGCAGTCCACCTCGGGAAAGGGCCGCACAACGACATAGGCTGGGCTGACCAGCCCATCGACAGGCGCGACACCAACGGCCCCCTGCCACATGCGCATCATGTTGTAGGCAATATCTCCTTGGGCTGCTCGCTTGTACTTTTCCCGGTCGGACATCACCTGCTTGCGCTTCAGGTTGTCCATGTCGCGCACGCGTACACCAGTTTTTAACGAGACCTCAAGAATAGGCAACTCTCCGAACCCGGTTTCGTTGCGTTGGGAGAAAAGACGGCCGTTCCTGAACAGATCCCAGTGAGCCGGAATTTCGCCCAGAAACGGCTGCCCGGAATCCTTATATTCGGGGTAACCCTTTATTATCGTCACTCCATTTCTTGGGGAGCCATCTGTCGAGCTGTTGTGCACTTGGGGTCTTGTTGGCTGTGCAAAAAGAGACGGCTGCACAGGTTTAATCTGCATTGGCGGGATGCCCCTCTTTTTGACGCCAGTGTCCATATCGGAGGATGCCTCAGCAGCACAAACCGCTTCAATTGGCTGATGATACAGCACAAAGTTCGTGATGGGTGGCGGTTCTATGAGTTTTAGTCCTTCTATGTCGCCCGATTTCAATTGCTCTCGTAATTCCATTAACAAGCGGCCCAAAACGTTCATGCCAACCAAGGAACCGTCCTTGGAGACTTTTGCACCCCAAAAATCATCTTTACGGGACTGCTCAACAATAGGCAGATCACCTGTCGATAGCAGCAATTCACCAAAGGCACGCCAGTTTTGCGCCAGTTTGACCCTGAGACACCAGCGCATGATTTTTACGCGCACAGAATCCCAGTCCTGCCGTGACCTTTTTTTTAGCGGCTTGATCCGCATCTTTGCCGTCATTGGGCTTCGCTCATCAATGATCTGGCGTTGTATATCGGGCAGATGCGGGAAACGGCACGCTTGATAAAGAGCCTCAGAAGTGCGGATTCGAACCCCATTTACACAAAGCGGAAAGCCTGGTGCCATGTTGGATAGCCCACCATACTTTTCGTTTGTCTTCAGAAAGACAGCGGCTGCTGAAGGGCTATAGGTTCGAATTTGACTACCCTGACTCATCAGAAAACATCCTTAGCCAACATGGCCATGAATCGCTTGAGCGACGTATCTGTATTGGTCGTCCGTGGAAACAACGGGTACCAAGGATCACCTACCCACAGTGCAAGGGGAGCGTTGTTGGGACAGTTCCGAAATGTCACGATTAGAGAGCCGAAGCCCAATGACTCAAGGGAAGTGTGCCCCAACGGACGCTGGGATTCACTCAGGTATGGACAAATCTGGCGAATGCGAACTCCCGCCTTCAAGAATTCTTGTTCCAGAAGTTGGCGTCCGGCATCGCTGGAAAAAACTCCTTTTTCACCTACCTGACCGGCATTGCGAAGCTGCGGCTTATAGTTCATGGCCTGGACGTACCCGGTTACGCCTGGCTCAGTCGGGATAACCGTGGGGCGAAGCACATCCGATGTGTCGGTATATTTTTTTCGATCTTCAAGGTTTACAGCATGCCACCAGGTTATGTTGATCGTTTTTCCAGCGGCCTTTGCCGCTTCATTCACTTTATTCCGGTGGTAGTAAGATCCTTCGTGGGTTGCAATGACAACTACATGCAATTTTGCCGTCGAAGGCGCATCTTCGGCTATCCAGGCTTCCAAATCCCTGCGAACACGATTCCCGGTAAAAACGGCATCGTCTATATAAAGGAAAACATCTTGCGACTGGCCACAGTCCTCCACTCCAAACCCACATTTCTTCTTCAAAACTTTGCTGAATAGCGCCAGCATTTCCTTCTGGCTCGCGCCCCCACCTTGAATATCAAGAAAATTAACGCCTTGCCAAAAAGCACAAGGATCGTCACCAACAAGCTTTTCAGTTTGAAATAGGCCAGCAAGAAATTTCTTCGTATCCTTCCTGGAGAAATAGGTCATTTTGAGGACGTGATCCATCTCCCGCAGAATTGGAACGCGGACCTCCTCATCGAATTGACAGACCCATCGTTCAACATGATCCGGAGTTGGCGCGAGCAAGTCTCCCTCACGGTAATCGGCAATTGTCGAGGTAATTGAATCGAGAAGGCGATGTCGTTCCGTCATTGGTTTCCTCCGATCAAAATATCATCGAGTAACCCTTCAGTCTCATGCTCCAGGGCGTAGATATCGGACTTAATCTCATCCAGGGTGCGCATGGGCGCGGGCCGATAGAAATGGCGGGTGAAGGAGATCTCGTAACCCACCAGTGTCTTGTCCGGGTCGATCCAGGCATCCGGTGTATAGGGCAGCACCTCGCGCCGGAAGAACGCCTCTATGCCGCCGTCTTCCAGCAGAGGCACCTGCTCGCTGTCACGCAGGGCGGTATCCGGCTCGTATTCGACCACGCAGTGTTTGCCGCCCACCACGGCTTCGAACAGGCCGTGGATGGGATCGGGTGTGACCTTGCCGGGCTTGTGAACCTTCTTCAGCACCGGCGCGGCGTCCTCGCGAGTGTCGCAGAGTTCGCTCTGCAGCAACTTCTTGCGCTTGGCGGTGAGCTTGACGCTGTGCTTGTCGGCATCGGCGTCGCAGACGTCCATGAAGGCGTTGAAGTCCAGGTGCTGACCAACACCGAGGGTCTCGGCCACGCGGCTGGCCAGGTTGGCCAGCGGCTCTTCCTTGGCCTTGGCGCAGGTTTTCACAAACCGTTCCAATCGGGCCGGGCTCAAGTCGACGGCAAGACGCAGCGGACGATCCACCGTCACCTTCCAATAGCCAAAGGCCTGGTTGGGGAAGATCTTGGATTTCCCGGTTTCGACCGGATTCACCACCAGGTCGCAGATAGAGCGGATGTGTTCTTCGGAGAACTCGCAATTCTTCTTGCCGAGGTTGCGGCGCAGCGGCACGAACCATTCGGTTGCGTCGATGAGCTGGACCTTGCCTCGGCGCTCTTCACTCTTGCGGTTGGTCAGCACCCAGATGTATGTGGCAATGCCGGTGTTGTAAAACATGTTCTCCGGCAGGGCGATAATGGCCTCCAGCCAGTCATTCTCGATGATCCAGCGGCGGATATTGCTCTCGCCCTGACCGGCGTCGCCGGTGAAGAGTGACGAGCCATTATGGACCTCGGCGATACGACTGCCGAAGTGGGTGCCGTGCTTCATCTTGGAGAGTTTGTTGACCAGGAACATGAGCTGCCCGTCCGAAGAGCGGGTGATCATCTTGTATTCCGGGTCGCCAGCGTGCTGGGTGACAAAGCGCGGGTCTTTGATATCACCCTTGCCGCCCAGGCGCTCCAGATCGGTCTTCCAGCTCTTGCCGTAGGGCGGATTGGAGAGCATGAAGTCGAATTCCTGCGACGGGAAGGCATCGCTGGAGATCGTGGAGCCGTACTTCATGTTCTCGGCCTCGGCCCCTTCGCCTTTCAGCAGCAGGTCGGCTTTCGTGATTGCATAAGTTTCAGGGTTTATTTCCTGCCCATATAGATGAATAGAAACATCCTTGCTGTGGTTTGCCGCCAGTTCAGCCAGGCGTTCCTCCGCCACGGTCAGCATGCCGCCGGTGCCACAGGCCCCGTCGTAAACGAGGTAAGTGCCGGACTCGATATCACCCTTCACCGGCAGGAAAATCAGGTCGGCCATGAGCTTGACCACGTCGCGGGGCGTGAAGTGCTCTCCGGCTTCTTCGTTGTTCTCTTCGTTGAAACGGCGGATCAGCTCCTCGAAGATGGTGCCCATGGAGTGGTTGTCGAGTGCCGGGAGCAACTCGTTGCCGTCCACGTCCTGCACCGGCTTGGGGCTGAGGTTGATGCGGCCATCGAGGAATTTTTCGATCAGATGCCCGAGGATGTCGGCCTCGATCAACGTGGGGATCTGATTGCGGAACTTGAATTTGTCGAGGATCTCCTGGACGTTGGGCGAAAAGCCGTCCAGATAGGCTTCGAAATCGGCCTTGAGTTGCTGTTGTTTGGCGCGGTTCTTCAGGTCGCGCAGGGTAAAGGGCGAGACGTTGTAAAAAGCCTCGCCTGCAGCCTGGCAGAGGGCGGCGTGCTGATTGGCGATCCCGGCCCCATCGAGCTGTTTCTTCATGCCGAGCACCTTTTCCTTGCTCGGCTCAAGCAGCGCATCAAGACGACGAATGACCGTCATCGGCAGGATCACGTCACGGTATTTGCCGCGCACGTAGACATCGCGCAACACGTCGTCAGCGATACCCCAGATAAAATTCACGATGCTGTTGTGGATCACATGGTTCATGGCCCGTCGTTACTCCTTGCGCTTCTTGTCGGTTTCCGCAGGCTCGGCCGCGCCGCCAGCCTTGACCCACGCGTCCACTTCATCTTTCTTGAACTTCCAAAGACGGCCCATGCGGTGGGCGGGCATCGCATGCTTGTCGATCCACTTGTACACGGTGTCGTTGCTGACCCCGAGGTACTTGCAAATCTCGGTTATTGATAGCCAGCGGTCTTCCATCTCGTTCATTCTCTTACTCCACGGGCGTCTTGATTGTTTGCCACGTCCGCCAGAGGCGAAACAGGAGAGACTGGACACACCTCTCCCAAGTTAAAATCTTCTCCAAAATATACGAAAACGACGTGCTATGTCAAACGATCTTTGCCGATATGAGCCGATTATTTTCTATCAAGCTCGATGCCATACACCGGAGTCAAGCCGGATGCCGTTATCAACACGGGGCATGCAGTAGGTCCAGGCGGGGATCGAAGTCCGCCCGCGCAGCACCGCCACCATCACCCGCTGGTACATGCTGTGCCCGCCGGGCCGGAAGCCTTCCAGCCGGTCGATGGGCGGTAGGTCGCGTTGCGGGTCGGTGAAGGTCACCAGCTCTCCATGGATCAGATCCCAGTCACCGGTCGGGCGGCCGAAGCGTGGCGTGTCGATCTCCTGCTGTATGCGGGCGTCGGCCAGCGGATCGTCGGTGCCTCGGGCCAGGATTATCCCTTCCGGCACCTCGATGGCCGGGAACCCGGCATGGAGGTGGTAGAGCCTGCCCCAGACCACGGCCGGTTCGATGCTGCGAGCCTGGGCGCAGAAGCGTTGATGGTTCCAGTAGCCCCGTTTCAGGGTACCGTAGACAAAGAGCCGGAGGATGGTCTCGGGGCTGTCTTCCGGGTTTGTGTTCAGCTTCGCGGTGTCTCCGATGTTCATGCATTCACTCCTTCGGGCAGTGTCCCTTTGCGCTCCTGGGGTATGAAGCGGAATTCGCTGTTTTCGATGGCCCGCACATCCTCGTGACGGATGGTGAGCATGGTCATGGGCGGCACCTCCAGCTCGCGCCAGCCCGGATCAAAGTCCACGGCAAAGTCGATGAAGGCGTCGTCCGAGGCGTAAAGAACCACCCGGTGCTGGCGGTGGATGCGCAGGCAGAGCGGCTTGTTGCCCTTGAGCACGGTGATGGTGCCGGGGTCGAGCTTTGATGCCAGCACGGCGCTCATCTGGCCGCGACAGAGGGCAAGTGCCTTCGTCAGCCCCTCCTGGTCGATGGGGCCTTCGGTCGCGAAACGGTCGGCCAGGCGGAAGATCAGCTCGCTGTCCACCTCGGCGTAGCGCGGTAGCCTCAGACGGCGGAACAGATAATCGGCGTTGTAGATGGTGCCGTTGTGGGTGCCGATGACGATCCCGGCCCGGATGGGATGGTTGTTGCGGTTGTTGAATTCGTTACCCCGGGTGCGCCAACGGGTGTGACCCATGAGGATGGTGGTCTCGTTGTCGACCTGTCCAAGCAGCTCCTGGAACGGCTTCTCGTAGACCAGCTCGTGCGCCCGCATCGGCCGCTTGAAGATGCGGTGGCTGCCGTCTGTCTTGAGCCAGGCCAGACCGGAGGCGTGCGGTCCGCGCTCCTCGCTGTGCAGCAGCATGCGGATGAAGAGCTCACGCAGGTAATCCCGCTCGTCGAGCCGTCTGCGCTTGCGGCCGAAGATGATGCCTACTTGTCCGCACATGGAGCCGGGTCCTCCTTGCCGCCGAAGTTCTTGCCGAGCGGTCTTGTCCCATCGAGGACGAAGGCCGCGTACTCGCGCCGGTGGCCCGTCAGCCACTCGGCCACCTCTGGGTAGCCCATCTCGGCGGTCAGCCGGGTCACCTCCAGGTGGTCGAGCATGTTGGTGCGCCCGGAGAGCCGCACCGTTTCCAGGGCTTCGAGGAATCGTTCCGGCCAGGGATCGCTGGCCTTGTCGTCGGGCAGGAACTCGATCAGGCCGTGCCGCGCCAGGCGGGTGAGAAACTCGGCGGCCGCAGCGGCGGCGTCCTCCGGCAACGGCTGGGTCGGACCGCCTTCGATGCCGGAGAGCACCTCGGTCATGTAGTCCCGGGGCGCTCGGCTGGCGGTAAACGGCGTCTGGCCGCGCATCAACTCGACAACTTCGAGGCAGTCGGCGGCCTGCAGGGTTTCCCCGCTGCCGGGGATCGGTTCGCCGGAAAGCCGGGTGGAGCGGATCAGAATTTTCATGGAGCCCCTCCTTAAACAGTGAGGCCGGGAACTTGCCCGGCCTCGTTGGTGTGAGTGGTGGTTTCGTCCGGAAGGACCTCCTCCGGTTTAGGCCGTCCGTTCTTGAAGGCGGCGTCGCCGGGCATGTTGGCCATCAGATGCTTGCGGGCGGTCTTAAACTCGTCGCCGATCAGGCCGAGGTGGAGCAGGAAGACTCGAAAGTCGTACTTGGCGCTCTGGGGATCGAAGTCCCGCTTGCGGCTGGAGGCGGCCCGGCCGTTGAGCGCCTTGGCGGCGACGGCGAGGCAGAACTGCAGGTAGGCCTTGATCCGTCCCGCGTGGAGGGTCGCCTCGAACCAGCGGAACTCCACCGTGCCCCGGTACCAGATGTTGTGCAGGTTGACCCCGTGGTAGCGGCTGTTGTCGTAGTGCTGGGGCTGGCGGTTGTGATAGCCGTACCAGATGCGGTTGAGCTGGTCCTTGGTGCGGGGGCGATGCTGTTCGATGCGCTGGATCAGCTCGTCGCTCACCGGCCGCGTGTAGCGGTTGAGCCGGTCGCGGCTGATGCCGAGGGCGTGGAGGATCAGCGGCTCCTGCTTGTAGATGATCTTGGCCAGGTTACCCAGGTGCCTGCCGTCGAAGGGCGCGGCGTCGATATGGATGTGGATGCCGCACTGGC
>Ga0209164_1005656_pt1 | contig 10549 bp, 9 predicted proteins | sample MTBNYHSulfiMetaG_FD_187458 | JGI IMG/M metagenome (GOLD analysis project Ga0209164, IMG submission 187458) | Enrichment culture microbial communities from rom New York Harbor, USA that are MTBE-degrading - MTBE-NYH (New York Harbor Sulfidogenic)... | ecosystem: Environmental > Aquatic > Marine >... | reverse complement strand
CGCGTCGTGCATCACCTGTACGGTCCGCTGCCCGCGTGAGGTTAAGCTCGCGCAGGTGATGGACGCCCTCCGTTCCCTGTCGCGCCGCACGGGGGCGGTTCCCGGAGATCGCAAGGTGGTGGCGTTTTACCGTTCGTTCCTGGACTTTGTGCGCGGCGGAGGCCGTCTACACGAGCTGGGCATGACGCTGGCCTACAAGCTCCGCAGCGGCGATCTCCTGGGGGACATCGACCTGGGACTCAAGATGATGCTGCGCGGTAAGCTCAAGCCGCTGCCCGCGAGGATCAAGGGCCGGAGCGACGTTGCCGGTATCTTCCGCCGCGTCAGGGAAGCTGAAGGGCAGCAAGCTGAAGACCGGAAGCCTCAAGTCCAAGAACTCAAAGGCCGGCAAGCCAAGCACAGGGAGGGAGCCGCGGAGTGAGAACGTACGCCTACTACCCTGGATGCTCCCTTGAGGGGACGGCCAAAGAGTACGACCGTTCGCTCCGGGCCGTCGCCCCGCTGCTGGGCATACACCTTGCAGAGCTTCACGACTGGAGCTGCTGCGGCTCGTCGGCCGCGCACGCGACGAGCCACCATCTCGGTCTGGCGCTGGCGGCCAGAAACCTCAACCTCGCCGTACCCCGCTCCGGTCAGCCCGCGGACCTTCTCGTCCCGTGCGCGATGTGCTATAACCGCCTGCGCGTCACGGCACGGGAGCTCGCCGCCGACCCCGGCCTGCGCGCCGACGTGGAAACCGAGATCGGAGCGCCCTTCGCCGGCGGGCCCGTGAAGACCAGGGCACTGCCCGAGGTGCTGTGGAAGGACGTGGGTCCCGAGGCGATTTCCCAGGCCGTGGTCCACCCGCTCGACGGGCTTAAGATCGCCTGTTACTACGGTTGCCTCCTCGTAAGACCGATGGAGGCGACGGGTTGGGACGACGCCGAGGACCCAAAGAGCCTTGACGATATCGTCGCGGCGACCGGCGCCGAGCCGGTCGTCTGGTCGCACAAAGTCGAGTGCTGCGGCGGCGGGCTGAGCATCAGCCGCCGCGAACTCGTGGGCAAGCTGGTTGCCGACATCCTGACGGCCGCCCAGGACGCCGGGGCGGACGCGATCGTCACTGCCTGCCCGATGTGCCACGCCAACCTGGACACCCGGCAGGGGCTTGCCGCCGCGGCCGCGGGGAGGCCGCTGGCCGTCCCCGTGCTCTACATAACCCAGCTCCTGGGCCTCGCCTGCGGGCTGCCGGAGAGGAAGCTCTCCCTCAGGTCGCACCTGACCTCCGTCGGGCCTCTGCTGGCGAAGATCCGGGACCTCAAGAACCAGGCACAGGCCGCGGGCGAGGGGGGATCCTAGTGCCGCGAGTCGGAGTCTTTATCTGCTGGTGCGGCTCAAACATCGCCGGTACGGTCGATATCGCCCGGGTCGTCGAGGCTGTTGCCGAGATGCCCCAGGTGGTTCACGTCGAGGACAACAAGTACACCTGCTCCGAGCCCGGACAGGCGAGCATCCGAAAGGCCGTCTCGGACCACCGCCTGGACCGGGTTGTCGTTGCGGCATGCTCGCCGCGGATGCACGAGAACACTTTCCGCAAGACGATCGCCGCCGCCGGGCTCAACCCCTACCTTCTTGAGGTGGCAAACCTCCGCGAACAGTGTTCCTGGGTCCACGAGGACAAGGAGGCGGCCACCGTAAAGGCGATCGACCTGGTCAGGATGGCCGTGGCCAAGGTCTGCAGGCACGTCCCCCTGTTTACCTCGCAGAGCCCGGTCACCAAGCGGGCGGTGGTCATCGGGGGCGGGATAGCCGGTATTCAGGCGGCCTTGGACATAGCCGACGCCGGCCACGAAGTCGTGCTCGTAGAGCGCACGCCGTCGCTGGGCGGCCACATGGCCCAGCTGGACAAGACGTTCCCGACCCTCGACTGCTCGGCCTGCATCCTGACCCCGAAGATGGTCGAGGTCGCTCAGCACCCGAAGATAACCATCTACGCCTACAGCGAGGTCGAGAAGGTCGACGGGTACGTGGGCAACTTCACGGTGACCATCCGGCGCAAGGCCCGCTCCGTGGACGAAACCAGGTGCACCGGATGCGGGGTCTGCATGACGAGATGCCCGAGCAACGTGCCCAACGAGTTTGACGTTGGCCTGGGCAAGAGAAAGGCGATCTACGTCCCGTTTCCGCAGGCGGTTCCCAACAAGGCGACCATCGACCGCGAGCACTGCATCTACTACCAGCGCGGGCGGTGCAGGATCTGCGAGCGCGTCTGCGAGGCCAAGGCTATCGTCTTTGATCAGCCCGACGAGCTGATCGAGGTCCAGGCGGGGGCCATCGTCGCGGCGACGGGGTATGCCCAGTTCGACCACTCCGTCTACGGCGAGTATGGGTACGGGCAGTACCCCGACGTTATCACCGGCCTTGAGTTTGAGCGCCTGGTTTGCGCCTCCGGTCCCACCGAGGGGAAGATCAAGCGGCCGTCCGACGGCCGGATTCCCGAGACCGTGGTTTTCATCAAGTGCGTCGGGTCCAGGGACGAGAACAAGGGCGTCTCCTACTGCTCGCGGACGTGCTGCATGTACACCGCCAAGCACGCGATCCTGACGCGCGAGAAGATACCGGGCTCCCGGGTCTACATTTTCTACATGGATGTGAGGACGGCGGGCAAGGGCTACGAGGAGTTTTACCGCCGGGCGACGGAGGAGTACGGAGCGCGCTACGTCCGTGGCCGGGTTTCGCGGATCTATCCTAAGGGCGGCCGCCTGGTCGTGGTCGGCGAAGACACGATCCTCGGGCGAAAGGCCGTCGTCGAGGCCGACATGGTGGTCCTCGCGGCGGCCATGGTCCCGCAGCCGGATGCCGGTGCCATAGCCCGCACGCTGGGAGTTTCCTATGATCAGGATGGATTCCTGACTGAGGCGCACCCCAAGCTTCGTCCGGTCGAAACCAACACCGCCGGGGTGTTTCTGGCTGGCGCCTGCCAGGGGCCGAAGGATATCCCCGACACGGTTGCCCAGGCCAGCGCCGCCGCATCGAAGGCCGCCGCGTTGCTTTGCCGGGAAGCCCTCAAGACGGAGGCCATGATCGCCAGCGTGGACGAGTCGCGCTGCTCCGGCTGCCTGTGGTGCGAGGCGGTTTGCCCGTATAAGGCCATCACCGCCAAGACGATAACCGAGCGGGTTCGGGGCAAGAATGTCAGCCGCACCGTCGCCGAGGTCAACAAGAGCCTCTGCCACGGATGCGGAGCGTGTACCGTGGCCTGCCGCGACGGGGCCATGAACCTCCTCGGCTTTACCAATCAGCAGATCCTTGCGGAGGTTGAGGCCGTATGTCTGTAGCAGAGGCCCCCGAAGAGCGCGCCGCCGCGGAGCCGGAATCCGAGGCCTGGCAGCCCAAGATCGTCGCCTTTTGCTGCAACTGGTGCAGCTACGCGGGTGCGGACCTCGCCGGGACAAGCAGGCTGCACTATCCGGCGACCGTTCGGGTGGTCCGCGTCCCCTGTTCGGGAAGGGTGAACCCCCGGTTTGTGATCCGCGCTTTCCAGCGCGGCGCCGACGGCGTCCTCGTCGCCGGATGTCACCCGGGCGACTGCCATTACAGCACCGGCAACTACTACGCCCGCCGGCGCTTCCTGCTTGCCAGGCGGTTGTTGGAGTACATGGGCATCGACCCGGAGCGGTTCTGGGTAAAGTGGATCTCCGGGTCGGAGGGGCCCAAGTTCGCCGAGGTCATCAGGGAGATGAGCGCTGCCATCTCGGCGCTCGGCCCCAACCGCAAGGCGAGGGAAGAGGAGTGAAGGCCGTGGCCCAGGATCTGACCGCCGATCTGGCCAGGCTGGAAGAGCTCGCCCGATCGAGAGCCAGGGAGTTGCTCGAAGCCGGGACAGTCAGGCTTGTGCTCGGACACAGGCAGGCCTGGACGGGTCCGACGGCCGTCCCTCATTTCGTTACCACCCCTGAAGCCGCCGGCCTGCTCGTTACCGGGCCCGGCTGCGCCGCGGGGATAGCCAAGTACGTCCTCGACGAGCAAGACAAGGAGGGCAAGGTGGCTGTCCTGGCGCGGGGCTGCGACACCCTGGGGATCAGACGGATGATCGTGGACAAGCGCGTCGATCCGGAAAAGGTCCTGGTCATCGGTCTCCCATGCGCCGGGTCCATCGACCCGGCCAAGGTCGCGAACGCCGTTGGCGCGGATGCAGCCGCCATAGCAAGGGTCACGCCGCGCGACGGCCGGGTGGAGGTCTTGTTGCACGGGCAAAAGGAGCCGGTAGGCGGCCCGCCGCTTGACGGCATCCTGCGGGACGTCTGCCTTGCCTGCGATCAAAAGGTTCCATCCGGGTGCGCCGAGGTCCTTGGTGCGGACCTGGCCGTCCTCGCTGAGGTGTCCGCCCGTCCGCCCGTCTTGGACGCCGGCGACGCCGAGGCCGAGGTCACGAGAATCGAATCGCTGTCTCCAGGCGAGCGCTATGCGTACTGGGCCGACGTCTTCTCAAGGTGCCTGCGCTGCTTCGCTTGCCGCAACGCCTGCCCGGCCTGCAACTGCCGGGTTTGCACCTTGGAGTCCTACGATCCCAAGTGGTTAGGCCACCCCACCGATATGCCCAACCAGTTCATGTTTCACTTCATCCGCGCCATGGACGTCGCCGGGCGATGCGTGGGATGCGGCGAGTGCGAGCGCGTGTGCCCGGCCGGACTGCCGCTGATGTCGCTCAACCGCAAGCTCAGCCGGGACATCCGTCTGCTCTTCGGAGTCGAAAGGCCGCACGTTCCGGGGGACGTCGAGCCCCTGGGACGGTTCGAGCCGGAAGACCCCGAGGAGTTCATGTAGGGGGGCTACGCACATGGAAGCTGACGACGGTACCCGCGGCGCCCCGACGATGCTCCAATACAGCGGGACCAGCCTCGAACCCCTTGTCCAGGCCGCGCTGCGCGTCATGGGAGACGGAACGAGGGTCTTCGCGCCGGAGGCCGGCAGGGAGGTACGGGCGTTCGCTCCCTGCGAGCCCGGGAAGGTCCCGGCGGCCGGCTACTGGGCTACGCTGACCAACACGGACATCTCGCCGAAAGGGTACCTCCTGCCCCAAACCGAGGACGTCATGCGCTGGCGCGGAGGGACGGGCAACCTGGCGATAGAGGAGCCCGAAGCCGGTCCGCCGGCGGTACTCCTGGGCATCAGGCCGTGCGACGCCGCCGCGTTCGAACTCCTTGACGAGGTGCTGATCGGCGGTCCGTTTGTGGATCAGACCTACCGCCGCCGCAGGGAGCGGACCGTGCTGATTACGATGGCCTGCACGAAACCCGGTCCGGCGTGCGCCTGCGACGCCTTTGGCCTCTCGCCCGGACACCGGTCCGGAGATGTGGTGGTATACCCCTCCGGCGGGCGCCTGCTGGTGCTGGCCAATAGCCCAAAGGGTGAGGAAATCCTGGGTGCGCTGCAGGCGGAAGGCGGCCCCGGGGGAGCGGTCCCCGCGGACCCCGGCTGGGCCGGCGAGGTCGTCGCGGCCGCCTGCTCAACCCCCACGCCGCTCGGGGAAAGGATTCTCGTCCAGGGACTCCTGGATAACCCGCAGGGCATAGCCGGCGCCTTGTTTGCCAGCAAGGCCTGGGACCGGCTGGCGCCGAGGTGCCTTTCGTGCGGGGCCTGCACGTACGTCTGTCCGACGTGCTACTGCTTCGCCGTCAACGACGAGCCGCGCGGCCAGTCCGGCCGCAGGGTCCGGACCTGGGATTCGTGTCAGTTCAAGGACTTCCTGACGATGGCCGGAGGGCATAATCCACGGCCCGGTAAGCTCGAGCGCGTCCGCCAGCGTTTCCTGCACAAGCTCAACTATCATCCGCAGCGCTACGGGAAGTTCCTCTGCGTGGGCTGCGGCCGGTGCGTGTTGGCATGCCCGGTCGGACTGCACATAGGCGAGGTCGCGGAGGCTCTGGCCGCGGAGATTGCGCCGTTGCCCGCGCCGGTGCCTCCTGCCGCGGGCGCCGCCGCAGGTGCCGCGGGCGCCGCCGGAGAGGGGAGTGACGCTTGATGGCAGCCGTCAAGGCCGCCAGCGAAGCCGGCGGCGGGTGCCGTTGCGGGGAGCGGAGCCCGCTGGTGCCGCACGTCGCCAGAATAGACCGGATTGTGGATGAGACCACCTCGGGGTCGGTCCGGAATTTCCACGTCACGATTCAGGACGCCGCAGTCCACGGCGGGTTCAGCTACATCCCGGGCCAGTGCGGGATGATATCGGTAGTCGGTGTCGGTGAGAGCATGATTGCGCTGGCCTCGACGCCGACCAGGCCCGGACCGCTGGAATTTGCCGTCAAGGCTGCGGGCCGCAACACCAACGCACTGCACGAGCTGCGGGCCGGGGATATGGTGGGCGTCCGCGGGCCGTACGGGAACGGGTTTCCGCTCCAGGACATGAAAGGCAAGGACCTTGTCTTCGTCGGCGGCGGCATCGGGATGTCCGGCCTGCGCTCCCTGATCAACTACTGCCTGGACAGCCGGGACGACTTCGGCCGCGTTCAGATCATCTACGGGGCAAGGACACGAGGCGAGCTTTGCTTCAAGGAAGACCTGTTCGAAGTCTGGCCCAAGGCTCCGAACGCCGGCGTCCACGTGACCGTTGACGTCGGCGAGGAGGGCTGGGACGGTCCCGTGGGTTTCGTGCCGCCGTTCGTCGAGCAGGTGAACCCGTCGCCGCAAGGGTCGGTGGCGATTGTATGCGGACCGCCGATCATGATCAAGCTGACTCTTCCCTACCTTCAGAAACTGGGCTTTTCGGACGAGCAGATCGTGATGACGCTCGAGCTCAAGATGCAGTGCGGCATCGGCAAGTGCGGCCGCTGCAACATCGGGCACAAGTACGTCTGCCTGGATGGGCCGGTGTTCACGCTCGCAGAGCTGAAACAGCTGCCCGACGAGTATTAGCTCCCGTGGAAGCCGAGGTCTCCAGCACGCCCAGGGCCCGGCCCGGCAGCCAGTCCGGCGGCCGGACCGATGCCCGCATGGCCCTCGTGGGCGTCCCGCGCTCAGTTCCCGGTTTCTGCCCCGAAGCTCTCGAGGACCAACTTGCCGCGGCGCTGGACGTCGTCGACCCGTTCCTGAGCCGGCTCTCGGCGTATATCCTGGGCGGCGGCGGCAAGAGGTTGCGCCCCGCTCTAGTGCTTCTCTGCGCCCAGGCCGGGCCGTCCGGGCGCGACGGGGTCGAAAAGGCGATGCCGCTGGCGGTTGCGTGCGAGATCCTGCACACGGCAACCCTCGTTCACGACGACCTCGTGGACGGGGCAGCGGTGCGCCGGGGCCTGCCGACGGTCAGCGCCCGCTGGGGGGACAGGATAGCGGTCCTGTACGGTGACTACCTTTTCTCACGCGCCCTCACGCTAATCTCCGAGCTGGGCCGGAGCGACGTCAGCGTCCGGATGGGCGAGGTCATGCAACGGACGTGCGAAGCCGAGATCAGACAGGTGTTGCGAGCGTACGACCTGGACTGCACCGAAGAGGCATACTTTGAGAACATAAGGCGCAAGAGCGCGATGCTTATCGCCGAGTGTTGCCGTTCGGGGGCGCTGCTGGCGGGCGCCTGCGAGGAGACCGCGGAGAGGCTTCACGAGTACGGCGAGCACGTAGGCGTCGCCTTTCAGATAGCCGACGATATCCTGGACCTCACCGCCTGCATGGAAGCCGTGGGCAAGCCGACCGGGCGGGATATCAGTCTCGGGGTCCTGACGCTGCCCGTCATCCGGGCTTTGGACCAAGAGAAGGAGCTCCGGGAGCTTGTCTGCCGCCAGCTCTGCGAAAGGGGGGACACAGAGCGTGCGTTGGCCCTGGTCAGGGAATCCGACGGCGTCGACTACGCCCGGCGTTGCGCCGAGGAGCACGTCGCCGCCGCGGCCGGCGCGCTCAGGTTCCTTCCCTCCGGGGAGCCAAGGGCTTCGCTCGACGCCATCGCCCATTTCGCCCTTCACCGGGGCAGATAGGTATCAACCGGCCGGCCTCGACGGGCGCCGGCTCGCATCGTACGTGCTCCTGGTCGTGCTCCTGCTTGCCATGCCTTCCCTCGCCGCGGGCTGCCGGTCCGCCGGCACCGGCGCGCTCCAGGGGGGCTCGCTAGTCCTCGCCGTAGGTCCTGGCCTGGCCTCGGAGGCCGCCCGGATTGCCGCCGCCTACGCCGCTGGCCCCGGGGTTTCCGTGCGGATCCTCGCGGCCGGCGAAGACCCTGTCCAGTTGGTTCGCAGCGGCGCAGCCGGCGTCGTGCTGGTCTGCGCCCTGGGAGGCGGGTCCCCGGGGATCGACTCCGAGGCTCTCCCCGGCCCGGTAGTCGAGTTGAAACCGGGCAGCCTGAGGGCCGCGACCGTCGGCCGGCTGCCGCTGGTCGCTGGCGTGGACGCCTTTGGCCCCCGGCCGCCGCTCAGCCTGGGACAGGCCCTGGACATTGCCTCCGGCCGGGCGGTGGACGGCCTGCCGCCGGTGTCGCTCGTCCGCCTTGCCGACCTCGGCCCTGCTTTAGCGGGATTGGAGGTTGAAGGCGTCCGTCCGACGCCTGAAAGCGTGACGTCGGGACGGTACCCGCTGGCGGTCCCGGTTGCGGCCTTCTGGGCAGGAAACCTGCCGTCGTTTCCGGCAAGGGTCTGGACGCTGCTTGCGGGGCTGCAGGACCCCGAGACGGCCCGGTTTGTGCGCTGGCTCGGCGGGGACGCCGCCCAGGAGGCCCTGCTCGGCGTGGGGGATCTGGTGACGATGGCCGCGGTCGGCGACGTCATGCTCGACCGGGGGATCGCGCGCCTGGCCGAGTCGCTGGGCCCCGACTACCCGTTTGAGGCCTGCCGGGACATCCTGACAGGTGCGGACCTGGCAGTCTGCAATCTGGAGTCGGCGCCGGCGACGGGCGGCTCGCAGGTCGCCGGCAAAGGAATCTGGTTCCGGGCGACGCCGGGTGCCGCCGCGGCCCTCGCGAGGGCCGGTTTTGACCTCGTCAGCCTGGCCAACAACCACGCGCTCGACTACGGGCGGAGCGCCTTCCTGGAGTCCCTGAGCATACTTGACGGCCTGGGGATTGCCTACTGCGGCGGCGGGCGGGACGCGGCCGGGGCCCGGGCGCCGGCGGTCCTGGAGCGCCGGGGCCTGCGGGTTGCGTTTCTTGGTTATAGCGAGTTTGCCGAGCTGTACTGGACTGCGGACCGCTTCAGTTTCGATGCCGGCGAGGGCCGTCCCGGGGTCGCGCCCTTGCGCCGGCCGTACGGCGTCCTGAGCCTGAGTTCCGTAAAACGCGCGAACGGGCATCTCGACGAGGACATCGCGCGGGCCCGGCAGGCCGCCGATGTGGTGGTGGCGAGCGTTCACTGGGGGCCGGAGTACACCAACGAGCCGGACCGGTTTCAGCAACTGGCCGGGCAGGCTCTGCTTGACGCGGGGGCCGACCTGGTCCTCGGGCATCACCCGCATGCGATTCAGGGGCTGTGCGGATCCGGACGAGCCCTGGTGGCTTTCAGCCTGGGGAACTTCGTCTTTGACCAGAAACGGGACGTCACCACGGAGAGCATGGTGCTCTTACTGGAGTTGTCGCGGAAAGGCGTTTTCTCGTGGGAGGTCCTCCCTGTGCGGATTGTCGGCGGCCAGCCGCGGCCCGCACCGGGCACGGCCGACGGCGAAGAGATATCCGCCAAGGTAAGACGCCTGAGCTTGGACCTGAGGGCGTCTCTTGGACAATGATGGCTCTTGATCAGCCACATAACGCCAACCGCCAGTGCTGAAACTAATTCTCGGAGGTGACACGATGTCTGAGAAATACGACAACCTCAGGCGCGACAGGGACCTCGAGAACTGGAATCAGCGACGCTTCGAGCAAGAGGTAGCCGAGGAGATCGGGACAAGCCGCAGGAGCGAGGGCGAGCGCGGCACGAAGGGCGCCGGCCAGACCGGTACGACCAGGACAACCGGTACGACCGGGACGACCGGGACGCAGCGCAGGTTCGGCAGCGAGCCCGAGCGCGGCGAATCACCCACCAGAGGCAGCCAGGAGCGCCCGCGCTGCTGATATCAGCACTCAGTCTCGGGTCAGGACAACCGAATAGTCACCTACGGGGAAGAGCGGCCGCGCGGCCGCCCTTCTCTTTGCCGCCCGTGGCCGCCGCATTCGCCCCGCCGGCCGGGCAGGACTATATGTAGGTATGACCCGGCCGCCCGCCGAAGTAGGCGGTGGGTGCGCGGGGGGCAGGCCTCCCGATCAATATCGCCGAGGGTGACGTTCAATGTGTGCTGAGGCGTCCGCGAAACAGGGGGATCAAACCCGCCCGGATTCCGCCCCCGCCGCGCAGGAGGAGCCTGAGGTCTACGCGCTGGTCGGGGGCAGCGGGACCGGGAAGAGCTATCAAGCCGTCTTCGTGGCTCACGAGTACGAGATCGACGTGATCCTGGACGACGGGCTCCTCATACGCGGGGGAAAGATCCTCGCGGGGCGCTCGGCCAAGGCCGAATCCACGCGCGTCAGCGCGATCAAACGGGCCATCTATGCAGAGCGCAGCCACGCCGAGGCGGTTCGAGCGGCTCTTGCCGAGTTGCACCCAAGCCGCATCCTGGTCCTCGGGAC
>Ga0209164_1005655_pt1 | contig 10555 bp, 7 predicted proteins | sample MTBNYHSulfiMetaG_FD_187458 | JGI IMG/M metagenome (GOLD analysis project Ga0209164, IMG submission 187458) | Enrichment culture microbial communities from rom New York Harbor, USA that are MTBE-degrading - MTBE-NYH (New York Harbor Sulfidogenic)... | ecosystem: Environmental > Aquatic > Marine >... | reverse complement strand
AAAGGAGGGAGAGAAGGCGGTGGTCAGGATCCTGGACCCCGAAAAGGCTCCCCTCAGTCTGGAGGGACTAGGCCTCTCCGGGGAGGACCTCGGCAGGCTTCGCCGTCTGATGCAGGCCGGCCAGGGGGTCATCCTGGCGGCGGGGCCTACAGGTAGTGGAAAGAGCAGCACCCTCTTCGCGGCGCTGGGAGAGCTGGACAGGGAGGGACAGAACCTCGTCACCCTTGAGGATCCCGTGGAGTACCGGCTGCCAGGCGCCAACCAGGTGCAGGTGAACCCGAAGGCAGGCCTCACCTTCCCGGCGGCCCTCAGGTCCGTGCTCAGACAGGATCCGGACATCATCATGGTAGGGGAGATCCGGGACCGCGAAACGGCAGAGATTGCCATGGCCGCTGCCGTCACAGGGCATTTGGTACTCTCCACGGTCCACACGGTGGACGCTCCGGGCGCCATCACCCGGCTCTTGAACATGGGCGTACCCCCGTACCTCCTGGCTGGCGGCCTGGCAGGGGTGGTGGCCCAGAGGCTGGTGCGATGCCTCTGTCCCTCCTGTGGTGGCAGGAAGGGGGAGGGGTGCGGAGACTGCATCGACGGGTATAGGGGGCGCATCGGTATCTTCCAGGTCCTTGCCATGACGGACGCCCTTCGGGAGGCGGTGGTGAATGATGCCTCTCTGGGGACCCTGAGGCGGCTGGCCATGGAAACCGGGATGTCGTCCCTCAAGGATGACGCCCGCCGAAAGGTGGCCGAGCGGATCACTTCGCCCCACGAGGTAGGGCGGGTGATCCACGGGGACGGAGGGGCTTCCATCCCGTGCCTGCGGTGCGGCGGAGACGTTCCCCTCGGAAGCCATGGATGCCCTTGGTGCGGCTTGATCCGGTCGAGGGTTTGCATCTGCGGGACCCAACTCAGGCCGACCTGGCGTTTCTGTCCCACGTGTCTCCGAAGAACCACCTCCCCCTGACCCAAGGATCGGCCGGGTCGACGCGAGACCTGCGCCTCGTGGACCTCTGAACCGAACCCCCCCAGGGTTTCCGTTCCTTGCCGGCCGGATTGGATGGGTCATACCTTCTGGCGGCATCATGTTCAAGATCAAGAGCTTCCAGCGGAGGATCCTCCTCTCCCTCGTGGGCGTGGGTCTCATCCCGGCCATGGTCGTCTTGCTGGCGGGGATGCTCATTCTCAGGGAGGCCGTCACGGGGGCCGGGACGGCCGGGCCCTGGGGCTCCCTCGCCGAGTCCGGTCAAGCGCTCCTGGCAGCGATGGAGGAGGCCCGGGTCGATGATCCTGAGGTTGTTGAGGCAGCGGCGGCCCACCAGGACGCCCTGTCTGAAAGCCTGCGTCTTTCCCGGATGTTCACCCTCCTGGCTGATCGGATTTTGACGCTGCTCCCCCTGCTCGGCCTGGTCCTTGCCCTTCTGATCGGGACTCTCTCCTACTGGGTGGCACGGCAGCTCTCCCGGGGGTTCTCCCGGCCCATTCGGGACCTGGTGGGATGGACACAACTCATCGCCCTTGAGCATCCCCTCCCTCCCCGGGGACCGTCGGACGGCCGTGGAGTCCAGGAGTTCACCCAGCTGCGGGACGCCCTTCGCCGCATGTCCGAAGATCTGGTGGAGGGTCGACGCCAGATCGTCCAGGCTGCGAAGCTCCGCAGCTGGACGGAGATGGCCCGGCGGGTGGCGCACGAGTTGAAGAACCCGCTGACGCCCATGCGAATGGCAGCAGAGGCCGTGACCCGGATGGAAGGCGAGGAGGCCCGGGAATCGGGAAAGGTGCTGCTGGAAGAGATCTCCCGGTTGGAGGACATGGCTATGGCTTTCGCCCAATTCGGCAGGATGCCCGAAGGCCCTCCGTCCGAGGTGGACCTGGTGGAACTCCTCGAAGGTCTCATTCGGCAGCACCAAGGCTCCGCTTCTGTTCTTCGTCTCGAGCCTTCCGGGGACATTCCACTGGTCGTGGCCTACTACGAGGCCCTCCTGCGTTGTTTCAGGAATCTCCTGCTGAATGCCATGGACGCCTCTGGACCTGGAGGACAGGTGACGATTCGGCTCTGGAGGGAGGAAGACCAGGTCCGGATCGAGATCCGGGACACGGGGCAGGGGATTCCCGAGGACGATCTGGAGCGGATCTGGAACCCCGATTTCAGCACCAAGAGCCGGGGCACGGGCCTCGGCCTTGCCATGGTCCAGAGTACCGTCGCGGCGCACGGGGGCCGGGTGGTTGGAAGGAACCATCCCGATGGAGGTGCCGTCTTCATGGTGGAGCTCCCCCTGGCTGGCCCCGATTCCCAGTCAAATCGACGGTCTCCATCGGGTCTTTCAGGCTGAGGAATCGGACCATTATCCCCCCGTCAGCCTGCAGAGCATAGCCAATGGACATCCTCATCATCGACGACGAGGCAAACCTCCGAAGGATGTTGCGGGCTCTTCTGGAAGGAGAAGGGTATCTCGTGAGGGAAGCGGGATCGGCCGAGGCCGGTCTTGAAGAGGTGGGGCGTGACCCACCGGAGGCGATCCTCCTTGATCTCATGCTCCCCGGTATTTCCGGGCTGGAGGCCCTACCCAGGATTGAGGACATGGCCCCGGGCGTTCCAGTGGTCATGATGAGTGGAAGGGCCACGCTCGCAGACGCGGTCACGGCAACGCGCCTCGGTGCCTTCCACTTCATCGAGAAGCCCCTGACGCCGGAGGCAGTTCTCATCACGGTGCGGGGGGCTCTGGAGGTGAGCCGTGCCCGTGACTTGAGTATGGCTCTCCGGGATGAGCTCGGCGCGGATGTGGAGCTCGTCGGCCGGTCCCCCGCCATCAACCGGGTCAGGCAGCTCATTCAGCGAGTCGCACCCACGGACGCCAGGGTCCTCATCTCGGGGGAAAGCGGCACCGGCAAGGAGTTGGTGGCCGTCGCCATCCACGGATTGTCCCAGCGCCGAGGCAAGGCGTTCGTCCGGGTCAACAGCGCTGCAATTCCCAAGGGCCTCGTGGAGAGCGAAATGTTCGGCCACGAAAGGGGTGCGTTCACTGGAGCCACGGAGCGCCGGAGGGGGCGTTTCGAGCTAGCCCACGGCGGAACCCTCTTCCTCGATGAGGTGGGGGATCTGGGCACGGAAGCCCAGGCGAAGCTCCTGCGAGCCATCGAGACCGGGGTAGTTGAGCGGGTGGGGGGAGGCAAGCGCGTCGAGGTCGACGTGAGGGTTTTGGCTGCCACACACCAGGATCTCCGGGCCCGGGTGCGGGGAGGCACGTTCCGCCAGGACCTCCTCTTCCGGCTGGAGGTGGTTCCGATCCACATGCCTCCACTCCGTGAACGCATGGAAGACCTTCCCCTGCTGGTGGCTCACGCCATCCGCCGCCTGCGGAGACGCCACGGACTCCCCGCTCCCCATCTCACGAAGGATGGCATGGAGGCCCTGGGCAGGTATCCTTGGCCGGGAAACGTGCGGGAACTGATCAACGTCATGGAGCGGTTGGCGATCCTCAGCACAGGAGGCCCGCTGGGCGAGGAGGAGGTCGTCCGGCTCCTTCCACCCCTGGGACCTGAGAGGCGGATCGTTCCTCCCTACCAGGAGGAAGACCCACGGTCCCTGAGAGAGCGCCTGGACGACTACGAGCGAGGCCTGCTTCGAGGAGCCTTGGACGACGCCAAGGGTAATGTGGCTGAGGCGGGACGTCGTCTCCGGACCGACCGGGCCAACCTCTACCGGCGCATGAGGCGACTTGGACTATGGGGCGAGGAGGAGGAATCCGTGTTAGATGGCAGCACCGACGATTTCTTCTGAGGAACACACGGGCAGCCACGATGAGAGTTCGCGGGTCAGGAGCCCGCTTCCGACCATTACCTACCGATACCTACCGACGGAGAACCCCCCATGGCAGTGATCCTGCTGGTTGGGCACCGGAAGCCGGGAAGGCGGTTCGCAAGGGAGAAGACCATGAAGGAGGTTCTCAGGGCGCTTTCGGGGCTCCTCCTGGCATCGAGCTTCCCGCCTATCGTTTCGGGTGCGCCCCCCATGACGTGGGGCTATCTCTCTCTTGCAACGGGACTTCCAGTTCTGGCCCAGGAGATTCGGGTTGAAGAGGCGGACCTTCCCCGATGGGTCCAGGACTACGTCGTCGACTTCTTCAACGATCCTTCCACCATCCATTTCTCGGGACGCACCCGAATTCCATCCACGAGGGTTATCGTGGGGGACGTGGCCGCCTTGGGCGGCCCCTTCACCATCGCAGGGGAGGTTGATGGAGACTTGGTAGTGGTCAATGGTGACCTGGTCTTCGAGGTGGGCGGCGCCGTCAAGGGAAACGCCCTGGTGGTAGGAGGCCGGGTCCTGGGAGAGGACCTCGGCCAAATAGGGGGTAATGTGCGGGTGTTTCCCGAGCCGCTTCGTTACCTGCAACGGGGGGAACGGATCCAGGCGGCCGGTCAGCCAGGGGAACGGGAGGGGTTCGGGCCCGACTTCCCCTGGGGGGATGTACGGCTCACGGTCAAGGCGGGCCAGAACTACAACCGCATCGAGGGCCTACCGGTGATGTTCGGCCCATCGATCCGTACGGCCGGCAGCAACCCCCTGCGCCTGGACCTCTACGCAATCTGGCGGACCGAGATGGGGGTGGAGCTAGGACGGGAGGACTTCGGATACGCCCTGGGGGCCGAGCAGAGCCTTGGCGGGCGAAATCGAATCGCCATCGGAGGCACACTCTACTCTACGATCGAGCCCGTGGAGGATTGGGGCATTTCCAACCTTGAGGCTTCGCTGGCGACTTTCGTCCTTCACAAGGATTTTCGGGACTATTTCGAGCGCAGGGGTTGGAGCGCCTACGGCCGCTTTCGCTTCCCCTTCCATCCCATCGAGCTCAAGGCGGAGATCGTATCGGAGGACCACGCGTTCGCCCGGGTAGCAGGGCCCTGGTCTCTGACGAAGAACAACGATCCCTGGAGGGAGCAGCCTCTGGTGGCTGAGGGCAGCTTGCGATTTCTCCAGGGTAGCCTGACCCTCGACACCCGAAACGACCAGAAAGACCCCACCGACGGATGGTACATCCACGCCAACAGTCGGCGGGGGTTGGGCGGGGATCTTGTCCTGCCGGCCCACTTCAGTGCGCCCCAGGCCCAGGCGGACCCCATCGATGCCCGGGAGTTCGACACGGACATCTTCACAGGGTTCATCGACCTGAGACGGTACAACCGAGTCAACCCGGGGACCTCCCTCAACTTCCGAGGTCTTGTCGGTGGTGCTCTGAGCGATGTGCCTCTTCCGCCCCAATACCAGCACGCCCTCGGGGGTGTGGGGTCTCTCCCGGGCTTTCCTCTCTTCTATGAGGACTGCGGGGCTCGAAGTGTGGTCAGGGGGAGGGATCTCGGGGAGACCGCCAGCTTCAGGGAAGGGGTGTTCCCATCCTATGGCTGCGACAGGTTCGCTCTCTTTCAGGCGGAGTTCCGGGGGGGGCTGTTCGTGGACTGGAGCTTTGGCGGGGGAAGCGACGAGGAACCGTGGGGAGGTGACTGGGACTGGTACCCGAATGTCAGTCTCTCCCCAGCCTGGACCGTCTTCGTCGATGCGGGGCGGGCTTGGGCCCTTGGGGGCGGGTCAACGTCAACCCTCGTTGACGCGGGGGTCGGTGTCTACCTGGGGGACCTTGGCCTACTCTATGCCCTCCCCCTTAACAAGGCTGACAGCGGAGGTCGGAGCGGGAACTTCTTCATCCGCCTCAGCCGGCGATTCTGACCGGATCTTGCTTACGCGCCTGACGGTTCTCCTCTTTTCCATTCAGCTCCTTGGGCTCTCGGCGGTTGGCCTGACTGCCCAGGAGGGGGCTCCCCTCCGGCTCCTCGTCGAGCCGGCGACCGGCTCGGCCCGTATCGAGATCGGAGACCTGGTGTCCGATCCGCTCCTCCTGGAAGCCATCCATTCCGGGCTCCCTCTTCGCATCCGGATTCTGGTCCAGCTCTGGAAGGACGGCATCTTCGACAGCCAGGAGGGCCAACACCAATGGAAGGCCAGCGTGGTCTTCGATCCTCTCACCAGACGCTACCGGGTGCAGCCCCTGGGGGGCCCCGGGGTGGGAGGCGAGCTGAACACGCTGGAGGAGGTCCAGGGCATGTTTCGCCAAGTCCTCGAGGTTCCTGTCCAGCCCCAGCGCTCCGGGCGTTACTACTATCTCGCCGACGTGGAAATGGAGACTCTGTCCCTCAGCGACCTCGATGAGCTCCAGAGGTGGCTCCAAGGGGAGCTGGCTCCGGCGGTAGCCGGGGACGAGGACGTGGGTAGCGCCCTCGCCCAGGGAGTTCGACGCATCCTCGTCCGGGTATTGGGCCTGCCCGCAAAGCGCTTTCACGTCAAGTCCCCTTCCTTCGTCCCGGAAAGGCATTCCGGGGTCGAGTGAAGGAGGAGAGTGGCTGGTGGTCTGCCATCTCCTCAGGCTGAGCTCCTCCACCGCTTCCGGGTCAGGCTCTCCACCCGGTCCATGCGGACGCTCACACCTATCCCTGGGCCCTGTGGCACGGGCATGGACCCTCGTTCCATGGTGAACTCCGGGTCCACCACATCTTCCTCCCAGTAGCGCCGGCTCTCGGAGATGTCTCCGGGGAGAATGAAGTTGGGAAGCGAGGCCAGGGCGAGATTGTACGCCCGTCCCACGCCCGATTCGAGCATCCCTCCGCACCATACAGGTACTTCCCGTGCGGCACAGACGTCGTGGATTTCACATGAGGAAGCAAATCCCCCCACCCGTCCCGGCTTGATGTTGATGATTCGCCCGCTCCCCAGCTCCAGCGCGAGAAGAGCATCCCCAGGTGAGCGGATGGACTCGTCAAGGCAGATGGGTGTCCGCATGGAGGCCTGGAGGAGGGCGTGCTCCCGGAGGTCTTCGGAGCCCAGCGGCTGCTCCACCATCATGAGGTCCAAATCGTCCAGCGCCCGGAGACGTGAGGCCTCCGCCAGGGTATAGGCTGAGTTGGCGTCCGCCATCAGGGGAGCCTCCGGAAACCGGTCCCGGATCTTCCGGAGCATCTCTGCGTCCCGCCCAGGCTTGATCTTCACCTTGATCTTCCGGTATCCAGCGTCCAGGTACCTCTCCACCTTGAGGAGGAGATCGTCATCGGTGCCTTGGATGCCTACGCTGACGCCGACGGGCACGGCGGTCCTGGTACCGCCCAGGAGGGAGGAGAGGGACATCTGCCTTCTGGAGGCCTCCAGGGCCCAGGCCCCCATCTCCACCGAGGCCAGGGCCATGGGGTGCCCCCTGATCCAGGAGACAGGCTCAAGGATCTCGGACGGGTGATGGAACTCCCGACCCACCACGGCCGGGAACACGAAGTCCGTGAGTACGTGCCAGGCCGTCTCGGGCGTCTCGTAGGAGTAGTTCGGCGCCTCGGCGGCGACGCACTCGGACCAGGCCTCGCCGTCCTCGCCCTCCATGCGCAAGAGCAGGATCCGCCTCTCGTCCCAACCTCCGGAGCTGATCTCGAACCTCTCCCGGAGGCGGATGTGGATCTCCCTGAGCTCGACTTCGCGGATCTTCACGATCTGCCTCGTTCAGCTGTCGCATCACTTTCATCCCGGTTCCGATCTACCAGAACATAGGAGGAAGTGGGTCCCTCACGAACGAATTCCCGGACCTCGTAACCCCTGGGGAGATAGTGGAGGAAAGCCTTCCTGGTCATCTCCCGCCACCGGGCCGCAAGCGGGAGATCCACCCCCATCATCCCGTCCAGATCTCCGGGTACCGCGAGCAGCAGCCGGGCGTGGCCAAGATCCAGGACCGGTAGACCCGGCTCCAGAATGCCGCTCCGGTACTTTGCGCTCAGCGCTCGGGGCAGATCCCGGACCTCGTCCGCCGAAGGCGCGGAGAGGATTCCCTCCGTCCTTCCTTCCACCCTCGCCGAGTCCATCTCCCATATGGCCACCAATCGATCCGTTCCGACTCCCCGGTGAAGGGGGGATTCGCTCTCGCCGTAGACGTTCCGCAGGTATTCCCGACAGACGATACCGAGCTTGGCAAGGTTCATGTGGGCGTTTCGGCCCTGCAGAGGATCGAAGGTCCAGTGCATGCGACGCACTCCCCGCCCCAGGAGCACCTCTCGCTGGTAGAGCTTGAGACGCGTTCCAATGCCCTGGTCCCTCAGCCCACGCCGCACCGCCAGCGTGTCGGACCAATGTACCACCTCTCCCCCCATTACCCCGGTCAGGCCGAACACGAAGCCTTGCAGTCCACCGTCGACGTCGAAAGCGCCCGCAACCACGCCGCTGAGCCGGTTGGCGAGCATGAGGATGGCGGGAGGCACCTTCTCGGAGAACTCCTTCCCCCATACCTCCTCCTGGAGGCCGACACATGCCCGGTACTCCTCCGGGGAATCCAGGGAGCGAAGGGTGAAACCCTCAGCCGTCATCGTCGGATCAGGGAGCCAGAAGGAGAAGTCGGGCGAGGAGGGCACAGCGTTCCACATGTCTGTCCACGTAGAGAAACTCGTGGGCAGCATGGGCTCCGTCCCCCACCGCACCGAGACCATCCAGCGTCGCAGTGAGCTGGCTGGTGGTGTTGCCGTCCGAGCCACCGCCGGAGGCGGCTTCTTCCAGGGTCAGGCCCAGGTCCTCCTCCGCCGCAGCGCGGGCGGCCTCCCAGAGAGCGCGGTTCCGGGGCGTGCGCTCCAGCGGAGGCACCACCAATCCACCTTCGATCTCCAGCCGAGTCCCCGGGACCGTGGGAACGAGACCGCGGATCCACGCCTCCACCTGAGCTCCATCCTCGGCCGAGCGGACGCGCAGGTCCACGACGGCTGTAGCCTCGGCAGCGATGACGTTGGGACGGGTGCCTCCGGAGATGACGCCCACGTTCACCGAGATTCCCCGGTCCAGATCCGTCATGAAGTGAAGCGCCTGAATCACATGGGAGAGCTCGAGGATGGCACTCGCCCCACCTCCGGGATCGAGCCCGGCGTGGGCCGCCTTGCCCACCGCCCGCACCGTGAACCGGCCGACCCCCTTTCTCTCCGTCTTCAGCCTTCCCGCATCTCCCATGGCGGGCTCCGGAATGAACGCCCGGACAACCCTGCGGGCGATCCGGCGAATCCCCCTCTCCGACTCCGGACTTCCGATCTCCTCGTCCGAGTTCACGAGGACCACCGGTGTCACTTCCGGCTCCAAATCAAGCTTCCGGAGGATTCTCAGGGCGAAGATCATCTGAGCCAGGCCACCCTTCATGTCGAACACGCCGGGCCCCCTGAGGCAGCCCCCTTCCCGGACGAGAGGCATTGTCTCCAGGGTCCCTTCCCTCCAGACCGTGTCGCAATGTCCCAGGAGGAGTTGGGTCGGCCGATTCCGGATCCGGTCCCTGGGGCTGGCGAACAAGTAGCCCCCGGTCTCTACTCCACGGACCTTCGTCACCCGGTACCCCACCGTCTCCAGCGCCGAAGTAAGGAGGGCCTGCACCGGTGCCTGGGCCTCCGGCACGTCGCTGGGGGATTCCAGGGACGCCAGATCCACGAGGAAAGAGAGCATGGCCTCCTTCTCCTCCAGAGCAGCCGTCAGGATCCTGTCGCCAAGCTCCGTCACCGATAGAGACCCCCTCTCCGGTAGCTTTCGTCCACCAGCTCCACGGGGTGGACGACTTCCACGCCAGCACCCGCCATACGGAGACCGGCCCCGATCTGCATCATGCACCCGGGATTCCCCGTAGCCACCACCTGGGCGGCCGTGGCCAGGATGGCCTTGACCTTGTCGTCACCGATCTGACCTCCCAGCTCGGCGTGGGTAATGCCGTACACACCTGCACCACCGCAGCACTCCTCGTGCCCCCTCAATGGAACAAGCTCCAACCCCGGAATGGAGAGGAGCATCGCAAGCGGCTCCTTCGAGATCCGCTGAGCGTGGAGAAGGTGGCAGGGGGCATCGTACGTAACCGTCAACGGAAGCCGAGCCCCCACCCGAAGTCCCGGTCTTCCCAGGAGCTCGGAAATGTCCCGGACCTTCTTCGACAATTCGCGGGCCCTGTCTGCGTAGGCAGGGTCATCCCCGAGAAGGTGGCCGTACTCCTTCATGGTGGCTCCACAGCCGGCGGCGTTTACCGCCACCGTCTCCACACCGGCCTCTTCAAAGGCCCGGATGTTTCGCCGAGCCAGCTCCCGGGCACCTTCCAAGTCCCCGGTGTGCGCGTGGACCGCCCCGCAACATCCCTGCTCTGGCACCTCCGCGATCCGGAACCCGTTCGCTGCCAGAACCCGAGCGGTCGCGCGGTTCACCCGGGCCAACAGGCCCTCCTGTACACACCCCAGGAGCATGGCCGTCCTGGCGCCATTGCCAAGGGTCCCCGCAGCAGCTGTCGCCTTCGCGGTCCCTCGCCTCCTCACCGGGAGTCCGGGGGTCCCTGGAAGAGGCCGATGAGATGTCGCCGCCACCATCCCCATGCCCAGTCGCACTTGACCGAGCCACCCCTTCGACGGCAGCCTCTGGGCGGCGAGGTCCGGGAAGCCGGTGCTCCTGAGGATCCGGGCCAGGAACATGGCGGGCCGGAGCAAGGAGGGCCTTTCCATGACCGTCGGCAGCACCCGGGACAGGAAGCTC
>Ga0209164_1005651_pt1 | contig 10561 bp, 8 predicted proteins | sample MTBNYHSulfiMetaG_FD_187458 | JGI IMG/M metagenome (GOLD analysis project Ga0209164, IMG submission 187458) | Enrichment culture microbial communities from rom New York Harbor, USA that are MTBE-degrading - MTBE-NYH (New York Harbor Sulfidogenic)... | ecosystem: Environmental > Aquatic > Marine >... | reverse complement strand
AGATGTCGATTCCATAGTTGATGTCCATACCCATCCATTTAGTGAAGACAGAGCTTGGTTCTCGGGGGAGGATGACAGAGACGAGACAGGCTTTTGCAGGTTTATCGCAGATCATTTCGACAAACTATATTATGGGAGCATCGTTTTATCTCAAAGGGAATACACTGCGAGAATGTGGCAGGCCGTTCCGGAAGTTGGGATTAGGTCAAGAAAGGCGATTGTGAAAACTCAAACCGCCATAGAGCAAATTCGATTATCGGATCTGTCACAGAAAAATGATTCCATAGAGACAGACAAGGACGATTTATTGACGAATCGAGATGCTATGTATAATCGCAGTGTTCTGGCTCTCGGTCTCGATGCCATGCGAAGGATAGTTGACAACCAGGTAATTTCGGTGGTTGGCGTCGGGGGAATGGGGTCGATAATAGCCGAACATCTTGTTCATATGGGGTTCAACCATATCAATCTATTTGATCATGACACTCTGGAGGTCTCCAACCTGAACAGGTTTGTAGGGGGCTATTATCAAGACGCAGTGGAGAAACGGAAAAAAGTTGACTGCGTGAAGTCACACCTGAAAAGGATAAACCCGAAGGCCAGGATCTTAGCATACCCAATTGGAGTCGATGATCCGAAAATCGAGGACCTTATTGCATGTTCTGACTGGATCATATTGTCAACAGATAACCATTCAAGCAGGTACCGGACACAGCAGCTCGCTTTCAAATATTTTATTCCCTTTATCACTGGTGGTGTAAATATAACGGTCAATAACGGACGGATCTCAGATGTCAGCGGGGAGCTCATAACTGTCCGAATGGGTGCCAACTATTGCTTGAACTGCCTTGGAAGAATAAATTTCATCAAGATGGCCAGTGAAGCCCATCCAGCTAAAGATGTTCGGGATAAGCTGGTTAATCGGGGATATGTTGAAGGGAGAGATGTCAAGGAACCAGCGGTGAAAACGCTGAATTCAATGATCGCCACAATGGCCGTTGATGCCCTTGTCAACCAGTACGCGGGACATCATCCTCACCGCCCGATTCTAGTATATGAAAACAATAGCAATGTTTGCATTTATGAGGACGTGCATAGTTTAGAAAATAGACCTATGCATTGTTTTACTTGCAATTTATAGCTGACCAACTATGCACGTAGGAGACAAATCTACCACCGTTTTTTGGCCTCACCTGTAACTGGCATTTACTCAGGAGATTATAAATAGCGCAACAAGATTTCCAGAAAAGTCCTTCCTAGGTCATAATAGAGAAGGAAATCTAAGTGTGGCTTTTGGCGCTGTCAGTATCTCGGCGTATATAGGAAAATAGTCAATCTGACCGGACCCTTTTAAGATTGAAAGCCGATGTGTACACTGAATCATAGCCTCCCGAATAAATAAATAGATCATGGGATCATAGATGCTAATCCTGTCACCTTCCATTATTGTCATGAAAACACACAACGGTTCAAATTTCTTATTTTCATCCCTTAACAAAAATTCGAGATCATTCACTATAGATCGTTCTGCAAAATGTTTTATCAGTGCCCGAGTTGCTTCTTCATTACCAATGCTAAACAATGCGTGTACAGCAGCTAATCGAAGATATTTCTCAGGATGTTCAATAATAACTTGCCGGAAAATCATATCTCCGGCATTTCCAATATCACCCATTGAAGCTTCATCAGCATCTGTATCAACTGAAGTTTCTATGTACTTTGTCACCTCAGAGAATTCTTCTTCGCAAAACCTTTTCTCTAAAGGGTCTGAAGTCGCAAATTCTATCTGTAAGTTGTTAAGACACCGAATCAAAGGTCCGGTAGCCTCACCTTTGCCAATTTGGCCTAATGCGTACGCAACAGCCTCCCTGACTGGAAATTCTTGATCTTCGTCATTTAAGGCATCTATAAGCAGATAAAGTGCGTCTTCGTTGCCAATTTGACCCAATCTCTGTGCAGCACGTTGTTTAACTTCTTTCTGATTATCTCTTTTGACTAGTGTCTGAGCTAGCGCCTGAGTTGCTTCTTCGTTGCCAATACGGCCCAATGCATCCACAGCGACAAGCCTTACAACGCTATCTTCATCTTTGTTCATTAAACTATCTGTCAACGCTCGAACTGACTCCGGGTTAGCGATGTCAGCCAATGCATAGGTCACAGCTCTCCTAAAGCCTCTATCCGAGCTCTGTAAGGTCTTCATCAAAGGTCCGGTAGCCTCACTTTTGGCAATTTGGCCTAATGCGTACGCAACAGCCTCCCTGACTGGAAATTCTTGCTCTTCGTCATTTAAGGCATCTATAAGCAGATAAAGTGCGTCTTCGTTCCCAATTTGACCCAATCTCTGTGCAGCACGTTGTTTAACTTCTATCTGATTATCTCTTTTGACTAGTGCCTGAGCTAGCGCCTGAGTTGCTGCTTCGTTACCAATATGGCCCAATGCATCCACAGCGACAAGCCTTACAACGCTATCTTCATCTTTGATCATTAAACTATCTGTCAACGCTCGAACTGACTCCGGGTTAGCGATGTCAGCCAATGCAGACGCGGCAGACTGCCTCAGCTCTTTATTCTCATACTTACTCATTAGCATCTTGATCAATAGCTCAGTTCCCTTGTCATTACTGACATGACCTAATGCTATTGCGGCGGCCTGACTTATTTCTGGGTTGTTGCTATCCAAAGCATGCTCCAGTCCCTGCTTTGCAATTTGGATTCCAATTTCAGCCAATGCATTTGCAACACTCCGTCTAATCATGGCTTTTTCATCTTTGCTATTTAAAACGTCTATCAAAACCTGAGTTGCTTCCATGCCACCAATGTCGCACAATGCATAAGCAGCCGAGTGCCTAATATCGCTATCTTCATCTTTATCTCTTAGAGTGTCGACCAAGGCCATATTTGCAGTTTCCTTGCCAATACGACCCAGTGCTATTGCAGCTAACCGCCTAATTTCCGGGACCCCATCGTTTTGCAGAATGCGGATCAATGAATCAATTGCATCTTGATTTCCAATGTAACCCAGCGCGGTTACAGAAATCCGCCTAATTTCGGGACTCTCATTAGTTAGGGCTCGGATCAGAATCTGTACTGCATCAACAGTAGCAATTTCATGCAATGAGTGAGCTGCCAACTCCCCAATATCTTCTCCAGGCTTTTTCAATATTTCCTCAAGTGTTTTGCAGGCAATATTGGAATTTGTGCCATCAGAATTGTTTACCAATTCTTCAAGCCTTTTACAGACAAGATTGGTATTTTTGCCTATTGAAATAATAGCTGATTTAAGAAAGTGTGCTTTTGGCCAGAATCGCCATTTTTCGAATATCTGATCAATGACGCCAATGAATTGCCTTTGTATTCGTTCTTCGCACTGAGCTATACATTTTCCAGCTAACAGCAGCATGCTAGTGTAGATATCGTCCCTTTCCATGATGATTTTATCAAGGAACGGAACAGGATCATCCAGTAAAGATGCTAGCAGGATAAAAATGTCATGCCATTCAAAGTCCCAGAAGTAGCTCCGCGCCAACTCAATGCCACGCGTTTCATTCTTTTTAATTTCCCGCTTCAGATAACAGGCCGTGAAATATTCATGAAAAGCTTTATGGAAAAAGGCATATCTCTTCCCGCTTATTCCTAGCTTTGTTAGGATCCCATCATGTTCTGATAATTCATCGATCAACTCACCGCTAGTGAATCTTTTCAAATCCGTTGAAGTTTTGCTACCTTGTAGATACAGCTCAACAAAGTCGTAAAGTTCATCGAATGAAAATATATCTTTCCTTTCGCAGAAAAACTTGTAGGCAAGTTCCTCCAATAGCCTTCCTTTTGCTAATACGACGCCTTCAGACTGCTGTTTTCTTTTCTGGGACCATTTCCTCAAAATAAGATCAACAGCTTCTTGGTAAATTTGGGCCCTTTGGGTGGGAAGACAGGTCTTCCCCTCAAGGTAGAGACCACATAAGAAGGACAAGAGCAATGGATTCTGCGCTAGGCCTATGATTTGAGGTTTGTTTCGAAGTTCCCTAATGAGTCTTGCGGCTGAAGTCGAACCATCTTCAATAAAGTCGGTTATGCTCTTAAACCATCCTTCGATATACCTCTCTATCTGTTCCGCTTCAAAGGGAATGATTTCAACCTCCTTAGCGCCATTAAGAAAGGATGTATCATAGCCAACAATTCTAGAAGTGCATATGATCGGACATTCATAATTCCTGGCAAAACGGTTCAGTTTTTCAGATAGCTTCATTCTAAGCTCTATTGGAACTTCGTCCAGCCCATCCAAAAGCAGTACGCATTTCCCAGCCCGTAGTTTGTCTCTCAAGAGCTGATAGACCACCTCATGAGTTCTGGGATAATCACGTTCAATTAGGTCAAGGACCAGATCAAAGACTTCCTTTTGACTTTGAGCCAAATCATAAAGATTGAATAAGAGAGGGAAAACAATGTCTTCTACGGATTTCTGCCTATCTAAAAGCGCCCTCCGGTCTCCTTGGGCAAGCACCTGGGCTTCCATTCTCAACAAGGTTGATTTGCCTATTCCCGGATCGGCAAGTATCATAATTCTGTCGTATTCAACTCTCGCTTTCTTCCAAGGGACCTTTTCTGTCGTTGCTTCATCATTTAGGCTGTTGAAAGCATAAGCTCGTTCAAGATCCTCTTCTGATTCAGCATATCCAAGAGAGCTTTCAATTTCATTCTGATACTTTCTCTCAAGGGTAACTTGGATTGGAATATATTGCTTTTCCATGACGATTTTCTGGTCAGAATGGAACATCTTCATAGATTTGAAGTTGGTCTCAATGGTTTCCAGAAATTGTAAAACGGCATCCTTTTGGATGGCCTTTTCGCCCGGAGAATCCCCTTCTCCTTCCTCCTCAATCCTCACATCAACTTTGGCTTCAAGATCTTTTATGAATTTATCCCATGCATTTTTACCTTCATCTTGCCTGTATACCAAGCAGAGATCATCCAATGTGGCAGAAACATTGTCTACGGCAAATTTGTATCGCCAAGTGATCGTTTCATCATAGTCAAAGAGAGTTGCCCATATATCGCATTCAGACTCAGAACATACATATTCAATACCTTCCACCCCCTCCTTTTGATCTGAAATTTTTCGCCGGTCTAGCACCACGAAATGCCTTCCTTTTTGTAATCGGGGAAGATTGTTGCGCCATGCTTTTCGGATCTTGTCGAACATCTGCCCAGGATCTTTAGAGGCATATTTCATGGCAAGCCTCTGATCCAAAAAAACAAGCTCGTCTTTAAGGTTACGTATATGAACAGGTTTTAGTTTTTTGGCAATTTTCATCTCGGTAACGATAAGCGCGATTACGGAGAAAAAAAACCTCCGTGAGGGCGTATTGAAGAGAAGAGTCAGCGGCTCCTTTTTTTGCTTAAAGGACAGACTGATTGTGAATTTTGATAGGTCAAGAACGATTCTATCGAGCTTAAGCTTCTCAGATTTCAGATCTTTCCTTAAAACCATGGTCTCAATACCCCATCCCAAAAAAACTGGACCGTCCGGACCCTCCATCCCACTCATCCAAGCCCAGAATCGCCCGCAGGATTCGGCAAGGTGGGTGAAAGACCTCCAACTGATCGGATTTCTTCCGAATTCATTTCGGAGCCAAATCGAGTTGGTAGGCCCTGGTAGCTCGGTGACCTTAGCACCGCGTTGGTTCCCGGTCAATATGCTTTTTCTACCCGCCTTCGCCGCAACATTAACCAGCTCTTTGACAATTGAAGGAGAAGAAGGATGGCGAAAGGAATGGAGAGAAAGGCAAATGGCTCGAGGCAAGGTGAAATCTCAACTAACAGACGTAATCGAAGAAATGTCCAACAGTGGCATAACAAGTATTTTGGACGGAGGATTGGCCTTAGCAAAGAGAATCAATACATCCTGGATCGTTTTAGAGACATCATCTTGGTTGGGATCGATAAAGCTACCATGGATGACGGTTTACCGAGGCTCGAGAACTGGGAAGACATTAGAGAGTGTTATTCATACGAGCTCGCCCTGCAGGGGGTGGATTATCTCCTCATGAAAAACCCCTCAATGAATCAAGTTGTCAAATGGGCCAAAGGCCTAACCGAAATCCGAAAAGGTTCGTGGTTTGACTCCCTGATCAGACAGCGTGAGAGTATCCATATCCATTCAGAACCGGCTATTCTTGAACACGATGAAGAGGGTGAAATCTTAGAAATTGGTTTGCCTGAATCTGGATGGGCTTATCCACTTAATGCTCCGAACCCTTATAGACTAAACCCCGAGGAATATCTCTTGTGGACGGAACGCTACCAGAAAATCGTGCAACTTCCATCTGCTGTAGGGTCTCTGAGGGCAAAAAGAGCATCAGATTGGAGGGTTATACTGGATACCTGGCTTGGAGGCAAGGAGCCGATGGCAAGAGATGCCAAGAAGTTAGGACTGCCTAAGAATGAGTTCACTTCTCTAAAACATCAGGCAAAAGGGAAGGCCAAAATGATCCTGGCCCAAGATGATGAAGAAGTGGCAGAAAAACAGGCACTTTACAAAACCCAGAAAAACAAAAAATACAAGATTCGGAAATCCACCTTTGCGAATCGTAAGGTCCTCTTCAGAGCTCGGGATACCGAAGAAGAAAAGCCTCGTTTGATCCGTCATTGGAAGGTAATTGACGGGCTGCTGACTCTAATTTTGGATTCGAACCGCCCTGCTGCGTCTGAGGTGGTTCATTTCGAAATGAAAGAGGCTACTTAAATTCAGAAGGGGACCGGGGTTAGCCCTAGTCCCCTTCATTTTTAATTAGATATCTGTTTCTTCGACTATGCGTTCAAAAGAACTTTTCTTTCAAACAACCTTAGTAAGGAGGAACAACCCATGCCAGAAAAAAAACCGTCAAACGGAGATCAAGAACCGCCAACTACGCTTCTCAGGGAAACCGCGATCGAGAGAAACGGCAACATTACTATTGTATCCACAGAAGGTTATGTGGAAAAGGCCGACGGGTCTATTGTTCGCCAAAATAGACAAAATCAGCAGCTCGCTGCTGATGGGAGATGGCTTAATATAGATGAATTTGTGGCATACAGCTGGACCGGTCTGTTTGTACCAAAGGACAGGTTGGCCTCATGCATTAACCCATATGAATTACATGACGACTATCGACTGGTCTACCTTGGCTTGGATGGGATCGTTACGGATCTCGGAAATGTATTGTGCCGGGAGTGTGTTGAGGTTCAAGAAAGGAGAATGCTTTGGAAAAACTTGATGCTATTCGGTCTGCTTTATAACCCGGAAGAATACTAAGGACGTTCCAAATGTTACCTGACGATTTTGACGACTGGCAAGAGGTCCTGGACACGCTGGAACATTCTGGCCTCACAGATTACCGTGAATTTCCGGAGGTCTACATAGCCTGGAAGGTCGCGAAACAAACAGATGATTTTAATCTTTCATCAGAATTGTTGAAGAGAGATCCGTGGATAATAAACCTCGCCAAGAAAAGGCTGCGTTCCTGTCCATTTTTTCTAACAAAACGGGAAGATCACCACAAAATTCAGGGAGAATTCAACCTTGGCCTGGCCAACAATGGCACGGTAAAAGTTGGTTTGCGGCCTTTGGATTTTACTCGCGGCCTCTTTATTTGCGGCGAAACGGGGTCAGGGAAGTCATATCCTACCCTGAGAATAGCTGACCAGATTCTCTCAATCCCGAAAAATGAGAGAGGCTTTAACCTGCTGATTGTTCAAGCCGTAAAACGTGACGCGGATTTCCTTATAAAGAGACATCCGAATTTGAGGATCATTGAGTGGACGGATCTTAGGAGAGCACCCTTCCAGGTGGAAGAGTGGGATGATCCAATACGTAAGATGAACTCATTTTGTGGTGTATTTTCGGCAATTAACTGGCTCCTGGTTCACAGTCAACCTCTTTTCAAACGTGCTCTCATACGATGCTGCGAACAAAACGATGTTTTCAAAGGTTCCAAAGATTTCGCGAAGTTCTCGGAAACCTTCGAACAGATTGACCCTGCTGCAAAAGATCTAAATCTCGATGGGTATGAACATAGAAATGTTCGAGACCACCTAAAATTCGCACTTCACGCCTTCATTGAGACCAAAAGTATTCTGGATGTCAAGCATGGCTACCCTATCCAGGATTTCTGGTCGAAGGAAGACATAGTTCTCAACGTGATGGATGAGAGCAACGATTATATCGTAAGTACAGTTATAATCGATCTTTTCCGTGACTTACAAAGGTTCAATCACCGAGATCCGATATCCGCTCGCAAACTTCTGTCGCTCATCATTGTGGATGAATGCAGACGCATCTTTCCTGTCAGTACAGGGGGCAATCAAACTGATCACAACCCACAGACTGAAACGATCCGCTTCGTGACCACTAAGAGAGCGTCAGGTATCGGCCTGGTTTGTGTCACTCAGGAGCCCCAATCCTCACCATCCTATCTAACCGATAATTGCGCTTATGCCGTAACAATGCCAATCAGTGGGGAAGGGAGAGATAATGTCAGACGCCTCCTGAACCTGAATGACGAACAGTCGGCATATCTGGATAAATTAGGAGAGAGGGGAACCGGCGTTTTTAGGGACAGAAGGATATCTCATCGTTATCTGCTCGAGATCCCAGGTGACCTTGAGATTGAAAGGATATCACTGGAAGAAACCGCCCGGATCATGCACCCCTTTATTGATCAGCTCCAAACGCAGCTCGAATCTCAGGAGGATTACGCAGCGGGAATCGTCGATCTGGAACAGATGGAACAACATGCGAACAATGTGAAGATAGGTGTCATGGTCCTTACCGAGTTAAAGAACAGGCCGTTCCTGCCGTCAACACAACTTGCAGAGGCAGTCCACAAGAAACACAAATTTACAATAAAAAACATTAATACCTCAATAGAATGGCTAAAAGACAGTTCCTTTATCCTCGAGACAGAACTTCGCACATCCAAAACCAAGAACGCAACTTGTTTCCCTCTCACAAGAAAGGCCCAGGATTCCTTGAAAATGACTAAGAAGGAAAGAATAGCGCCTTCACACTATAAACACACTTTCTATTGTGAAGCCGTCAAAAGATGGAATGTCTCACAAGGTTACAAGGCCGTGAGAGAATATGGCAACCTTACAGAGGATGGGATCATGGGAGACCGTATTGATGTGCTTGCGTTTCAGGATCACCAGATGGTTGCGTATGAAATCACGTTGACCATCGATGTCTCGAGCCTGGTGAAGAATATCCGTAAGTGCCTCGAGGTTTTCAATGTCGACTTGGTCAATATCGTTTGTGAGCGTCAAGATTCGGACATTGAGAAGGTCATGAAAATTGTCTCTGAGAATATTCCCGGCCAGTATTACGCGAGAATTGGGTTCTTGAGCATGAGCGACTTCCTATAATTCTCCGGAATGCCAATCTTTTTCATTAATTCTTTCAAATATAATTCGACATTTCAGTAAGAAACAGCGCGAGTGACAGGCTACTGAGAAGGGCCTATATAGACCGGGGAAGGGAGGCGCCATAGTGGAATTACATGTTGAACCGTATCAAGCAAAGACCGAACAGACGGTAGAAAAACCGGATGTTGAGGTGAAGATTATCATCGCTGAAGAAGGGCAGGACAAACCAAACGAAACCCCCAATGAAGATGAGTTCGAGAAGATTGCTGATACCGGAAAAGCCAACTGGCGATCAGAGATAACCACAATCTGGGACCGCATTCTCTTTAAGTCCCCTTGATTAAAAAACAGAGCATGGGAATGAGATATCTCGCCCATAGGAGAAAACCGCTGACTAATTACTGACCAATCGCAAAGGTCTAAATGAAGGAGGTCAAGTAACAATGAACCAGACACCAGACCAGATACCCAACAGGTTCCCTTTGCCCGATAATCCTGCGCCCAGGCCCCCTACAAGATCGTCCGCATTCCGGGTATCCGACATAAACTGGCCGGGCATAATCGTCGTTGCTGTTCTGATCATAGTTCTCCTTGTGGGGTGGGTTATTATCCGCGACCTGAGCAATCTTGGGGGGAGCTTTGGCTCTTCCGTTTCGAGCTGGCTTGACGGTGCCAGTATTTATCCCAAAGACCAAAGTGGGTTTGCAAATTTCCTCCGGCTTGTTGGGATAGGAGCATTCATCGCTGTGATGTTAGCCGTTTTTAAACGAAAATAAAGGGGTTACATAATGACAAAGCCTCTTAGTGTCGCCTTCTACGTTGTCCTTTTTGCGATACTCCTGGCAATCGCCGTAGTGGTTATTAGAGATGGAGCCGATATTGTGGCAGCGGTCTCCAAATACATCATCGGCCTATTCGAGCAAGCTGATATCAGGCCACGTAACAATAGAGGTTTTCAGTGTTTTTTTCAGCTCGTGATCATTGCCGTCTTCGTAGGGTGGACCATACGGCGGTTTCGCCAAAAAAAATAATCTTATCAAGAAAATCGAGGAGGAGGCAGAACATGAAAACTGACAATCAGGTGAATTTTAACGAAGATGAAATTATGGAAGAGACCCCACTTGGTCGGGAAAAGGTGCTTGTGTGCGTATTCCGGTGAAGT
>Ga0209164_1005648_pt1 | contig 10564 bp, 6 predicted proteins | sample MTBNYHSulfiMetaG_FD_187458 | JGI IMG/M metagenome (GOLD analysis project Ga0209164, IMG submission 187458) | Enrichment culture microbial communities from rom New York Harbor, USA that are MTBE-degrading - MTBE-NYH (New York Harbor Sulfidogenic)... | ecosystem: Environmental > Aquatic > Marine >... | reverse complement strand
GAGTTCTGGACCACGGTGGCCTACCACCGGATCAATCTCATCGGCTACAACTCCATCACCCCCGGTGCGGCCATTGCCATTGGCGTTGTGCTGGTAGGACTGTACGTTTCGCGGTACACCAAATTCGGTAGGACCGTGTATGCCATGGGCGGCAACGAGCAGTCCGCCGTGCTGATGGGACTGCCGGTCCGAGCCACCAAGATCGCGATCTACTCCTTGAGCGGCTTCTGCTCGGCGCTGGCCGGGATCGTCTTCACCTTCTACACCCTCTCCGGCTACGCACTGCATGGAAAAGGGATGGAGCTCGACGCCATTGCCACGGTGGTGATCGGCGGCACCCTGCTGACGGGCGGAGTGGGGAACATCCTGGGGACGGTGTTGGGGGTGCTGGTGTATGGAACCATCCAGGTGCTCATCATGTTTCAGGGGACCCTCAACTCCTGGTGGACGAGAATCGTGATCGGTTTCCTGCTTTTCCTGTTCTGCTTCCTGCAGAGGCTGTTCGAATCGGGAAGCAGTCCGCTGGCCGGCAAGGGCATGCTCAAGCAACCCCGAGAGCCCGCGCTTGAGCATGACACCGAGTAAGCTCGTCGTCGGCATCGACTTCGGTACCGACTCGGTGCGCTCGGTGATCGTCGACGCCGCGGACGGGAAGGAGCTGGCCAGCGAGGTATCCCACTACGGGCGCTGGGCCGCCGGCCTGTACTCCGATGCCGCGAGGAACATGTTCCGCCAGCACCCGCTGGACTACACGGAAGCACTGGAAGAGTCGGTGACCGGGGCTCTGAAGGCGCTCGGAAGGAACGCCGGCACAAGGGTCGTGGGTATCGGCATAGACACTACGGGCTCCACGCCCTGCCCGGTGGACCGCGGGGGGACACCCCTGGCCCTCTGTAGGGGGTTTGAAGAGAATCCCAACTCCATGTTCGTGTTGTGGAAGGACCACACGGCCGTAGAGGAAGCGGAGCTCATCAACAGGGTAGCCTACGGATGGGGAGGGCCGAACTTCACCAGGTATGAGGGGGGGGTGTATTCCCCTGAATGGTTCTGGTCGAAGATCCTCCACGTCCTTCGTGCCGATGTCCGGGTGCGCAGGTGCGCATTCTCGTGGGTCGAGCACTGCGACTGGATGGCCGCTCTACTGACTGGATACACCGACCCCCTGACCATGAAGAGAAGCCGGTGCGCGGCCGGACACAAAGCCATGTGGAACGCGGAGTGGGGCGGGCTTCCCCCCGAGGAGTTCTTCGGCAGGGTCGACCGGCTGCTGCGGGAACCGCGCGCGAGACTCTACCGCGAGACGCACACCTCGGACGTGAGGGCCGGAGGGCTCACTGGCGAATGGGCGAAGCGACTGGGCCTCGAGCCGGGAACCGCGGTGGCCGTCGGGGCCTTCGACGCTCACATGGGCGCCGTGGGCGCAGGAATTCGGCAGGGAGTCCTGGTGAAGATCATGGGCACTTCCGCCTGCGACATGCTCGTGGCCCGGGCCAGGGCGATTGAGGGGAAGTGCATCGCGGGTATCTGCGGCCAGGTGGACGGCTCGATCATCCCGGGCATGGTGGGCCTGGAAGCCGGCCAGTCCGCCTTCGGCGATGTGTACGCCTGGTTTCGGGATCTCCTGTCCTGGCCTCTCACCGACGCACTGCGCGGCACCGCCGCCCTGGCCAGCGCGGCCAGGGCAAGCCTCCCGGGGGCCGCGAAAATCGCCGCGATTGGAGAGCTCCGGGGGGAGATCGAGCGGAACATGCTGTTCCGGCTGGCCGCGGAGGCCGAGAAGGTGGAGCCCCGGGACTCGACCCTCCTCGCCCTCGACTGGCTTAACGGCCGCAGGACTCCCTTCGCCGATCACACCCTCAAAGGGGCCATCATCGGGCTCACCCTGGGAACCAGTGCGCCGAAGATCTTCCGGGCGCTCGTCGAAGCCACAGCCTTCGGTTCGCGGGCCATCGTCGAGCAGTTCCGCCGGCAAGGGGTCTCGATCAATACGGTCATTGCCCTCGGCGGGATCGCTCGCAAGAGCCCCCTGATCATGCAGGTCATGGCGGACGTCCTGGACATGAACATTCGGGTGGCCGCCTCCGAGCACGCCTGCGCCCTCGGAGCCGCCATGTCCGCCAGCGTCGCCGCGGGGGTCTACCCTTCCGTCACGGAGGCTCAGAAGAGGATGAGCAGCGGCTTCGACCTCGTCTTCACGCCCAACCGGCGGCGCGCCCCCGTCTATGCGAAGCTGTACCGCAAGTACGCCAGCCTGGCCACGGCCCTCGCAGGGCTCCTGCGCCCCGCCCAGTAACCACCAATCCGACTCAAGACTCTTTCGACCCGAACTCACCGTGCTCAACCTCTTGACGGAAGAGCCGGTTCGCGACGAGCCTCGACGGATTCTCCCTCCCGAGGGTCAGGCCGTTGCCCGAGTTCATCAGCCAGCGACCCTGAGGGCGGAGCCTATTCCCAGTTCTTGGTGACCACGCTGCCCGGCGGCACGTCCTTGGTGATCCAGACGTTCCCGCCGATCGTCGAGCCGCGCCCGATGGTGACCCGGCCTAGAATCGTGGCGCCGGAGTAGATCACCACGTCGTCCTCCACGACCGGATGCCTGGCTATCCCCTTGACCGGGTTTCCATGCTCGTCGAGGGGGAAGCTCTTGGCGCCCAGGGTCACTCCCTGGTAGATCCTGACGTTTCGGCCGATGATGCAGGTCTCACCGATCACCACCCCGGTCCCGTGGTCGATGAAGAAGCGTTCCCCGAGAACGGCCCCGGGGTGGATGTCGATTCCCGTCTGGCTGTGGGCGCGCTCGGTCATGATCCTGGGGATCAGGGGGACCCCCAGGGTGTGCAGCTCGTGGGCCAGGCGGTAGTAGGTAACGGCCAGGATTCCGGGGTAGCAGAAGATGGCCTCGTCGGTGTTCTTGGCCGCCGGGTCCCCGAGATAGGCGGCCTGGACGTCCGTGGCCAGGGTGTGCTGGACCCGGGGCAGGCGCTCCAGAAACTCCCGGGTTATCGCCGCAGCCTTGTCCACGCAGTTCGGGCACTCGAAGCCGTGATGGTCGCAGTCGAAACACAGGCCCCGCTTGATCTGTTCCTGGAACACCAGCAGCACCCGGTCCAGGGTGGCCCCGACGTGGAAGTGCATGCTCTGCTCGGTGAGCTCGGAGTTGCCGAAGTACCCGGGAAAGAGAACCGAGCGCAGGTCTTCCAGGATCTCGACGATCTGGTCTCGGGAGGGAAGAACCCGTCCTCCCTTGTCCTTCCAGGAGAGCATCCCGTGCTCGGAGTCGCACAGGGCGTCGACCACCTCGGCAAGGAGGTTCTCCTTGGTCAGTTTCAGTACCTTCAGTCTCTCGCTCATCGCGTTCCCCAACCCGAATCCCTCCGTGCCTCACGATCAAAATACCGAAAAACCGGGGCCGCGTACAGAGCTATCGCTCTGTCCGGCCCCGAGGCGCCGGGGGTGACAGCCGATCCCGCTTTCCTGGACCCGGGCGTCCGCTACGGCTTCTCCCACCGCCCGGACTCGGCCGACTGGAACAGGGCGTCCAGGACCTTCTGATTGTCGATCGCGTCCTGCGGCGGTGTGGGCACGGGCTGCCCCTGGCGCACGGCCCGGGAGAAGGCCTCGAACTCCAGGGCGTACTGGTCCGCCGCGGGCAGCTGGACCTCCCTCTCCCCGACCCCGGTGATCACCGTCAAACGGGGCGGCACGTCCGGGTACATGTTCAAGGGCACGTGCACGCTCAGGTGGCCCCCGGTGCCGTGAACGTCCACCCGCTGAAAGGGGAAGGCCTGCGTGCCCACGCTGAACAGGGAGCGGCCGCTGCCGAAGTCCAGGATTGCGGAGCTGAAGACGTCCGTCTTGAACTGGGGGTCCCGCTCCACGACCCCGAGCACCCGCGCGGGTTCCCGTCCGAACAGCCAGCGGGGAACCGACACGGCATAGCAGCCGATGTCCATGAGGGCGCCGCCGCCCATGTCGAGCTTGTTGCGGATGTTCTGGGGATCCGTAAGGCTGTAGCAGAAGTAGGTGTGCACGGCCCGGACGGAGCCGATCTCCCCGATCCGGACCAGCTCCAGGGCCCGCTGCCACTGGGGATGGAAACGGTACATGAAGGCTTCCATGAGCAGCACCCCGGCCTTGCCGGCGTAGGCGACCGCCGCGGCCGCCTCCTTGGCATCCAGGGCCAGGGGCTTCTCACACAGGATGTGCTTGCCGGCATCGGCGCACTTTCGGATCCACTCGGCGTGGAGGTGATTGGGCAGGGGAATGAACACCGCCTCGATGTCCTTGTCCCTCAGGAGCTCCTCGTAGGAACCGTACCAGCGCGGAATGCCCCACTCGCCGGCGGCCTTGCGCGCCCGGTCGGCGCTCCTGGAGGCGATCGCCGCGACCTCCACCTCCTCGGATCTCAGCAGCGGCGCTATCACTCTCAGGACAAAGTGAGTGGCGACCCCCAGCACGCCCCAGCGGACCGGTTTCATGGCGGTTCCTCCTTCAGCGGTTTGTCACGAACTTGGTCTGTCACCAGTATAGGGAAAGGCTGCCGGCCGCGCAACGGGGCCCGGGATTTGACCGCCCCCACCCCCGATGAGTATCTTTTTCGTGGTCGATTTCTCGAATTACGGTCTCGAGGAAATCATGCGTTTCGACAAGCTCACGATAAAAGCCCAGGAAGCGGTCCAGGCGGCGGAGTCCCACGCCCACCGCTTCAACCACTCCGCCCTGGACACCGAGCACCTGCTCCTGGCCCTCATGGAGCAGCGCGACGGGGTGATCCCGCCGCTTCTGACCGCCGTGGGCGTCCAGGGGCCCCAGCTGCGCGGGGAGCTGGAGAAGCTGCTGGCGGCCAGGCCCAAGGTGTACGGGGACAGCTCCCAGGTGACCCTCTCGCCCCAGCTCAACAAGGTCCTGCACAACGCCGAGATGGAGGCCGGGAACCTCAAGGACGAGTACATCTCCACCGAGCACCTGCTCCTGGCGGTCCTGGACACCCAGAGCGACGCCCGGGAGCTCCTGAGCCGCCACGGGGTCAGCAAGAACGCCCTGCTGGAGGCCCTGAAGCGCATCCGGGGCACCCAGCGTGTCACCGACCAGTCACCGGAGGACAAGTACCAGGTCCTGGACCGCTACTGCCGGGACCTGACCGACCTGGCCCGCAAGGAGAAGATCGACCCCGTGATCGGCAGGGACGAGGAGATCCGGCGGATCATGCAGGTGCTTTCCCGGCGGACCAAGAACAACCCGGTGCTGATCGGCGACCCCGGGGTCGGCAAGACCGCCATCGTGGAGGGCCTGGCCCGGCGCATCGTCTCCGGCGACGTGCCCGACAGCCTCAAGAACAAGCGCATCCTGGCCCTGGACATGGGCTCCCTCCTGGCAGGGGCCAAGTTCCGGGGAGAGTTCGAGGAGCGGCTCAAGGCCGTGATCAAGGAGGTGGTGGAGGCGGAAGGCCAGATCGTGCTGTTCATCGACGAGCTCCACACCCTGGTCGGCGCCGGGGCCGCCGAGGGGGCGATGGATGCCTCCAATCTATTGAAGCCCGCCCTGGCCCGGGGGGAGCTCCACGCCATCGGCGCCACGACCCTGGACGAGTACCGCAAGCACATCGAGAAGGACGCCGCCCTGGAGCGGCGCTTCCAGCCGATCTACACCAGCGAGCCCTCGGTGGAGGACACCGTGGCCATCCTCCGGGGCCTCAAGGAGCGCTACGAGATCCACCACGGGGTGCGGATCAAGGACGAGGCCATCGTGGCCGCGGCGGTGCTCTCGGACCGCTACATTACCAGCCGCTTCCTGCCGGACAAGGCCATCGACCTGATCGACGAAGCGGCCAGCCGTCTCAAGATGGAAATCGAGAGCCAGCCCACGGAGCTGGACCAGACCGAGCGGCGCATGCTGCAGCTCAACATCGAGAAGCAGGCTCTTTCCAAGGAAAGCGACCCGGCCTCGAAGGAGAAGCTCCAGGAGATCGACCGGGAGCTGGCGGAGCTCAAGGCCAGGCGCGACGCCATGCAGCTGCAGTGGCAGAACGAGAAGAAGGTCATCGAGGAGATCCGGGCGCTCAAGCAGCGCATGGAGGAGCTTTCCATCGAGGAGACCCGCCACGAGCGGGAAGGCAACCTGAGCAAGGCCGCGGAGATCAAGCACGGTCTGATCCCGGAGGCTCAAGCCGCGCTGGAAGCCAAGAGCAAGAAGCTCGAAGCGGTCAAGGGGGAGACCCGCCTGCTGCGGGAGGAAGTCTCGGAGGAAGACATCGCCCGGATCGTGAGCCACTGGACCGGGATCCCGGTCTCCAAGATGATGAGCTCCGAGAAGGCCAAGCTCCTCGAGCTCGAGGAGATCCTCTCCCGCCGGGTGGTCGGGCAGGAGGAAGCCATCGCCGCGGTCTCGGACGCGATCCGGCGCAACAAGAGCGGCCTCTCGGACATCAACCGGCCGCTTGGGACCTTCATCTTCATCGGCCCCACCGGGGTGGGCAAGACCGAGCTGGCCAAGACCCTGGCGGACTTCCTGTTCAACGACGAGAAGGCCCTGACCCGGGTGGACATGAGCGAGTACATGGAGAAGCACACGGTCAGCCGCCTGATCGGCGCGCCCCCAGGGTACGTGGGCTACGAGGAGGGGGGCCAGCTCACCGAGGCGGTGCGCCGGCGCCCCTACTCGGTGATACTGTTCGACGAGATCGAGAAGGCCCACCCGGACGTGTTCAACGTGCTGCTCCAGCTCCTGGACGAGGGGCGCCTGACCGACGGGCAGGGGCACATCGTGGACTTCAAGAACACGATCATCATCATGACCTCCAACCTGGGCAGCCAGCTGATCCAGCAGGCAGAGGAGATCGAGGCGGTCAAGGGCCAGATCCTGGAGCTGATGAAGGCTACTTTCAAGCCCGAGTTCCTGAACCGGGTGGACGAGATCATCACCTTCAAGCGCCTCGGGAGACCTGAGATCCTGAAGATCGTGGACATCCAGCTCAGGCTGCTGGCGCGGCGCCTGGAGGAGCAGGGTATCACCATCGCGGTCAGCGACAAGGCCAAGGCCCACCTGGCCGAGGTGGGCTTCGATCCCCTGTTCGGGGCGCGACCGCTCAAGCGCACGATCCAGAACCTGGTCCAGAACCCCCTGGCCAAGAAGCTCATCGCCGGGGAGATCAAGGAGGGCCAGAAGATCGCGGTGGACCTGGGCAAGGACGGCCTGGTGATACGCGCCGCATAGCAGGCGCGGTTGACCGCGCCGCCGCTGGCAGCGGATCAGCGAGGTCGAGCGAGCGGCGTCGGCACCGACGCCGGAGACCAGGCTCCGCCAGCTGGGGGGGATGCTGCACATAGCACGTCGGGCGGGCTGGCCCACGGGCAAGCCCCAGGCAGAGATCGACGAAGTGCGCGGCCGCTGGCACCGGCTCCGAGCGACGCTGCGTGGCCGCCCGACGGGCATCGAGGTGGACATCTCCCTCGGCCTGCTTCCCTTCGAGCGTGAGGTCCTCGACAACCGTCGGTTGGTGGCCGCCGGCGAGCTGCTTCTTCCGCTGCCGAGAGTCGAGGATCTGATCATCATGAAGGCGGTCGCTCACCGGCCAGTGGATCTCCAGGACATCCGCGGGCTGGTCGAAGCCCACCCGACCCTCGATCGCGACCGCGTACGAAAGGTGATCTCCGAGTTCGCCGACGCCCTGGAGCTGCCGGAGATTCTGGACGACTTTCTCGCGCTGCTCGGGAGTTCGCCCCAGTAGCCGGGAAATCGGCCGGAGGCGGCCTGTGGTGAGCAGCCTACCGCCGCCGCGGAATCGTGAAGCTCTGAGGTAGATCCTCTCGCGGCCCCGAGAGCAGCTCCCCGGAGGGGTAGTGCGCACTGATCACCGCTTCTTCCGGGCCGATCTCGATCATCAGGTAGTGCAGCGTCTGCTCGCCGTAGCGGTAACCGAGCCACGCCGTATCGCCCTGGTACGCGACTTCCTCGGGCAAGTGGTAGTAGTGCCTTCCGTCCAGGAGCTGTCCGAACTCGGGATCGTCGGTGCGGTCGATGAAACGCCCGGTGTCCCAGGGCAGGCGGAAATAGCTCCGCTGGACCCACTCTCCCCGGCGCCGGTCGTACAGGCGGCGCTCGAAGCTCGTGGGCTTGCGGGTCAGAAGGCCGTAGTCGATCTCGAGGTAAGCCCCGCCGCCGCCTGAGCAGAAGTAGTGCACCATCCGCCCGGTGGGCTCGTCGTCCGGGTCGAATACCAGGTCCTCTCCACCGTAGACAAGCTCCCAGTGCTCGTAGTGGTGGTCGTGGCCAAAGAACACGGCGTCGACCCCCGCCCGGTCGGCCAGCGGCAGGAGCCAGCGCTCGAGCTCCCCGGCGGTGTCGGAGGTGCCGGTGGTGATCGGAGTCAGATGCACGAACACGAACACGTAGCGGCAGCCGCGCTCCCTGGCTGCCGCCAGGTCGGCCTCGATCCAGGCCTTCTGGGCGGCGGAGGTCGAACCGTCCTCCTCGAAGCAGTCTACCATCACGAAGTGGGCGCCGCCCGCATCGAAGGACCAGAAGGCCCCCGTCGGATCGGCGTACGGGTACGGGAAGAGGGTGCGGAAGTTGCGCCCCGGGTCCCCGTAGTAGTCGTGGTTGCCGATGATCCCGACCGTCGGTATCCGGGAGGCGCACAGGCTCAGGTTGTCCAGGCTGTCCAGCCAGTCGGAGGGGAAGGCCCCGATCTCCGCCACGTCCCCAAGCTGGACCACCAGGTCGGCGCCGCTGGCAGCAATCCCCTGGGCAGCGATACGCCCACCCCGGCGGGTGAACGCGTCCCGGGGCTGCATGTCCCCCAGCACCGCGATGCTGAGCCGCTCCCGGCTCCAATCCGTGGCCACGAAGGCGTACACGGGGTCATCGCTGCAGCCGTCTCCGTCGAAATCCACCGCGTACCGGTACCGTTCTCCCGGGGTCAGGCCCGACAGGGTCACCCGGTGCAGCTTCACCCGTTCCGCGTCCTCGTGCTCATACGGGGCCGCGCCTTCCTCGCCCCAGACCAGGCGAGTGCCGATCGGCCGGGCCGAGATCCAGGAGACGATCATCGACGCCGTCCCGTCCTCTCCCGAGGCGAAGACCGGCGTGAGCCACGGCCCTGCGTCCCGATTGGCCGCCTGATCGACAGGCAGGAGCACCGGCACCTGCCGGGTCCCCTGGAACCCGGCGCAGGAAGCCAGAACGGCGAGCAGCGCCGCGACACCGCCGAGGAATAGGATTCGTCCCGCATGGCATCGGGCTCGGCATTCGGCGTTGCAGGCGTCGGGCTTCTGGTCGGTAATCGGCAAGTTCAGCTCCTCGTCCGGAACTCGGCAGCTTCGCGGCTCGAAGCTCACGCGCACCTGCGCCCGTGCTGCCCTGGCGGAGCTTTCGGGCGACGCAACCGGACTCGCAGGCATTATACCAGCCGCAGCGGCGAGGTCAAACTCAATTGCCCGGCGGGGCCCGGACCGCGAGCAGGCTTCGCGGCCCCTCTTGCCCCGCAGGACGAGACACTTGTATGCTGTGGGAAGCGCGATGTCCGACTTCGACCCCGACCCTGATCTGCCTCCCCTACTCTCCGCGGGACTTTCCCGGTGATCGCCCAGCTGGCGCTCCTGGCGGGCCTGATCCTGCTGTCCGGATTCTTCTCGGGCACCGAAACGGCCTTCACGTCCCTGTCGGCGGTGCAAGTCCACAGGCTGGAGGAGTCGGGGGGCAAACGGGGCCGGCTGGTGGCCCGCCTCACCGCCCGGCCCGATGCGCTCCTGACCACCATCCTCGTGGGCAACAACCTGGTCAATGTCGCCGCCTCGGCCACCGCCACCCAACTGGCCATCCAGTGGCTCGGGAGCACGGCGATCGGCGTGGTGACGGGCGTCATGACCCTCGTGATCCTGGTGTTCGGGGAAGTGACCCCCAAGCACCTGGCCATCCAGAACAACGAGTGGGTCTGCCTGCACACAGCCCGGGTGATCACGGCGCTCTCCTTCGTGCTCCGCCCGGTCGTGGTGGCCATCGGCGGGCTCAGCCGCCTGATCAGTCGCCTGTTCCGATCCGGCCGGCGTGCACCGGTGACCCTTCAGGACATCCTGCGCACGGTTCACCTCGCCGAAACCCTGGGGGTGCTGGAGCCCTACGAGAAACAGATGGTGGCCAAGGTGTTCCGGCTCAACGACGTGAGCCTGCGTACCATCATGACCCATCGCACTGCGGTCTTCAGCCTGGAGCAGGACCAGACCCTCGAAGAGGTGGTCGACCGGGTCATCGACCGGGGGTTCTCCCGTATCCCGGTGTACCACCGCCACCCGGAGAACATCACCGGAATCGTGTTGGCCAGGGACATCCTGCGGGAGCTGCGCGGCGGCCGGCTGGACCTTCCCCTCCGGCAGCTCATGATGGAGCCCATCATCGTCCCCGAGTGGAAGAAGGCCGACGAGATGCTCGTGGAGTTCAAGGGAAAACAGCTCAACATGGCGGTGGTGATCGACGAGTACTCCGGGCTGGCCGGGGTCGTCACCCTCGAGGACATCGTCGAGGAGATCTTCGGGGAGCTGTACGACGAGCAGGAAAGCCGGAAACACGA
>Ga0209164_1005647_pt1 | contig 10565 bp, 11 predicted proteins | sample MTBNYHSulfiMetaG_FD_187458 | JGI IMG/M metagenome (GOLD analysis project Ga0209164, IMG submission 187458) | Enrichment culture microbial communities from rom New York Harbor, USA that are MTBE-degrading - MTBE-NYH (New York Harbor Sulfidogenic)... | ecosystem: Environmental > Aquatic > Marine >... | reverse complement strand
GACTCGGGACATACGGACCCTCCTGCCGGATATGCGGGTCCTGATCGTCAGCATGCACTCCAAGATCGATCATATTGCCGAGGCGTTTCAGGCCGGGGCCACTGGATATGTGGTCAAGGAATCCGCTGCCGAAAGGCTTCTTAAGGGGATTGAATATGTCTTGAGGGGCGACTATTTTTTAGACAGTTCCGTGTCCCAGCAGGTGGTTAAAAAGCTGATGGAGTCTCCGGCAAAAGATGAGAGAATTTCGGATGCCGGCTATGGCACGTTGAGCCCCAGAGAGCAGGAGGTGATGCGTTTTCTGGCTGAAGGACTTTCGAGAACGGCCATCGCCGAGAAACTCTTCATCAGTCCCAAGACCGTGGAAAACCACCGGACCAACATCATGAACAAACTGGGCCTTCACAGCGCCATGGATCTGATCCGCTATTCCGCAAAGCTGGGGCTGATCGACGTGGATCTCTGGAAAGAGTGACCCGCCCTCCTTCAAGGTTTTTCCCGGTCGGACCCGGGATAAATTCCTTTTTTTTTAGTCTTTTTCCCCATTCAATTGAACCTTCCCCACTATTGACAACCTTGTTGAAATTATTCATATTTCTATAAAAGCACGCGAGCATCCGGGCAGCTGTTCGAAGGCTTTCCCTCATGCTGAGGATGTGCGCCCTGAAGTTGCGGAGGAAATCCCGATGAGCAGCGATCAGATGATGGACGATTCCGGAAAAACCGTCAGGTCCGAATCCATGACCGAATCATCGATTCATGTCAAGAATGAAAAGGCGGGCAATCATTTGGATATCATAACCCTGATCCGGAGCATCCAGCGATCCGAGGGTAATCCTGATTGTTTTTTGAAGGGAAATGACGATTGCGACCAGCTGAATTGCGCCTGGCGACCGTACTGCCAGGGGAAAGAACAGAGAGGTTGAGAGGGTCGCGGCCTTGGAACGTCAATGGAGCAGGCCGGGATGAATGGCGCCCATCCATCAAACCGGTCAAACCCACTCGAGGGGAGGGACCTATGAACAGGATTCTGGTTGTCAATGACGACGACACGGCCATCCGGCTCCTCTATACCGATGAGCTTACCGAGGAAGGCTACGAGGTCGTCACAAGAGAGGGCGGTTCAGGACTGATGGAACTGATCGAGAAGAAGAGACCTGACCTGGTGGTGCTGGATATGTCGCCCGGCGAGAATGACGGTCTGAGCCTTTGCCGGGATATAAGGAGCGTCTACGATGATTTGCCGGTTATTCTGTCTACGGTCTATGCGGCCGCCAGGCCGGATGTGAACGCGACGGCCGTCGTGCCCTTCGTATGCAGGAGTGCAGATCTCAACGAGCTGAAAACAGCGATCAAACGAGCTGTCGAAGGCCGCGAACCATGTTTGCCGGCGACCATGTTCAATGAGGACGTAGGGGGACGCGCTGATCCTCTTCAAGGGAGGGCATGAGATTTTCAGAGATAATGGATGGGAATGCGGCATGCAGTGAAAAAAGGAGTCTCTGTGATGGCAGCCAATTTTCGGATCTTTGTTCATCGAAACAGTGACAATCTCCATTTGAAACTGATGGGGGATTTTGACGGGTCCTCGGCATGGGAACTCCTCAATATGTTGAAAAAGAGCGCACGCGGCGTCTACAGGGTCATCATCCATACGGGGTGTTTGAAACATATCGATCCCTTTGGGAGGGATACGTTTCAGGAAAACCTGCGCCACTTGAAAACCGCCACGGTTCCTATTCTGTTTACAGGAGAAAACGCAAGCCAGATTGCGCCTGAGAAGCGTTCATGCATGTAACCGATGGGAAACTCCCTGCCGCCGATGAAAGTCTGTCCGTCGGCGATGACGGGGTTGTATCAAGGAACCCTTTGGAACCTCATCGAAAGGAGGGCGCCATGAAAAAGGAAATCATGAACTACGAGACCCTGTTAAAGGTGACGCATGGCTGTGTCCTGTCCAGGGACCCTGAAGAATCGGCTTTACTGATTGTCGAGGCGGCGAAGAGCGCACTGGATATGAAAGGCTGTGCCTTGTTTCTGTTCAACCGCAAGACCCACGAGCTGGAGGTGGCGGCATCCATGGGGCTGAGCAACGAATATCTGAACAAGGGCCCGCTCAGCGCGATGCACTCCATTGCAGGTTCTCTGAAAGACGGTCCTGTTGCGATCTCGGACGTAACGGATGACCCTCGGATCCAATACCCGGAGGCAGCAAAAATGGAGGGTATCATCTCCATTCTTTCGGTGCCGATCGTCGTTCGGGATAAACCTATCGGCGTGCTGAGGGTCTATTCGGCCACGCGCTGGGAGGCCACGCTGGAGGATGTGAATTTTGTTCAGGCCGTAGCCCAGATAGCAGGCATGGCCCTGGAGATGTCCCGCCTGTATAAGGGAATGAAGGACAGCATCGAGATACTGAAGGAGATGCGGGATCCAAAGACCTTTAAATCGAAAGGGTGGACGCCTTATGAGGGCATTCCCAAGAGCATGGGGAAGGTCAGTCCCATTTCCCAGCAGATTCAGTGAGATCTCCCGGCCGTAGGCCTTGCGAGAGAAGCAGTCATCGATACCATGAGTTGGCAGCGGGGATGCGTTGTATTTTTCAATGCAGCGCATTCCCGGCTTGGAGTTCAACCGTTACAGGCCCCCAGGTTCTCCTCTCGATTCACGCCATCCACGATTCACATCTTCATTCCACTTCGGTATTGCCGCCAATATCAATCTGATGTAAGTTAAACGCCACTACCTGAATAGATTGCGGCGATGGACATGATGATCCTTGTTTGCGTTGCAAAGGCGCCGGGGACGCAACGGAAAGGGGATTCCTCTGCGACCTCTGTGTTTCCGCAGTGAGATTCATTTCTTGTTGCCGCCCCAATTTGAAGGAATGCATGGATGAGCGGCGACCCGCAATACCCTCTAACGGGCTGGGGCCACAGGATCAGAGAAGAAAATCGTGGGTTAAGGGAAAAGATCGCCGGGCTTCAGAAGGAGTCCGGGGGCCTGGAGAGAGAGCTTCGGAACACCTGGAAACTGTTGGACCATGTTCCTGGCAGTCTCATCCTCGTTCGGCAGAAAAAGATCCTCTTCGCCAATAGTGCTCTGTGCAGAGAGACGGGGTACACCCAAAACGAGCTGATGTCTCTGGAGGTTTCGGCTCTGCTGGATTCCGATTCGCTCTCCTCTGCGCTTTCCCTTTATCGGAGAAAGACCGGGGATCGTCAATCCCTATGGCATCCGCATGAAACCTCTCTGAAAACCAAAGGGGGGCAAATCCTCTCCGCGGAACTCCGGATAGACAAGACGTTGTACCAGGGCAAAGCCGCCTTTCTGTTCCATATCATCTCCCTGGATCAGAGGAAGGCGCTGGAAAGACGGCGCAGGGAATCCGCAAAGGCAGAGACCCTTTTAAGGATGGCCTCCGGGTTCAGGCAGGAAATGGACCTGTACAACAGCAAGCTCCGGGAGGGCGTGGCCCGGAATCAGGGACCTGGCGTTTACGAGGACGGCGCCCTGACGGCCCTTGCAGGAATTGAGGCGCTCAGAGAAAAGGAGGCGCTCCTGTCGCGGCGCCTTCGATGTCTGGCCAAGACCGAATATGACCCGTCGGAACTGGCCCTCCTGGACCTGAAGGGACTTATCGAGACGGCCGTTGACATCGCCTGTCCGTGGGCAAACAAAGGATCCCGCCCCGATTCGGATCCCGTCACGATCCATACCTTTTCGAGGGCCGCCTCCAGGGTCTATGGTTGCGGCCGGGAGCTGCGGGACGTGTTTGAAAACCTTATCCTGAACGCCGTCGAGGCCCTCCCGGACGGGGGAGATGTGTATCTGACGACCGAGGAGCATTCCGGTTTCGCCCATGTTTATATCCAGGACAACGGGGTGGGAATGCCCGAAACGATCATCGGAAAGGCCTTTAGTCCATTTTTCACCACCAAGGACGGAACCTGGAGGGGACTTGGTCTGAGCCTCAGCCATGCCATCATTGACCGGCATCAGGGAGAGCTCGGCGTCATCAGTCAGGAGGGTAAGGGCAGCACCTTCATTGTCAAACTCCCTCTGGCCCGGGATGTCTCATCCCTCATAAAGACCGAGGCCCCCGGAAAAGGGCTCAAGGATTCGCATATTCTCATTATCGGAGAGGAAGGGGCCCTGACAGACATATTATACACCCTGTTTGCAGACAGATGCGCCGACATTACCGTGTCCCCGTCATCCAGGGAGGGCCTCAGACTCCTGAAAGATACCCCCGTGGACCTGATCATAGCCGATCAGGAGGCATTTCGCACAGACACGGGCAGGCTCATCGGTCGGATGAAAGAGGCACGGCCGGACCTTCCCGTTGTCCTCATCCGTGCACGGCCGACATCCGGCTCGCGGGGGACAGGGGAGAAAACGGGCGCAGATCTGACCGTGGGCAGACCCTTGGATGTGGACAGGTTCGTGTCCCAGGTGGCCGGGCTGATGGGAGAGAGGGGGGGGCCTGAATGAGGAAGGATCTCGATTCCCAGGCGACGCCGCTGGCCGAAAGGATGCGGCCCAAGAGCCTCGACGATATGGTGGGACAGGGACACCTCGTGGGTCCGGGGGCCTTTTTGAGCAGGGCACTCGAAAGCGGCCGCATATTTTCAGTCATCTTCTGGGGTCCACCCGGTTCAGGCAAGACCACCCTGGCCAGGCTCATGGGAGAGGCCGCTCAATACCCCTTCCGCGCCTTCTCTGCGGTCACCTCCGGCCTGAAGGAGCTGCGGCAGGCCGTCTCAGAGGCCGAGGCGGAAAGGGCCTTGTCCAGCAGGCCGACGGTCCTCTTTGTGGATGAGATCCACCGGTTCAACAAGGCCCAGCAGGACGCCTTTCTCCCCCATGTGGAAAGCGGGCTCATCATCCTCATCGGCGCCACCACCCAGAACCCATCCTTTGAGGTGATCCCGCCCCTCCTCTCCAGGGCCAGGGTCATCATCCTCCACCCTCTCGAGAAAAACGATCTGAGGACCCTCCTCTGCCGGGCTGTTTCAGACAAGGCTCGCGGGCTGGGAGATCTGAATCTCCAGGTGGCGGATGAGGCCATGGACCACCTCATTGAACTGGCCCAGGGGGACGCGCGGGTGGCCCTCAACAACCTGGAGTCAGCGGTATCCTTTGCCGTTCGGGCAGGGCCGGACGCCTCCTTCCGCCTGGATCTGGAGGATATTGAAAAGGCCCTGGACCGGAAGGCCCTCGCCTATGACAGGGACGGCGAATACCATTACGATACCATTTCCGCCTTTCACAAGAGCCTTCGAGGGAGTGACGCCCAGGCCTCGGTCTACTGGCTCTACCGGATGCTAATGGCAGGGGAAGACCCGCTCTTCATCTGCCGGCGGATGATCCGATTCGCCTCTGAGGATGTGGGTCTGGCCGATCCCCATGCCCTCCCCATGGCCCTGGCAGCGTTTGAGGCCTGGCAGAAGGTGGGTCCTCCGGAGGCGGAACTGGCCCTGGCCGAGGCTGTGGTCTATCTGGCCTCGGCCCCCAAGAGCAACGCCCTGTATCTGACCGAAAAGGCCGTCAAGGAGGAGATCCGACAATCCGGGTCGCAGCCGGTCCCCCTTCACATCCGGAACGCCCCGACCCGCCTGATGAAGAAGCTGGGCTACAGCCGGGGCTATCGCTATCCCCACAACTATCCGGGGGCCTGGGTCAATCAGGACTATCTCCCTGAGAACCTGGGCAACCGGGTCTTTTACCGGCCCACACAGAGGGGGTTTGAACAGGAAATCGGAAGGCGGATGAGAGGCCTTGAGAAGGCCGGGGCCAGAGAGAAGAAAAACGGCCCCGAGGGAAATCCATAGGGCGGGCAGCCACACACAACGAAGGGTGCAAAACCTGAGTTCATATCTTTCGATTGGCAACGGCGACTGATGCAGAACTCGCGGGTGAACAGATCAAATATACCCGGCTCAATGAACAACACACCGCTCCCACCAACCGCAAGGCGTTCGACCTGCTTGTCAAGGCGAAGATCGTTCACAAGATGTCAGCGTGCAATCCGTCCGGACTGCCGCTGGCCTGAGCCGAAATTCACCCTGACCGCACATTCCTTCTTCCTGCCCGGTGACTGCCTGCCAAGCGAGACCCATATCCTGGTTTACAAGCTCCCCTCCCATATTTGGATGCCCAAGCTCCAGCTTGAGAACCCATTGTCTGAGACGCTCCGGCTCTCCGTGCGTCAAGACTCCATATTCCCCCCTCTCTCTGCAGAACAGGCGCAAAAAGGCGCCTGATTTACACGGAAACATTTCATGAAATCCTGCCTGTTATTCCCTATCTCATGACAAAAAGGCTCAGGCCCGACGTCGTATTGACGGATATCGGCATGCCGTGTCTGGATGGTGTGAAGGCTACCTACCCTGCGCATCTCCCAGGAAGCGCCTTAAATGCGTGTGGTCATCCTTACGATGTACCGTGACGAGGACCACGCTTTTACATCCGGGTGGGAGCACGCCAATACCTGAACGCGGATCGCAAAAAGAGGCCGTTCCGAGACGCGACAAAAATGGCGACAGAGGAAGGCTCTTATGCTATAGGAAATTGAAAACGGCGGGTATATTCTGAAGGTGTCCGTACATGATGCAAAGGAGATGTCATGATGAAGAAAATGCTGCTTGTCGTTCTCGTGTGTATCGTTTCCGCGTGCAGTTCATCCTCGTCCAGTCCGCCCCCCACCGGGAAACAGCAGGGGGACCTGGATTCGACGTTCAACAAGGTCGGATACGCCCTGTATGCTGGCTGGAACAAGGATTCCTACATGGGAGAGGCCATCCAACTGGACGGAAAGATTCTCGCCTGCACTGGCATATCCAACGGCACGGACTCGGACGTGGCGGTGTTGCGATACAACCCGGACGGGACCCTGGACACGGGTTTCGGGACCGGGGGCGTTTTCACCTATGACAGCGGCAACGGCAACGACTGCGGCCGGATGATTGCCGTGGATGTGGACGGAAAAATCACCCTGACCGGATATGTGCACAACGGCACGGATGTGGACGCGCTGGTCATGCGGTTGAATGGGAATGGGACCCTGGACGAAACCTTTGGGGAGAACGGCATTGTCCTTTACGACGCCAACGGCCGCGATGATTATGGCCGGACCATTGCGGTTCAGAAGGACGGCAGCATTTTGGTGGCGGCCCGGAGTTCCGGCGATGGAATCTCCCTCGCCCTGGTCCTGAAACTGGATGCGGCCGGCGAGCGGGACACGTCTTTCGGGATCGAAGGGGTGGCGGTTTACCCGGGGACAAAGGGGAACGACGGGTTTAGGGACATGGCCCTTCAGACGGACGGAAAGATCGTGGTGACAGGCTATGCGAGCACGGATGCAGGGTTTGAGGTCCTGACCGCCAGGTACACGGCCGATGGGTCCCTCGATCCCTCGTTCGGTACAGACGGTATTGCCAGGTTCGACGGGGGGCATGGAAATGCCGGGGCCCGGGGGGTGATCATCCAGGAGGATGGAAAGCTCGTCGTGTCCGGGAGCACCAGCAACGGGACCGACCTGGATGTGCTCGTCCTCCGATACACGGCCGACGGGTTGCTGGATCCCGAATTTGGTACACAAGGGGTGGTGGTCTATGACGGCGGCACGGGAAACGACAATGGTCGAAGGATGGCCCTTCAGCAGGAAGGTAAAATCGTGGTGGTGGGCAACACGCACAACGGCACGGACTATGATGCCCTGGTTCTGCGTTACGATGCGGCCGGCGTGCCGGACGAGGGCTTCGGGGAAGCCGGAGTGGCGACCTACAACCTGGGCGAGGGAGATGACTGGGGCGAGGCCGTGGCCGCTCAGCGGGACCAGAACATGGTGGTGGTGGGCGGCATCGGCAGTACATCCGCGCAGGTGTTGACCATGCGGATCATTGGAGCATCGGAAGGGTAGTTCACGGGGAGCGTCTCCGGCATCGCGACCATGACGGACGATTCGGGAACCCGGGAAGTTGAACCCCCTGATTGCGTTTTGACAAACTGACTAACTGAAAATTTCGTCTTGCCTTGCCCCCACAACAACAAAATATGTCCAACGGAGGCGGTGATGCCCCTTTCATGGAATGAAATCCGCGACCGCGCCATGGCCTTTACCCGTGAATGGTCTGAGGAGTGCTCTGAGGATGCGGAGGCCAAGAGTTTCTGGGACGCCTTCTTCCATGTGTTCGGCATCCACCGTCGGCGGGTGGCCTCCTTAATACTTGGTCTCGCTTGGAATGCCAGGGTTTTCGTTCGGGCTATATAGTGTCTGAACGGAAACCCACGAAATCAAAAAACAGTCAATTGTGAGAATCCGTTTTGTTAAGCTTAGATTTATTCCATCAATTTTCAATTTTCAATTCTTCAATATTCAATTGTGCCTGAACGGGGTTTTCGTTCGGGCACGATATAGCAGGCATGCACCAGAAAGGCCACAAATTGCGATTGCTGTTATTGGATATAAAGGGTATTATTTTTGAACGCCTTGGAGATGTTAAGGAGAAGCTGGAAGAGAAATGAAGCTCGAGATTGTGTTGAAGATGCTGATGGAACAGTTTCGCGCCGCAGGCATCGAGTTTGTTTTGTCTGGGGGCCTTGCCCTAAGCGCCATGGAAGTGAGCCGTTTTACAAAAGATATCGATTTCATTATCCATGAAGAAGACAAAGGGAAGGTGGAAACAATCATGATGGAGTTCGGCTATGAAAGGCAGGCATTCAGCACTGATGAGATTGTTTCTTATTGGTCGCCGCTGAAGGTTTTTGGCCAGGTCGATTTTCTTGTGGCGAGAAGGAAGTACACCCGGGCGATGATGCGAAACGCGGATGTCAGGCCCGTCTTCGGCGGCAGGCTGCATGTGAATACGGTTCGGCCCGAAGACTTGATAGGCCTCAAGGTGCAGGCGATCTGCAATGATCCTGAAAATCGCTATCTCATCGATAAACCGGATATCCAAAGGTTATTGAAATTGCATCGAAAAGAGATGGATATGGACCTTGTCCGGGAGTATTTCCGGGTTTTCGACAAGGAGGATTTGTTAGATGAATGGCTTCGAGAGATTGAGTCCTGAGATAAGAGAAGAGATGCTCTCAGACGCAAAGGATGCCCGGCGAGGGTCGGCATTTCGGGCCGCTCGCAGGAAAAGCGAGGTATGTGATTTGGATGAGTACATCAGGTTTCTTTCCGAGAGCATGGCGTTTGTGCGCCCTGACCCCACGAAGCGGCTGACGCACGATTTTAGACTTTAGGCCTGTTTTGGGGGCCGGGGACGCTCGTGCGGAACGTGCTTGACATCGGAGGGGTTCTCCCCATCTTAGTACAGGCAGCCAAACAAGGGTAATGCGCCTGATGCTGAACACCTATCCAGACTGTCCGGAGGGCATGGTCCTGTCCACCCGCCCCCCACAGCCGTCTGCCCGAACAGAAGCTCTCCTTCCATGCAGAATTGTGGATATGGCAGAGGTGGCCACCCGTGAATCCCTGGCGATTTCAGCCAGGGGCGCGCCATGCTTTTCCAGGAGTTCCCCTGCCATTTCCCGCCGAGTCCAAAACACTTCCGGTCGGCGACTCACGGACTGCAATTCCTTCTCTGAGACCCATCCGACTCATGGAAACCACTTCCAACCGCCTTACCATGGAGCTCAACCTTGTCCCGTATGCCCCTTCATCGATGCCGGGGATTGACGACGTTTGTTCGGGCGACCCAGGCGAAGGTGACCTGTTCTTCCGAGGCATCCACATAGATGTCGTTTCCCGGCCCTTCGGTGGTCAGATCGTCCCAGAAGGGGGCCGCGGCCTTGAATCGGGCAAGGTCTTGGATGCTGTTTTTGCCGGTGACGTCCCCCGTGCCGAAAAAGAGGATGCCGTTGGAGGACACCGCCACCGTATCGACCCTGCGGCCGGCAAAGGGAAAATCAAAGGGGAGCGAATAGTCCCAGACCGCATCGTCCGCCTGCCAGCCCTGGGCCAGGCTGTTCGTGGAATACTGGCTTTCGAAAGAGGCCATGACCCTTTTGGCGAGAAAGACAGGCGAGGTTGTGCTGGCGCCCGACGTCCATCCGCCCATTCCGGGGATGGACAAAGCCCGGGTGGTCCCCCTTCGGGAACTGTCTCCTGGGGAAATCCGCAAATGGCGTGATGTCTTCCGGGAAACCTTTCACCCCAATCGGCCCCGGGGAAATTGAGGGGTACGGGAAACCCCGCATGTGAAGGAAAACGAAAAAGGGAGGAAAGACGCTGCCCGTCGGCAGGTACTTCTTCTTTTTCAGGGTGCAGCAACCGGACGGCGCTTCCGATGATCCATTTCACATGATGGATGTCGTGGAAGTGGAGGTGCGGTCGGCGTGGTCGCTTGTTCGTGGGATTCGTGGTCGAAATGCCCGCCCATTCCGGGGATAAAAAAGGCCTGCGTACATCCCCTTTGGGCATTTATCCCCCCAATCACTACCCCTCCAAGAGACGTCGGTGCAAGAGTGCCTGAAGGTCGCGGCGTCCGTCGGCTATCAGCAGGACATACACGGTGTGACCCAGTATCCGGTAAATGATTCGGTAGGGTTTG
>Ga0209164_1005646_pt1 | contig 10567 bp, 9 predicted proteins | sample MTBNYHSulfiMetaG_FD_187458 | JGI IMG/M metagenome (GOLD analysis project Ga0209164, IMG submission 187458) | Enrichment culture microbial communities from rom New York Harbor, USA that are MTBE-degrading - MTBE-NYH (New York Harbor Sulfidogenic)... | ecosystem: Environmental > Aquatic > Marine >... | reverse complement strand
AGCCCTGATGAAAAGCCCTCAAGACAAGTTCTGGGCCCTGGAGGCGCAGAGTGCCTCCGTGAATCCGGATGAGGGGGACCTGGAAGATGCCAGGAAATGGGCCTGGTGGATGCTCATGAAGGCGCGGGCCCTCTAAACTTCCGAGAAGCAGGCCCTGCAGTATCCGAAGTATAGCTTAAGGAGGGACCCATCGTTTTCCGGCGCAACCGCCGGCTCAAAGGGCCGCTCAGGCGGGCACAACATTCGCCGTGGTCTTCACCTCGTTCCAAACTCCTTCCACTTATCTTCCACCCACGTAAGATGTTGGTCCATGAGAGCCCTGGCCTCTGCCGGGTCTTTCCTCTTGATGGCCTCAAAAATATGTGTGTGTTGTTCAATGACCTGAGAGATGCTCGTCTTTTCATCAATAAGTTTGCGAACGATCTCAACCATGAAATCTTCGGCGAGGCTGAAGACATTCTTAAGAATGTGGACTCTCAGAAAATTTTGCGCGGCCTGTGCGATGGCCAAGTGAAAATCCCAATCATGGGTAAGAGATAGCCTGTCTTTTCTCGCATCTTCCTGCATTTTGACTAAAAGTTTCCTGATGGCGGCCAAATCCGCTTTTGTCCGAAGCTGGGCGCAGACATCGGCTGAAGCCAACTCGATATCTCTTCTGATTTCATAGAGCTGGTACAGACCGCTCTTGTCCTCTTCCAGCATCTGTCGCAGTGGATCGGAAATGATCGGGGAACTGACAGAGCGAACGAAAATACCCGTCCGTTTTCTGGTTTCCACGAATCCCAGTGTTTCCAAAATGCTTATGGCTTCTCGCAGTGATGAGCGACCGACACCAAGCAGATCGGCCAACGCTCTTTCAGGGGGTAATCGCTCTCCGGGCAGAAGTTTGCCTTCTCTAATAAGAGTCTTAATCTGCTGAACGATTTCTTCGGGAATCCTGTGGGGTCGGATTTGTCTATAAGGATTCTTCATGATCTGTGCCGATCCTTGTTTTTGGACTGCTTGTCTGACCAAAAAAATGCTAGCTCATCCTCTTGAATCTGTCAACACTGTAAAAACACAAGGGGATATTATGAAGTTAATCTATTGGAATATATGAATAAAATTAGTTCTTGGGTTCTGGACAAAAAGCTTGACAGCCGGATTTCCCATTGGTACGGTGGTCTGGATATCAAACCAAAACAGGCTGGAATGAAGTTTTGCCATGTTGCTGGTCTTTTATGGAGAATCCAAGAATCGTGTAGCCCTCTCCTAACGTGCGGGGACTTGGGGCAGCCAAAAAATTGAGAAGGGATTTAAAGCCGGACAAGGAGGGATCTACCGATAGGGAGAAGAGGCAGGGGCTTTGTTATTTGGATCACTTGTTTAACCACAAATCCATGGGAGGGAGAACATGAAAAGAGTTAGAGTGATCGCAATTCTGGCAGCGGTGCTTTTGATGATTGGAGGGAACACGATGGCTGTTGCCAAGACCATTTCTTGGAAGATGGCTTCATCGTGGCCCGGCGGAACCCAGATCCAGTGGGCTGCGGATTCCTTTGCCGAGACGGTCAATCAGATGAGCGGCGGTAGGCTCGAGATTAGGAGTTACCCGGCCGGAAAACTGGTGGGTGCACTAGAGGTGTTTGATGCGGCCCGGATGGGAACGATTGATGTGGCCCATGCCTCACCGGCCTACTGGATCGGAAAGATGCCTGCGGGGGCGCTTTTCGGGTACCTTCCTTTCGGCATGGAAGCTATCCCCTATTTAACCTGGATGTATGAGGGAGAAGGGCTTGGACTTTACCGGGAACTTTACGGCGCCTACGATTTCGGTTTTGTCGCGCCCTGCGGCATTATCCCCCCGGAGATTCTCGCTTGGTCCAACAAACCGATCAAAAGCCTGGAGGACTTTAAAGGACTGAAATTTCGCACTTCGGGCTACTGGGGAGAGATTCTGACCCAAGCGGGCGCTTCTGTGGTCATGCTGCCTGCAGGCCAGATCTATGAAGCGTTGCAACGCAAGGTCATTGATGCGGGGGAATTCAGCATTCCAAGTATGGACAAGACCTTGGCCTTCCACGAAATTGCAGAGTACCTCCTGGTTCCGGGCATACATCAGCCCAGCACGATCTTGGACATCCTGATCAGCAAGAAAGCGTGGCAGGAGCTTCCTGCCGATTTACAGGAAATTGTAAAAGGCGCGGCCCAGGTCACGACCTTGAGAATGTTGACAAACAGTATCCAGAAGGACATGGGCGCTCTTGATTTCTTCAAAGCCCAAGGAATCACGATTACCTACCTGGAGCCCTCCATTCAAAAGGAACTCTACGGCACGGCCCTGAAGCTCATGGAGGGGAAAGCAGCGAAGGACGCTTTCATCGCAAAAGTTTGGGAGTCTCAAAAGCAGTTCAGGGAGAACTACAACAGGTACAAAGCCATGATGACGCCTCAGTATGAGTGATCCCTTCTGGGGGTTGATCTGCCGCACGGCTTAGGAGAGTTTAGGGACCAGGGGTGTGCAAGGATCGACCCCCCGACCGTTTTCGTTTTGGAGAAAAGGGGCGTGTTCAGCTTGGAGATGTGGCGTCTTCTTGGAGAACCTCTCATATTCGGCGGAGCATGAATGGAAAGAATCCTCCTCACGATTGATGCGGTGAGCGAATGGAGCGGCAGGGCGATTTCCTGGCTCGTGCTGATCCTCACCTTCGTGCTCGGCTATGAAGTGGTCATGCGTTACGTTTTTAATGCACCTACCAAATGGGCTTTTGATATCAGTTACATGCTCGGGGGGTCCTATTTTGTCCTCGGTCAGGCCTATACCCTGCAAAAGAGGCGGCATGTCAGGATAGATATTTTTTACGCCCTCTTTTCCCCACGGAAGAAAGCTTTGGTGGAGATCGTTTTTTACCTCCTTTTTTTCTTTCCTCTGTGGGGGATCCTTTTATGGAAACTGATCCCTTACGTTTACTTTTCCTGGATCATGCAGGAGCGCTCCATGCAGGGATACTGGATGCCTATCCTCTATCCTTTTAAGACGGTGATGCCGGTGGGGATTCTTCTTTTCCTGCTGCAGGGCCTCGCCGAGTTCTCCCGAGCCCTTATTGCCCTTAAGCGTGGGGTGGAGCCATGAGCCCGGAGATTATCGTCATCCTCATGTTTGCGGGGCTCTTCCTGGGCATTTTTTTCGGCTTTCCCACGGCGTTCGTCTTGGGCGGTCTTTCCATGATCATCGGATGTTTTTTTCTTGGCCCAGAGGTGTTCGGGTTTTTTGTGGTGCGCCTTGAAGGGGTCATGAAGAACTACGATCTCCTGGCCGTTCCCCTTTTCCTGTTCATGGGAGTGTTCATCGAAAAGGCAGGCGTTGCGGAAAGGCTGTATAACGCCTTGTACTTGATTCTGGGAGGTCTTCGAGGAGGTCTCGGCATAAGCACCATCGCCATATGCGCTGTCTTCGCCGCCGCCACTGGGGTGGTAGGGGCATCGGAAGTGACCATAGGGCTTATGGCCCTGCCGGCTATGCTTTCAAGGAACTACAACATTTCTCTGACCTGCGGCGCCATCTGCGCTGGAGGGACCCTGGGCATCCTCATTCCGCCCAGTGTGATGATTGTCGTTTACGGCCCTGTTGCCGGCCTTTCGGTGGGAAGGCTTTTTCTTGGCGCCCTGGTTCCCGGAATCCTCCTTGCTTTACTCTATATCATCTACATGGGGGTCAGATGCTATTTTAGGCCTCAAGATGGACCCCCTATGCCCCCGGAAGAAAGGGCTGTCCCTTTGAAGGGGAAGGTCATTCTTTTGCTCACCTCTGTGGTCCCCTGCGCCCTCCTTATTCTTGCCGTGCTCGGAAGCATTTTTTTCGGAATTGCCGCGGTAACCGAGGCGGCTGCGGTGGGCGCAATTTCAAGCACGGCTCTTGCCGCGGCATATGGGCGATTGAACTTCCAGGTGGTCAAGGAAGCATGCCTGAGCACGCTCCTGATCACCAGCATGATCCTGATGATTGCAATTGCCGCTTCCTTCTTTTCCACCGTCTTTGTGGCCGTAGGCGGGGATGACGTTATCAGCAGGCTTTTCCTTGATCTTCCCTTGGGCAGGTGGGGAATTCTTTTCTCCATCATGTTCCTGCTCATTGTCCTGGGAACCGTGATTGACTGGATCGGCATCGTATTCATCGTGGTGCCCCTTATCACTCCCATTGCCGACAAGCTCGGATTTGATCCCATCTGGTTTGCAACACTGGTCATGGTCAATCTCCAAATTTCCTTTCTAACCCCTCCTTTTGCCTACTCGATCTTCTACTTAAAAGGGATTACACCGCCTGAGGTTCAGACGAGCGATATCTACAGGGGGGTTATCCCTTTTGTGGGGTTGCAGGTGATCGGGCTTATGCTCTGCATCCTCTTTCCCGGGCTAATCACTTTCCTGCCGGGTATGATGGTAGGGTAGGCCGGAAGGAGACGGAGCATGGAAATGCAACGATTGAGGTAAGGGACGAATGCGTTTTCCGAATATGTACCATGTAAGACAGGTTTTTGAAGCCCCGAGAGTTGATGATATCGAGAATAGCCTCGACAGGGAACTGGACGCCGTCCGCGTGCGAGATCTGGTCAGGCCCGGATCGCGGATCGCTATTACCGCGGGGAGCAGGGGCGTTGCAAACATTGATCGAATACTGAAACACTTGGTTGCTGTTTTGAAGGATTGTGGGGCAAAGCCTTTTTTAGTCCCAACCATGGGGAGTCACGGAGGCGGGACCGCACAAGGCCAGTTGGAGGTTCTCCAAAGTCTGAACATAACGGAGCAGAGCATCGGAGCACCCATCCTTTCGTCCATGGACGTGGTTGAAATCGGGCGATCCCGTTTTGGCTTCCCTGTATTTGTGGATAAGCAGACGTCAGAGGCGGACGGAATTATCGTGGTGAACCGGATCAAGCCCCACACGGAATTTGAGGGACCCATAGAAAGCGGCCTGATGAAGATGATGGCTATCGGTATGGGAAAGCACAGGGGCTGTCTCGAGGTGCACAAGCAGACCGTGAAATTTGGCTATAGAGAGGTGATCCCTGAAATCGGAAACATGATCATGCACACCTTGCCCATCCTTTTCGGGGTCGGAATCCTTGAAAACATCTACGACGAGACAGCGCTTATTCGAGCCCTGCTACCGGCACGCTTTGAGGAGGAAGAGGCGAAACTTCTCGCCCGGGCAAAGCGTTTGATGGCTAGGCTCCCTTTTGAAAGTCTCGACGTTCTTGTCGTCGATGAAATGGGGAAGAATATTAGCGGGACAGGCATGGATACAAATGTCATCGGACGAATCATGTTCATCGGAGAGAGGGAACCCGAAAGGCCCAAAATCACACGAATCGTGGTCCTGGATTTGACATCAGAGTCCCATGGAAACGCAGTCGGTGTCGGGCTGGCGGATTACACCACTCAAAGGCTTCTCCATAAGACGAACCACGCTGCGACCGCCACCAATGCCATCACGGCCATGACTCCTGAAAAAGGGAGAATGCCCATTGCCCTCGCGACGGACAGGGCGGCGCTAGAGGCCGCATTGGAAACGATCGGTGCCGTGGAGCCCGTAAACGCGCGCTTGGTTCATGTGAAAAACACGCTGCAGATCGGCGAGTTTCACATGTCCCAGACCCTATTTGATGAAATCGGGGAAAGGGAGAATCTTCGCCTCGTCAATGAATTGGGGCCGCTGTCCTTTAATGAGGCCGGGGATATTCAGCGCGTGTTTTTACCATAGGAGAATGGATATGCTTTCAGAATCGACTAAAGCGGAGCTGCGCTCCATTGTGGGCGCTCCCTGGTTTCTGGACACACCGGAGGACTTGGTTTCATATTCCTATGACGGTTTCCTGCCTGAATTTATGCCGGAGGGGGTTGTCCTTCCCGGTACTTCAGAGGAGATCTCGAAGATTATGCAGCTCGCCAACAGGGATAAATTTCCCGTGACGCCTCGAGGTGCAGGCACCAATATTTGCGGTGGATCAGTGGCTAAAGAAGGGGGCCTTGTGATGGCCTTTCACAGGATGAACAGAATCCTGGAAATCGATTCAGACAACATGTGTGCCGTTGTGCAACCCGGTGTGGTGAACGCGGATCTTCAAAAAGCCGCTGCCGGACAGGGCCTTCTGTATCCGCCGGATCCTGCCAGTATGTTCGTTTCCACTATCGGAGGAAATGTCGCCCTCAACGCTGCGGGACCCCGGGGCGTCAAATACGGCGCCACCAAGGATTACCTCCTCGGACTGGAGGTCGTTTTGCCGAGAGGCGATATCATTCGCACCGGAGGCAAGACTTTGAAAAACGTGACCGGCTATGACCTTACACGGCTCATGTGCGGCTCAGAAGGAACCCTGGGCATTATTACCGAGATTACCCTCCGGTTGGTGCCCATGCCTCCTGCAAAGGCCACCCTCCAGGCTATCTTCTCAAACCTGGATGATGCGGCGCAAACGGTTTCTTCTATTATAGGCTCAGGGATTGTGCCTACCACCCTGGAGTTGATCGACAGAGTTGTCCTCGATGTGATCGGTAACTACGGAGGCGCCCAGTTGCGGAAGGATGCGGAGGCCCTCCTCCTCATTGAGGTGGACGGAGAGCCCATGCTCGTGCAGGCGCAAGGGGAGCGCATAGAAAAATTCTGCAAAGAAAGAGGCGCAACAGAGGTGGAAAGGGCACGTACACCCGAGGAGGCCGAGAAACTGTGGCAGGCCCGAAGGACGGCCTTCGGCGCCGTTGCCAGTCTGAGGCCCAATTGTATTGTTGAAGATGCCACGGTCCCGGTAAAAAGGCTCCCTGACATCATACGCAAGATTGTGGAACTGGCAGATAAGTATCGATTGAAAATCGGTGTGCTGGCCCATGCCGGAGACGGGAATCTCCATCCCCTGATCATGACCGATATGAGGGACCTGGACGAGATGGATAGGGTTGAAAAAGCGCTCGGGGAGATGTACGAGGCGGCCCTTGCAATGGGTGGCACCCTGTCCGGGGAGCATGGCATCGGAATCGCCAAGAAAAGATTTCTTACCATGGAGTTTGGCGAGCCGGCCCTGGAGATCATGAGAGGCATCAAGAAGGTTTTTGACCCAAATAATGTTCTGAATCCGGGAAGTTTTCTGTACTAGAACCAGGTCTTTGATTTGAGGGTAACCCATGTTTCCAAGTGAACTTGCCCATGAATTCGATCAATGCATCAAATGTGGCCTGTGCCAGGCCACGTGTCCGGTTTGCAAAGAGCTGCTCCTTGAGAAATACACCCCCAGGGGGAAAATTCAACTGGCTAGGCGCTACGGCAAGGACGGTATAGATGCCAGCCAGCATCTCTCCGACATATATGCAAGGTGCCTGCTCTGCGGCGCCTGCACTGTCACCTGCCCGAGCGGAGTGGATCTCAGAAAAGTTTTCCTGGGAATGCGAGAGAGAATCGCCGGCAAGCGCGGCATCCACCCAGCGGTGAAAAACGCGGTGCAATCCATATCCGCACATCACAACATCTCGGATGAAGACAATCAGGAGCGAGCGGAGTGGAGCGATTCCCTCAAGGATCTTCCCGCCCATTTCTTGGACAAAGGCCATGCCGAGGTGGTCTATTTCGTAGGGTGTGTGGCTTCCTTTTTTCCCATGGTTCAGAGCATTCCCGGTAACATGGTTCAGATCATGGCTCAGGCAAAGGTGGACTTCGCCGTTCTGGGAGGGGAAGAGTGGTGCTGCGGGTTCCCCCTGGTGGGAGCCGGAGCGCCCGCTCAAATGGAAGAACTTATCCGGCATAACCTCGACAGGGTAAAGGCCCTTGGAGCCCGGGAGATGGTTTTTTCCTGTCCCACCTGTTACTGCACATGGAAGGAATATTACAAGTCGTATTTGAACTTGTACCACAGCACCGAGTTTCTTGATAAGATGATCGGCGAACGCCGCTTGATTCTCAAAGAGATAACCGGAATTGTTACCTACCACGATCCTTGCGACCTGGGTCGCAACTGTGGTGTGTTTGACGCACCAAGGCGCATTCTCAAAGCGGTGCCCGGCCTGAAGCTGGTGGAACTCGAAAACAACCGGCTCAAAAGTGTCTGCTGCGGCGGAGGGGGGAACGTGGAGATGGTCGATCCGGATCTTTCCGGTGCAGTGGCACAGAAAAAGCTCCAAGAGATTCAACGAACCGGGGCGAACATTGTGGTCACGTCATGCCAGCAGTGTATTCGCACGATCAAGGGGAAAGCGAGAAAGCAGAAACTAGACCTGGAAGTGGTGGATGTAACAGAGATCATACTTAAGGCAATGGCCTAGTGGACGGTCTCTGACCACGGCATTTACCCTGAGAGCCTCACCGTCTCCTGTAGGGTGCTCTTGATCCCTCTTCCTGGAGTGTTCCTGTGCCATAGCCCGGTGAGAAGCCCAGTTCCCGGCTGGATCCTTCGAACTCTGTCCATCTCCTCGTCTATTTTCGGTTCCACACCGTCGATAATGACTTCGGCGCCGAAGCGCTCCTCAGCAATGCGAAGGAGAATGCGCCTGTGACAGGCCTTGGCCGTGCGTTCGTAGCAAGCAAGGGAGATATCTTTCGAAAGGGACTCCTTGGAGATCTGTTCCAGTTTCTTGAGAGCCGAGGGATTTCTGATAATGTATTCCCTGAAACGTCGTTCGTAGTTGCAATCCTGGAAGGCCTCGTTGTGGGCCTCCATGCTCCCTTTGCCGAATTCCTTTTCAAGCCGCTTTTTAGCTTTGTCAAAGTCATTAAAGAGGTCCTCAGGCGGGGCGATCTCATCCTTTCCCCTTTTCCTGGCCCCAAAGAAACAATCTTCTTTTGAGATGCCTTTCTTGAGCATCTCCAAGAGGGCGATTTCTCTAAGCATAGGGTCCTCCGAAAAGCCCCCGGCTTTCATCTCTTGCGCAGGTGAATGCCGCGCCGCCCGATCTTCCAAAATATCCTCTACACCACTTCGGTAATATACTTCTTTTTCAAGAGTCTCCAAAACACCACCGCAAAGGCGGTTAGGGGAATGGCGAGCATCATGCCGATGATTCCCCCAAAAGCGACACCCCAAAAGAAAACTGCGAAAATAATGAGGGCAGGATGGAGACCGGTGCGATCGCCCATAATCTTAGGTGTGAGCAGGTAGCCTTCGATCGCCTGCACAGCCCCGAATACTATCAACACCAGCGCCGCCAGCGCGATGCCGCCCCCCTCCGCAAAATACGCCAGCGGGAGCGCCACTCCGAGGCCGATAATGCTGCCCAGGTACGGGACGATATTAAGAAGGCCGAATGCCATCCCTATCACAATGCCGTAGGGCAGCCCTACCAGGGCAAACCCCATTGCGAACAGCACGCCTTGGGCCAGGGCTATAAGGATCTGGCCGCGGAAAAATGTCAGGAGGATGCCTATAAACTGATCGAGCAGATAAAGAACATCTTCCCTGGTTTCCTTTTTCAGGAAGGGAAGAAATTCACCAAACTCGCTGGTTTCGAACGGTTTTGCCATGAGAAAGAAGGCAAGATACACCGGAAGCACCGCCCAGGAGAACAAGCTCACTAGGGACTGGAACGTCTCGATAATGGACTGAGATAGGCGTTCCGCCGAAGCCCTGAGAGCATTGACAATGACTTTTCCGGGGTTTTCAACCAGACCGGAGACCTCGGACATGAGGCCATATTTTTCCAGAACTGCGGCAACCTGAGGCCAGAGCGAGCGCCCCGCCTCTTGAATAGCGTTGATCATCGAAGGCAAGTCGTCTATGAACTTGACCAATTGATTGGCCGCAAAAATGCCGGCGAACCAGATAAAGCCTCCCAGAGGAATGAGTGCGGAAAGAAAGAACAGGAGCAGGGCTGCGGCCCGGGACCCTCTGCAGGCCTTGAGCAGCCAGGTGTAATAGGGCCGCAACAGCATCGTCAGGATCCCTGCCACCAGGGGAGGGAGCAATACATTCTGGAAAACGCCGACAAGACGACCCAGGCCCCACATCGCCAGGCTTAAAACCAGCACAAGAATCAGCGCCGCACCAAGTGTCATCGCAGCGGCAATGGTCGCGCGTTGCTTCGGTCCCAGTTCTAATTCCTTGAACATAATCCCCTCCGACTTTTTTTCATCGATGGAATTGGACCGGATACCTCTTTCTGAGTCGGACTATACGGAAGTTCCCCTTGTGGGTCAAGGGAGGAATTAATCCAGGTCGATCAGGGTCTGGATTTATGAACCAGCGCTGGTCACCATCCCCCCCGCATGTCTTCACCTGCTTTGCCACCACATCCACGGTCTGGTCCCAGAAACTCTTCTTGAGGGCCGATTCGCGGTTGTAGAAGCTCCGGACAAACCACCCCGCGAATCCCCCGGATCTCCATGCTCTCCGGCGTCAAGCCGTTGCGATGTTCCTTTGCCTCCTTCTTTATTTTTGGGAATAGCCTCCGTGATGGCGCCCTTTGAGACAAGCGCTTACAGGTGTTAACCCTAACGTCGCATAAGATCTTCTCAGCCGGCATTGTCGGTATGCTCAGATGGGTGCACTTTACGGGCTGATGCTGGATGCTTGATACTCGATGCTGGATACCCAGGACTTCCTTAATCATG
>Ga0209164_1005645_pt1 | contig 10567 bp, 8 predicted proteins | sample MTBNYHSulfiMetaG_FD_187458 | JGI IMG/M metagenome (GOLD analysis project Ga0209164, IMG submission 187458) | Enrichment culture microbial communities from rom New York Harbor, USA that are MTBE-degrading - MTBE-NYH (New York Harbor Sulfidogenic)... | ecosystem: Environmental > Aquatic > Marine >... | reverse complement strand
TCAGGAAACTTGCCACCATGATGGACGTCCACGAACTGGAAGTAGAGTAAGGTTCAAGGGTTCAGAGGTGAGGGTTCAAAAATACCATCGAACAAGCTTGCTTGAATAATCCCTGAAATTCGCCCACGCAAATTTCTTCCAATCCCCCGCATGCATGTCCCTGGAATGAATGCCTTAGAAATTAATTCTTGACAGATTATTTTGAGTCGTATAGTTTGAGCTGAAAGCAGTTGGATCGGGCTTTTTCCCGACTATGGCATTCAGCCCTAAGAGAAACCCTTCGGTTTCTTCAAAATAAGGAGAGAAAAGTGAATCAGGCACAGCTTTCAAAATCCCAGGCTTTTTTGGGCGATTCAACGGTGAGCATGCTTCTTCAGTCCCACGAAGACGCCCTGTGGATCCTTGAAAATCTCGGTGTAGGCTGCAAGCAGCCGGAGATTCACACGGCCTACAAAGCCCTGGAAGAGGATGGGGCCGCATTCGTTCACGAAAATCGAATCTATGTCACTTCAGACCTTGTAAAACGTTGTCTTTCCACCGTCCCGGGCGTTTCCGATTTTTTCGTGCCCCTGAATAGCTTCTTTATCGGAGGCACAGCCCCTTATGTTTATGACGATGAAACAGGAACCGGCGGACTTCCCCCCACGCCGGAACATGTGGAGAAAATCGCGCGCATTGCGCAAACCCATCCGGTTGTGGCCGGAATGGGACGGGGCGTCAAGCTCAAGGATGAAGTGGAGCAAATGAGCCTCATGGCCGAACACTGCTCAAAACCCCTTTACGTGGCCGTAACGTCGGACGCCTCCCTGGCCCGGGCCAAGGAACTCCATCACGAGAGAAAAAACATCATGATCGTCTTTTGTCTCACCCGTCCGCCCCTGGAGGTGAACGAAAACTTCTCCGAGCACTTTGTCAAGGTGGTGAAAGAGGGGCTTCCCGTGTTCATTTCAGCCATGCCCATGGCCGGAATCAGCGCGCCTTACTGCTATAACGGGGTGCTGGCCATGACCCATGCGGAGGTCCTCTTCGGCATCACAACGGCCCAGTTGCTGAACCCGGGCGCGGTTTCGATTCATGCCGGGTATCCCACCATCGCCGACCCGCGGATCGATTATAACCCGAACTACGGTCTGATAAGCCATAATCTCCTCAACATCCTCATGGCCCACCTGAACCTTATCCTGGATCTCCCCACCTTTCAGAGCGCAGGAACCACCCACGAAGAACACCCCACGGAACGGGCCTTTGAGGATGCAAGAATGGGGCAGGCCCTTTGCATGAAATACGGGTTCCATATGATGCGTCACCCCTTTGCCTTTCTCCGCTACCTCATCGATTTTTCCTTTTCCAAATTGGAAAAGGCTATTCGCATCGCCGAAGAAGTCAAGGCGCAAGACGCCCCGGACGTAGAGATGCCGGCCTACGATGAAAGGGGCATGGAATCCATCCGGCGGATCGGTCTGGGAAGCTACATGGATGATCCGCTGACAACTGCAAACCTGGGAAAAGTCTTTGTAACCTAGGTATACGAAGGAGGAATGCATCATGACAGCGATCGCAGGGATCATCTCCCAGCACGGCAAGATGGACGGGGATTGTACGGAGCACGTCAGAGCCATGCTCCGTCTCATGCGCCACCGCGGTTCGGATAACACCATTGTGCGCACCCTTTTCGACGAGCGGGGGGCCGTGGGCGCCAACGAAATCAATCTGACCCCTCAAAAGACCTATGGCACGGCCCTCGAAGAGAACCCTTACATCCTCTTTGACGGAGAGATCTACCACGACAGGGAGAATGGGGAAAGCGATATCGAGCTCTTCCGCAGGTCCTATGAAAAATACGACACCGACTGCTTCTCAAAGCTCGACGGCTCTTACAGTTGCGCTATTGTGGAAAAGGACGACGAGGTGATCCTTGCCAGAGACCCGGTCGGTGCGAAGCCCCTGTTTTTCGGCTCCGACAACAGCGTCTTTTATTTCAGCACCGAGATGAAGGGCCTGGTCGACTATGTAAAATTCAATCTTCAGGAACTTCCCCCCGGACACGCCTACAGCACCAAGAAAGGCCTGAAAGCCTTCGCACCTTTTTCACCCGAAATTCCAGAATTCGGGGATCTGAAAGAGGCGGCCGGGGTGCTGAGAGCGCTTCTTATTGAAGCGGTAAAAAAAAGGATGGACGGCGTGGGCGGGATTTCCCTGAGCGGAGGCCTGGACAGTTCCATCGTGGCCGCCATTGCCAAGGAGTTCAACCCCCGTTTGCACCTGTTCACAGGCACCATTGATAAAGCGCCGGGACCGGACCTTGAGAATGCAAAATTCATGGCCGAATTCCTGGGCATGGAACACCACATTTACCGGATCACGGATTCGGACATCGAGAACCTGCTCTCTGATGCAATTTGGTTTTTGGAGAGTTTTGACGAGGACTGCATCAGCGGCTTTATTTCCAATTATTGTGTGTCCCGGATGGCCAGGGAGTACACAAACTGCGTCCTTGTGGGCGAGGGGGCCGATGAGCTCTTCGGCGGGTATCGGATGGTGCTCAAGAACCCCAGGGTAAAGAGCGCCGAGCAGCGTGAACGTCTCGCGCGAAAGCTCCTGGAAATCGCCTACAATACGGCGCTTCGACGCCTGGATCGGGCCTGGATGGCCAACGGCGTCGTATATGAGACACCCTTTCTGGATCCTGCCGTGGTGGCTTTCAGCAACAAGATCCCCATGGCGTGGAAGATCCACGGCGAAAAACAGGTGGAAAAGTACATTCTCCGCGAGGCCTTCCGGGGAATGCTTCCCGAGAAAATCATCGACCGGGAAAAATTGCGGTTTTCCATGGGCGTCGGCACGGACGACGTGATGGATGAACTGGTCACACGGAAAATCGAACCCGGGGAACTGGAGAAACGGCCGAAGGCGGCGTATGGTTTGCCCTTTGCCTCCTTCAAAGAGCTCTATTACTACGACGAGTTTCTCCGGTTTTTTCCGGCCTCCTACGAGAAGCAGACGGTTCGGTGGGACCCGTTCAAGTAAATGCCGCTCTGCGATGAGCGGGGGGGATGGAATCGATCCGGCGCATCGGCCCGGGCAGCCATGTGGAGGATTCCCTAACCAACCACAGCCACGCTCGGAAAGGTCTTCGTCACCTTGGATTTAGGAAAGGAGAAGATGATGTGCGGCATAGCCGGCTGTATCGGAACAAGAGACGTGAACACCGTGGCACGAATGCTCGACGCCCTTCCCCACAGGGGACCCAATGACAGAGGGATCCATGTCCATGGGGACATGGTGTTCGGGCACACGCGGTTATCTATTGTGGATGTGGCCTGCGGTCACCAGCCTATTGTCGCCGATGGCGGCAGCGCGGGGATCATCTGCAACGGGGAGATTTACAATTTCAGAAAACTCAGGTCGAGGCTGTCCCCCAAGTACCGATTCACTTCGAAATCGGATACGGAAGTCATCCTCCACCTTTACCGGGAAAAGGGTCCGGAGGCGGTGAAAGAGCTGGACGGGATGTTCGCATTCGCTTTGTTTCAAGGGGATGACTTCATGTTGGCAAGAGACCCGATAGGCATCAAGCCTCTATACTACGGTTATCAGAACGGCAACCTCTATTTCACCTCAGAGCTTGGCGCCATGTCCATTGCCGGAGTTGACGAGGTTCACGAATTTCCGCCCGGGCATTTCTACACGCGAAAGGAAGGCTTTGTTCCATACTACCAGATACCCGAAATCGAAGATCATCTTCTCGCCGACGTGGAAGAAGCCTCTTCCCTGATCCGCAAGACCTTCATCGATGCAGTAAAAAAGAGGCTCCTCGCCGATCCCGAGGTGCCGGTCGGGTCCTTTTGCAGCGGAGGACTGGACAGCAGTCTGGTGGCGGCTATTGCGGCGGAAGAGATTCCCCACCTTCACACTTTCGTTGTGGGCATGCAGGACGAAACGGGAGACGTAAGCGACGATATCAAAGCAGCGCGAATTGCCGCGAAACATATCGGATCCGCCCACCACGAGCTCCTATTCACCGAAGACGAGTATCACGAAGCCCTGCCCATGGTCATCAAGGAATTGGAAAGCTACGATCCTTCGCTCGTCCGGTGCGCCGTCCCCTGCTATTTCACATGCAAACTGGCCGCCGAATACGTCACCGTCGTTCTCACCGGCGAGGGAGCGGACGAACTCTTCACAGGATATCACTACATGAAGCATTTCCCGGTGCATAAGCTCAACCTGGAGGCACGCAGATGTATCGGCAACCTGCACAACATCAATCTCCAGAGGGCGGACAGGATGGGCATGTACTTCAGCCTCGAACTCAGAGTGCCCTTTCTTGACGTGGCCCTCGTGGATCTGGCGATGAAGATCCCCGCCTCTCTCAAGATCCGGGAGCATCGCGGCGCCAAGATCGAGAAATGGATCCTGCGTAAGGCTTTTGAAGACACCGGCTGCCTGCCTGATGAGATCCTGTGGCGCTACAAGGTCCAATACACACAGGGAGCAGGCTGCGAGAGCCTTGGGGAAAGACTGGCGGAAGCGCAGATGAGTGAGGAAGAGTTCGAGCGCATCAAGGCGGAGAATCCCAAGGCGATCATCAACAGCCGGGAAGCCGCATACTATTTCAAGATTTTCCGGCAATTCCATCCTCAGGATTCCATTCTGGGCTCTATCGGCATCTGGACGGGATTCGATTTTGCCGAGGAAAGAGAAAAAGTCCGCGGAACTGTGGACGGTGAGTTGAAGCATGAGAGAGAAACCGGGGAGACCATGGCAGCCTGAGGGCACCGCGGACTTCTCACAGGGCATCATCAGGGTCGGTCCGGCCGGCCAATTTCATTCTCGCAAGGAGGTTAAATCATGGCATTTCCAAACCATTATAAGTATGTGATCGTAGGGGCCGGGATTCATGGACTGAGTTCCGCCTGGCACCTGGCCAAGGAGTTGAAGTCCAGGAATCTCGGCACCGGAGAAGACGTCCTGATCCTCGACAAGACGGGCATTGGAGGCGGTGCCTCCGGCATTGCCTGCGGGGTTATCCGCAACAACTACTACCAGGCGGCCATGCAGGAACTCATCGCCCACAGCGTGGAAAAATGGGAAGAGGACCGAAAAGGGTACGGCTATTACCCCGTGGGGTACATGCAAATCTCCCCGGAACGCATGCACGATGATGTGGGGGAGATTTACGAGCGCCAGCAAGAGCTCGGCTATGAATCCGAGTTCATCGAGGGAGAAAAAGACTGCCGGAAGTATATGCAAGAGAAGGTCTTTGATGACTGGCAGGCTGAGAACATCACCAGTATTTTACACGAAAAGCGCGGGGGATACGCCCAGAACACCAGAGCCCTTTACCGCCTGGCGGACAAGGCGGAGGCCGAGGGCGTCCGTATTCTCACCGGCGTGGAGGTCACGGGATTTGACATCAACGGGTGCGTGAGCGCGGTGGAAACCGGCCGGGGCAGGATTCAATGCGAGTACGTGATTCTCGGCGCAGGCCCCTGGGCCGCAAACTTTTGGAAAATGCTCGAGCTTCCCGACCGGATCGACATCAAAGACGAGCAAGGCAAGGTTCATCCGGATATCAAGATGTGGACCTACATGTGCCTGCAGGAAGGGACCCTCGGCGTGGAACCTTCTTACGGCATGGACAACCACGGCAAAATGCCTCCGGTTATCCACGTGGACACGGATGCGCCCCTTAGCTCCAGCGAGGACGGATCCCTTATCACGGATGAGATGTGGGGGATTTATTACAAGCCGGATTTTCATTTCCGCGGCATTCAGGGGGGAGCGATGCCCTATGTGGTGGAGAAAGATAAAGTGGCCGTTGATCCTTACGGGATCGACAGCCCGGATTTCATCGCCGGTCCGGAGTTCGCCCATATGTGGACCTCCGCGCTTGCCCACTGTCAAAAAAGGTATGCAGATCAGTACAGCCGATACAGAAAGGAACCTTCCGGCGGTCTGGGCGCCTTCAGCCCCGACAATTTTCCGATATTCGACGTGGTGCGGCAGAACTGTTATCTCATTGCGGATTCGAGCCACGGCTACAAGATGATCGGCGTGGGCGACCTCGTGGCCAAGGAGGTTCTCGGAGAGAAACAATCTCTGTTGGAGCCTTTCCGTTTCGAACGTTATGAGACCGGGAAGGTGCTGCCTGTTTCAAACAGCCCCTTTCCCTGGAGCTGAGCGGGCTTCATGAGGTTGACGATCCTCGGGTCAGGGGGATGCGCCGTCATTCCCAAGCCCCTGTGTCAATGCAGGATCTGTGAAGAGGCGAGAAAAAAAGGGGGGCCCTACGAAAGAACCGGGCCCTCTGCCTTCATTCACGATGAAAACATTCTGCTCGATACGCCTGCGGAGATCGCCCTGCAGCTTAACAAATCCCGGATCCGCAGTGTGGAACATCTTCTCTTCACCCACTTGGATCCGGATCACGTGGAAGGCTTTCGTGTCGTCGAACAGATCTCCCTGGATTTTCGTACCTGGCGGGCCTACCCGGAAAAGCAGCTCCGGATCGCGGTTCCCGAAACCTTGCACCGGCGATTGAAAGATCTGCACTGCATTTACGGTTCCCTCCTGGACTATTTCGAGGAGCGGGGGTTTGTCCGGTGCGAGCCCTTCAGGGAAAAGATTCGGATCGGGGATATAGCGATCACCGCAATCCCGGTGAACAGGGGACAAACCGTTTCTTTCATCTACGTCTTCGAAGACGGCGGCAGCAAAATGGTCTATGCACCTTGCGACATCCGCCCTTTCCCTGAAGAGAGAGAAGAGGTTCAGGCTTGCGACCTTCTGGTGATTCAGCCCGGTATTTTCGAATCCGGGCTCAAGCACGGCTTTATTTACCCTGCCGAACACGTTTCGCGATCTACCCTTTACACGTTCGAGCAAACCCTGGCCCTGGGCCGCCGCATCCGGGCCCCCAGGATTCTCTTTGTCCATCTGGAGGAATATTGGAACAGAAGCTACGACGATTACAGGGCAATAGAAGAAGTGCACGACGACATCGTGTTCGCCCATGACGGGATGGAGATTTTGATATGATTTCACCGGCACACGAAAGAACAAACCGGGAAGCTGTGAACACCATGGCACCGGACCTGCTGGAGCGGATCCATCGGGACGCCCTGCGGGTCCTGGAAGAGGTGGGCGTGAAGGCTGCCTCCTCGGAGGTGAGACAGGTTTTCGAGGAAACGGGGATGGCCGCCTACGATGAAACCACGGGCCACCTTCACGTCCTATCCCGTTTGGTGGAACAGGCCCTCGCTCAGGCGCCCAAGAGAGAGCGGTACTGGGTCCCTGAAAATGTCTTCGGCGTGGGCGGCACCGCGCCCTTTGTGTATGACGACGAATCAGGACAGCTCGTGGAACCCACGTTCGACCACCTTGTCCGCATCGCCCGGATAGTGGACAGGGCCGATGTGGTGGGCTTCATGGCTAGAGGCGTCCTGATCAGAAAGCAGGAAGTCAAGGTCATGGACACGCTTATCGAACATTGCCGGAAACCCGTTTACGTTGCCGCGGTGAGCGAGGCAGGGATCGGCCGGGCCCAGGAGATTCATCAAAAACGGGGGGACATTACCGTCCAGTTTTCCATCATCAACAGCCCCCTCAACCTGATCGAGAGCATGATTCCACCCTTTCTTTCGTGTGTGAGAAAAGGGTTGCCCGTCTATGTGTCTACCATGCCCATGGCCGGCCTCTCCGCCCCCTACTCCATGTCGGGGCTCCTGACCCTGACTCACGCCGAGGCCCTCTTCGGCCTGACCCTGGCCCAGCTTGTCCGCCCCGGCCTCATGGTGGTCCATGCGGGATTGCCTTCCATCGCCAACATCCGGAACAACTACGCCGTGGATCTCGGTCTTCACGCCCACAACGTGGCCAACCTGCTCTTGGAAAAAATCAACGCCCGCCTCGGTCTTCCTTCCATCCAGACCGCCTGCACCACCGATCAGGAAAGGCCCAACGAGAGAGCGCAAGCCCAGGCGGCCAGAGGCTACGCGCTCCTGAAAAAACACGGCTTTCACCAGATGCGTCACGCCTTCGGATTCCTCAAAGAGCTCATCGCCTTTTCCATCGCCAAATTGGAACGCCACATCGAGCTGTGCCACGACACAGGCCCCGACAAAGCCCCTCCCCTTGAGATAGAACCCTATGACCCGGAGGGATTCGAAACCATCCGCCGCAACGCAAGCCAAGCCAACTACATGCGCGACGATCACACGTTGAAGCACACGGGCAGGTCGTTCTTGAATTAGGGAGCCAACCATGAAAGTCTTTGCCTATCAGATCGAGCCCAAACTTCTGGATCTCAAGGGCAACCTTGAGCAGGTGCTCGCCAAGATCCACCAGGGAAAGGAGAAGGGCGCCGACCTGGTTGTATTTCCGGAACTGGCCCTGACCGGTTACTTTCTGGGGCAGCGGTACCATGAAGTCGCCCTGCGGCTGGATTCCAAAGAGATCCGCCGGATCGCTGCAGCCACCAAGGGAAGTGCGGCCGTCGTGGGTTTTATCGAAGAATCGCGGTCCATGAATTTCTACAATTCCGCCCTGGTGGCCGTAGACGGCGAGATCCTTTTCGCATACCGCAAGCTCAACCTCCCCAACTACGGGCTTTTCGAGGAGCGCAAGTATTTCTCACCGGGCAAACAGGTCCCTGTTTTCAGGCTCCACGACTTCAATGTGGCCGTGTTTATCTGCAACGATCTCTGGCATCCTTCCCTGCCTTACCTCGGCGTCTGCCAGAAAGCCGACGTGTTCGTGACCCTCTTCAACTCCTCCGAAGGATCCATGGGCACGGAATTCTCCAACATCGAAAGCTGGGGCATCATCAACACTTTTTACTCCCGGGTGTTCGGCATCTACAATATCAGCGTCAACCGGGTGGGCAAAGAATCGTGGGAGGAGAAACTCTCCGTTCTCGCAGCCGAAACAGCCCGAATCGCGCGGCCTAAACTCCGTAAATCTCTGCTCGTCGAAAAACTCTCCTTCCGTTTCTGGGGGGGTAGCGAAATCATCAATCCCTTCGGCCAGCAGATCGCAAAAGCGGCCCTCTACGAACCGGATGAAATCGATGCCGAAATTTCAAAAGATCTCCTCCGCCGGAAGAAAATTCTCCTGCCCTACCTTCGCAACGACGATCCCTATTTTACCCACCGGGAACTGCAGCGAATCCTGTTCAAGGACCGGGGCAAACCGCATTAGAAGGGTTGAGGGGTTCAGGGTTCAGAGGTTCAGGGGTTCAAGGGTTAAGCTTGTCGTCCAAGCTTATTCAAAGACCGATCCAATTTCAGGGATACCCGGCTAGCGCTTTAACCAGGTTTCAAATCGGCGCCACCCGGCCGGGCTGATTCCGAACTCCTCCCCGGCATCCAGAACAGTGTCCGACAAGAACCCACCGTACCCCCTGTCTGCCAGGATCACGAGCCCCGGAGTCGCCCCTGCACCCTGCAGGCGGAGGATCAAGCACCGCAGATCATGAACGGGCGCCTGGGCTGCGCAGGGTACGCCCTGCTCCTGCGCTTCCATATCCACGGGGCTCAGTTTCCCTAAAAGGTCAAGGCACGAGGAGCCCACCACCGCAAAGGCCGCATACCCGTCGGTCATGTCGGTGAAGGCGATGTCCTCGGGAACCGGAGCCTCACCCCGAAGCACCATGATGAGACATTCTGTGGGCGTGAGACGGACCCCGAGCCTGTCACCCACCACCGTCACCTGTCCTGGCTTTCGGGGCATCTCAAGACCAAAAGGCCCAGCGCCGTCCATGTCTTTCCGGTGAAAAGCCCATTTAGGAACATGGCTCAAATCCGTGAGAAAGAGACGGCTTCGTCTTTTTTCTCCCACATAGGTCAGGGCTACCGGGCACCCGTTGAGTATCCCCACGTTTTTGGGAACCAATCCCATGGCAATCGGCGACGTTCTTTGGTGCATGGCTAACCCCCTCTTGTTCATCGGCGCAGTCTTTCTCCTTTTGGATCGTAAAAAGGCATGCTCACAACCTTGGCTTTCACGGTTCGCTTTTCCGGAATCTTTCCCTTGACCAGCCCGACGTCCCGGTAGATCTCCAGGAACCCGTCCACAGCGGCAAGCCCGGGGTCCACGAGGGCCATGCCGATGGAGGCTTTCAGCGTGGGGCTGTAACGGCAGGTGCACACCCTCCCCCGAACCTCTCCCTCGGCCACCACCACGGATCCGTCCGGAGGCGTTTGTTCCGGGTGTTCCATCATAAAACCGACCAGCCTTTCCCGGTGCATTTGTTTTTCCGCAAACCGCAGCGCCGGGGCGCCCACGGTCTCGGCGTCCGTAACGCGGTTCGCCCAGAGCTTGGTCATGCCGATCTCGTGGAGCGTCGTGTGATTGTCCGTGTCCACCACAATGATCACGTGACCCTTTTCCAGCCTGAGAACGGATTGGGCCTCCAGGCCGAAAGGCCTGATCCCCATGGGTTTCCCCGTCTCCTCGATGGCCTCGTGAAGCGCCGCCCCCAGGGATGCGGGCACGTGAATCTCGTAACACATCTCCCCCACGAACCCGATGCGGGCAATCATCGCGTTCATGTCCCCGCACAGGG
>Ga0209164_1005643_pt1 | contig 10569 bp, 9 predicted proteins | sample MTBNYHSulfiMetaG_FD_187458 | JGI IMG/M metagenome (GOLD analysis project Ga0209164, IMG submission 187458) | Enrichment culture microbial communities from rom New York Harbor, USA that are MTBE-degrading - MTBE-NYH (New York Harbor Sulfidogenic)... | ecosystem: Environmental > Aquatic > Marine >... | reverse complement strand
CGAAGCGCTCGGAATCGAGGATTTCATCCGCCTCAGCGATGCGCTGGATTCACTTTTTGACAAAGCTCGGACAAGCTGTTAGTATGCCGTGTTCGTATGAAAGGAGCCCCTTGGATCGCGAAGGCCTTCGTAGATGAAGGCTTTCCTTTTACGGGGGGCCGCTGTGACGTCGGATCTTCACTTTGGAAAAGTAGCAGGATGCACCATTATATAGTAATCGAAGGCCCTCTCGGCGTAGGGAAGACCAGCCTGGCCATGATGCTTTCTGAAAAAATCGGCGGCCGGGCCCTCATGGAGGATGTTGAGGAAAACCCGTTCCTCGTAGGTTTCTATCAGAACCCCAGAAAGCATGCTTTTCAAGCCCAGATTTTCTTCCTCCTCAGACGATACGATCTGACCGCGGAGCTCACTCAGATCGACCTTTTCAGCCGGGTGACCGTCTCGGACTTCCTTTTCGACAAAGACAGGATCTTCGCTCGCGCCAACCTGGAAGACAACGAATACTGGCTCTATGAACAGCTTTTCCGGATCCTGAGAAAGAGAGTGGTGCAGCCGGATTTGGTTATCTTCCTGCAGGCTAAGACCCCCGTGCTGGCGGAAAGAATCCGACGCCGCAACAGGAAGTATGAAAGAGGCATAAGCTACAAGTATCTTGACAGGATCAACCAGGCATTCAACGAGTTTTTTTTCCATTACACGGATTCTCCTTTGCTCGTCGTGAATGCCTCGGAGATCGATTTTGTGCACAATCCCCTGGAATTTGAAGACCTGGTGGATCATATTCAGGCCATGACTTCCGGGACTCAGTATTACGTGCCGATGAGTTCGAGGTGATTATTCATGGAAGTTATCGGCAACCTCAAACAGATGCAGCAGATAGCCGATGAGCAAAGACTCTCGCGGAAGACCCTTGCTCTCGTGCCGACCATGGGGTTTTTCCACCAGGGCCATCTTGAATTGATGCGAGCGGCAAGGCGGCATGCCGACGTTGTGGTGATAAGCATCTTCGTGAACCCGACCCAATTTGGGCCCAATGAAGACCTCAGCACCTACCCCAGGGACCTGGACGGAGATCTTTCCAAGGCCCGGGAGGTTGGCGTGGATTTTGCTTTCGTCCCGTCTGTACGGGAAATGTACCCCGAGGGTTTTCAAACAAGAGTGTCCGTTGAAGAGGTGACGAAACATCTCTGCGGCATCTCGAGACCCTCCCACTTCGACGGCGTCACCACGGTGGTGGCCAAGCTCTTCAATATCGCCAAACCCCACATTGCGGTCTTCGGCCAAAAGGATTTCCAGCAACTCGCGGTCGTGCGCCGCATGGTGAAGGACCTGGACATGGACGTGAGAATCGTCGGTGTTCCCACGGTTCGGGAGCCCGACGGATTGGCCATGAGTTCGAGGAACACCTACCTCGATCCTGAAGAAAGAAAGTCGGCCCTTTGCCTCAAAAAGTCCCTGGACCTTGCAGGGGATATGGTGAATAAGGGAGAAGTCGAGGCGAGCAAGGTGATCGGGGCTGTAGAAGACCTGATTCTCGGCCACCCCCATACGCAAATCGATTATGTGAGCCTCTGCGATCCGGTGACCCTGGAAGACGTGGAGACCCTGGAGAGAGAAACCCTTCTCGCCCTCGCAGTGAAAGTGGGCAGGACAAGGCTCATCGACAACTGCCTGTTGGGGGGAGGCAAAGGAAATTGAACCTGTATGAAAAGTGAGGAAAACTGCAATGACCATCGAAAGAATCACCAACAAATCTGAAAGCTTTTTGTTCACGTCCGAGTCGGTGACTGAAGGCCACCCCGACAAGATCGCGGATCAGATTTCGGATCACGTGCTTGACAAGATCCTCGAACAGGACAAGAAGGCGCGGGTCGCGTGCGAGACTCTTGTCACCACGGGGATGGCGGTCATCGCCGGAGAGATCACGACAAACGCTTACGTTGAGATGCCCGAAATCGTGAGAGAGACGATCAAGGACATCGGCTACAAGAATTCTTCCATGGGTTTCGACTGGGAAACCTGCGCCGTAATCACATCGATCGACAGGCAGTCCCCGGATATCGCCATGGGAGTTAACGGGTCCGGAATATACAAGGAACAGGGGGCCGGTGATCAGGGCCTCATGTTCGGGTACGCATGCAAAGACACGCCGACCCTGATGCCCATGCCGATTTACCTGGCTCACGGCCTAACCCAGAGGCTTGCCCATGTCAGAAAATCCGGTAAACTCCCCTGGCTCAGACCGGACGGCAAATCCCAGGTCACGGTGGAATACCTAGACGGCAAACCGGCCAAGGCCCATGCGATAGTCATCGCGGCACAGCATAGTCCCGAAGTGGATTACGACACCCTGCGAGAGGCGATCATCGAAGAAGTTATCAAGAGGATCATCCCCGCCGACATGCTGGACAAGAGGACGGAGTTCTTCATCAACACGACGGGACGCTTCGTGGTTGGAGGCCCACTCGGAGACTGCGGGTTGACCGGCCGCAAGATCATCATGGACACTTACGGCGGCTTCGGATACCACGGGGGAGGAGCCTTTTCCGGAAAGGATCCTTCCAAGGTGGACAGGAGTTCCTCCTACATGTGCCGCTACGTGGCCAAGAACGTCGTTGCCGCGGGGCTGGCGGAGCAATGTGAAATCCAGATCGCGTACACCATCGGACGTGCAAAACCCGTGTCGGTCATGGTGGGCTCCTACGGCACGGGCGTCGTCTCCAACACGGAGTTGACACGGATTGTGTTAAAGGAATTTGATTTTCGCCCCGCAGCCATCATAGAGCGGCTGGATCTCCTTCGCCCTGTTTACAGGAAGACAGCCAACTACGGTCACTTCGGCAGGGAGTTGCCGGAGTTCACCTGGGAAAAGACGGACGCGGTGGACAACCTCAAAAGGGCGGTAAAATGATGAAATCCGCCGAGCGCGGATTTCATAATCGGATGAATTCCGATTTCAGGAAGCGACTGAAAGGAGCGAAAGTGGACTACGATATCAGAGACATCAACCTGGCGCAGAAAGGCCGGCTGCGAATAGAGTGGGCAGGGATGAGCATGCCGGTGCTGAAAAAGATAAGGGAACGTTTCGAGGCCGAAAAGCCTCTCAAGGGAATCAGGCTCTCCGCGTGCCTTCATGTGACAACGGAAACTGCCAACCTCATGAAGACCCTGAAGGCAGGAGGAGCCGACGTGGTAGTGTGTGCCTCCAATCCCCTCTCCACTCAGGACGATGTGGCCGCCTCACTGGTTGCCGATGACGAGATCCCCGCATACGCTATCAAGGGGGAAGATCACGGCACATACTACGACCACATACTTTCAGCCTTGAAGCACAGACCCAACCTGACCATGGACGACGGGGCGGACCTTGTGAGTTCCATCCACTTCATCGCCCTCGAGAAATGGAAGGACCTGGAAGAAGGGGTAGCCGCCTGGGCCGGAGGTCTCACCGCCAGGGCAAGAAAGGCGTTCCTGTCCGGTGTGCTCGGCGGAACCGAGGAGACGACTACAGGGGTGATTCGCCTCCGCAGCATGGAGAGGGACGGTGTGCTCCAGTTTCCCATAATCTCCGTCAACGACGCGAATACGAAGCATCTCTTCGATAATCGTTACGGAACCGGACAGAGCACCGTGGACGGGATAATAAGGGCCACAAACCGCCTCCTTGCGGGGAGCGCCTTTGTCGTGAGCGGTTACGGGTGGTGCGGAAGAGGCGTGGCCGTCCGGGCCAAAGGGCACGGCGCCCATGTGATCATTTGCGAGGTCGATCCCCTCAAGGCCCTGGAAGCCGTCATGGACGGGTTCCAGGTGATGCCCATTGCCAAGGCCGCGCCCGTTGGCGACATCTTTTGCACTCTCACGGGAGACATCAATGTCATAAGGAAAGAACACTTCCTCAAGATGAAGGACGGAGCCATTGTCTGCAACTCCGGCCACTTCGACGTGGAACTGGAGTTACCCGGGCTGAAGGAGTCGGCGGCAGCGGAAAGGGACATCCGCGATTTCGTGCGCGAGTACAAGTTGAAGAGCAGGCGAAGGATATATGTTCTGGCGGAGGGCCGGCTCATCAACCTGGCAGCCGCGGAGGGACATCCCTCCAGCGTAATGGACATGAGCTTCGCCAACCAGGCGCTTTGCGCCGCGTACATGGCCGGGGAGCACAAGAAGATGAAGAAGCACGTGTATCCTGTTCCGGAGCACATTGACAGGGAGATCGCGAAACTCAAGCTGGAATCCATGAACGTGCAGATCGATACCCTCACGCCCGAACAGGAAAAATACCTTTCATCCTGGGAAATGGGAACGTGAGAAAGGCGCCCTCCATATTTTACGCCATCAGTAAAATATGGAAATTGTCCTGTGATAGGGTTTACACCTGAAGGCGTCCTCCTGTCCCAGGTTCCAGAGAATCCAGTCGATCTGCGGGGCGGTGAGAAACTTGCCTCCGGCCTTCATCTCCTCCCGAATTAGTTCCACGGCCTGGACCGTGTTGGCACGGATTTCAACCTCTTCATGACTGCCGGCTTTCAAAAGCGAGCGCCTGTCCACCTTGTCGGCGAGCGCGCCGGCATATTCGAGAACCCCCGCCTGCCGCAGCACCTGGGGCAGCTTGTAGTCGGCAAAGGCCGTCAACTCGGCCATGTCGTGAAACTCACCCCACCCCTTTCCATCAAGAGCGCCGTGGAGATCGGACGCAAGGAGCTGAGCTCGCTTGTAGAAAAGCACCTTTCCTCCTTTATAAGACGCTGCATCTCTGAAGGAAGAAATCCTGTCGGTGAGAATTTTTACCAGGGCAACCGCAGATTTCCGAGCCGACTCCACGAGCTCATGCGCCTTCCCGTGAAAGCTTTCGAGCAGGACCCTTCCCAGCTCGCGGACATTCTCGAGCCGCCTGTCCATGAGCTGTAGTTCTCCGGGGCCGGCCAGAATCCGCTGCAACCCGGATAACGACATTCCCGCCAAGTAGCCGGCATCCGTGAAGGGCACGCCTTCCTCCATGGCTCTCTTCAGGGAAAGAGCCAGGGCATAGTACCCTGAGAAGAGCTTTCCCCCGTACTCGACCTCCCATCGTGCCCTGCCCGGAAGCGGCCAGAAACAAAAATTGAGGGTGTCCAGCACGAGAAGGTAGGCGACCGTTTTCTCGTCGGAACCCCGGAAGTGATACTCCCCGTCCCATGAAGGAACCGGAGTATCCCGGGACGAGAGCTTCTCCGCGAATCTGACCAAAGCCTCCTTGTCGATCCTGACGAGGGCGCTTCTTTCTGCGACTCGGCAGGCTGTCTCCCGAACCTCGATCATTTGCTGAAGTTCCCCTTCTCGAGTCAGGTACCAATTGTTGTTGAAAATATCACAGTATCCTCGTGGTTACCAATTGCATGATTTTCATCTTTTCTGATAGACTCGCTTCCAAGAATCCACTGAGGGAACTGAGGCGAGTCTTGAAGGCGGCCGAAGCGGAATCTCACAAAGCGCTTATGGGTCGAGCAAGTATCTGGCAGGATATTCGCCGGATAGGCCTGTACACGTTGGTGCGTTTGTTCGGGCTCTTCGTCACCGTGCTCGTCGGAGTCTATCTTGCCATCCTTATCGCCAACATGGGCGGCCGGGTCGACGAGCTGCGGCTGGCGCAGATTCGCTCGACGGTTTCGGAGGCGGTTCGGGCGGACCGGGCCTTCTTCGACATGCCTGCCGAGCGGCGAAACGAATTGATCGAGCGCCAGGTGAAGTTGGAGGTGGAGCGGCTCCGGCTGGATCAACCTTTTATCGTCCGAAGTTTTGATTATCTGTACCAGGCAATCCGGCTCAACCTGGGCAGGGCCGAGCAGATGCACAGCGACGCGGGATCGCGCGAGGTATACGACATTATCGTGGAGCGCTTGCCCGCGACTCTGCTGCTCTTCGGGACTGCGAACATCCTGGTTTTCTTCACTTCCCTCTTTATCGCCCTTTATTTGTCGAGGCGATACGGCAGCGGACTGGACCGAGCCGTGATCGGCCTGGCTCCCACATCCGCCGCGCCGGGCTGGTTTTACGGCATCTTCCTGATTCTGATCTTCTCCTTCCTGGCCCGCATGTTGCCGCCCGGCGGAATGGTGGATGCGCCGCCGCCGGAAGGCCGTCTCGATTATGGTCTGGACGTCCTGAAGCACATGATACTGCCGGTGAGCGCCATGTTCCTGTCTTCGATCTTCATTTCGATTTATTCCTGGCGCACCTTTTTTCTGATTTACTCCAGCGAAGATTACGTTGAAATGGCGCGCGCCAAAGGACTTCCGGCCGGAACCATCGAGCGACGCTATATTCTGCGGCCTACCCTGCCGCCCATCGTTACCAGCTTCGCCATGATGCTGATCGGCCTGTGGGGCGGCGCCATTATCCTGGAACAGGTCTTCAACTGGCCGGGCCTCGGGACGCTGATGTTTCGCGCCATCGGCCACAGGGACACACCGGTCATCATAGCCTCTGTGGTGATCTTTGCTTACCTGCTCGCCCTTACCGTTTTTCTGCTCGACATCATTTACGCGATTCTCGACCCCCGTGTGAAGCTTCAGGGAGGAGGCGGCAAATGAGCCGATGGGCGCAAGGGCTCGGACAATTGAAAAAGTATCCTTCCGCGGTGGCCGGGCTGGGGATCATCGCCTTCATGGTCGGGCTTTCGGTTTATGCCGTTATAGCCGTCCCTTACGGCGAGGCGCTGGACAAGTGGCGGGGCGGGAAGCACTGGCAGGAGAACCCGATAAACGCGGCACCGGCATGGACCAACTGGTTTCGCCGGGAAAATCTTCCGTCGACGATCATAGTGAGAAGCGAGGAAACGGCCGTTTCGCGGGACACGTTCCCCGGGGGGCGGCGTTTGCGAATGGTCCTGCCCTTCGAGTATGGTTGGAGCGTGTTTCCCTCCGAGATGAACCTCTTCCTGCAAGCGCGGTTTAGGGAACAGGAACCGTTTGTTCGCATGACATGGCACACCCCCGACGGGCGGAAAATCACATTAGGAGGCCGCAGAGTAATCGCCGATGACCGTGTTTCCATTTCCCAGGACTGGGACCTGGAAAGGAGGCTCGGTGATGTGCCCCATGTGGCTCTTCTGGCCGATCCGGACGCCGAAGGATTGCCGCGGGTGCTCAAGGGCCGGTATGAACTGGAAATCGAGGCGATCCTTTTTGAAGAGGACGCCCGGATGGAAGCGTCTTTTGTGTCATACGGGAGGGTACATGGACGGGCCGGCACCGACCACCAGCGGCGTGATCTGATTGTGGCTCTCCTGTGGGGCACCCCGGTCGCCCTGGCCTTCGGGTTGATCGCGGCCGTGGGCACGACGGTAACAACCCTGGTCATCGCCGCGGCGGGCGTGTGGTTCGGCGGCTGGATCGACGCCCTGATCCAGCGCATCACCGAAGTCAACATGATTTTGCCCATGCTGCCGATCCTGGTAATGGTCGGAACGTTGTATTCCACCAGTATATGGTTGATGCTCGGCGTTGTCGTGGCCTTCGGCATCTTCAGCGGCGGCATAAAAATGTACCGGTCCATGCTGCTGCCGGTCGTCTCCGCTCCCTACATCGAGGCTGCTCGGGCATACGGCGCAGGCCACGGACGTATCGTCATGCGATATATGATCCCGAGGATCCTGCCCGTGCTGATTCCGGGTTTCGTGACCCTGATCCCCACCTTCGTTTTTCTCGAGGCTTCGTTGGCGGTGCTCGGGCTTGGGGACCCTGTTCTTCCCACCTGGGGCAAGGTTCTCGACGATTCTCTGAGAGAGGGAGCGCTTTACAACCGTTATTACTACTGGGTGATCGAGCCTGCGGCACTGCTTATGCTTACGGGCCTCGGCTTTGCAATGTTAGGGTTCGCCCTGGACAGGATTTTCAACCCCCGCCTGCGGGCGGTTTGAGGGTAACCGGCCGGCCGCTAAGGCAATACAATCCCTAAAAAGGGGGCGAGATTCTTCCTTCATCGTGCCTTCGTCTCTTGGTGGCAGAAGGATTATACTCGAGAGAATGGCTGAAACTAAGACCGATACACTGATCGAGGTAAAACATCTGAAGCTGTACTACCGGACCGAGCGTGGGCCCCTTCGCGCTGTAGATGACGTGAGTTTCGAGATCCGCCGCGGGGAGGCTACAGTCGTCCTCGGCGAATCCGGCTGCGGCAAGACATCGCTGGTCAAGGCCCTTCTGCGCATGTTGCCCCGCAATGTAGAGGAGTATTCGGGAAAAATTCTGCTGGACGGGGTGGACGTGATGACGCTCGGCGAAGAATCTTTTCGCCGCAAAGTGCGGTGGTTGAAGATCTCGATGGTCATGCAGGCGGCCATGAACGCCCTGAACCCTGTGTTGCGCGTCGGGCTTCAAGTGGCAGAACCGCTTCGGATTCATCGGGGCTGGTCAAAGGGCCGGGCCCTGGCCAAAGCCGCGGAGGTTTTCGGGCACGTGGGCTTGCCGTCCCCTTTTCTGGAGCGGTACCCATTCGAGCTTTCCGGAGGAATGCGCCAGCGCGCCGTGCTTGCAATGGCCCTGGTGACCGAACCGGATCTCGTGATTTTAGACGAGCCGACCTCGGCCCTGGACGTGCTGACCCAGGCCAACATCATGAACGTCCTCAAAAAAATCAAGAAGGAGATCGGCACGAGTTTCCTTCTTATCACGCACGACGTCGCGACCTCCAGCGAGCTCGCGGACGGGGTGGCCCTGATGTACGCCGGTCAAATGGTGGAGCTAAGCGATGCCCGCCGGTTTTTCACGAACCCTGCTCATCCGTACGCGAAGCTGCTCATGCAAAGCGTGCCCCGTCTTCGCGAAGTTAAACATCCTGATTTCATCCCCGGCCAGCCGCCGGATTTGGTCAGCCCGCCGTCGGGGTGCCGATTTGCCGACCGTTGCCCGTGGCGCTTCGACAGGTGTGCAAAGGATCCCTATCTGCTCCCTGTGCCCTCGGATCGCAAAGTGCGCTGCTGGCTGTACGAAAAGGGCGAGGCGTGGGGTCCGCAATGATGTTGACGACCGCAAGGGAGGCAACCGACGTTACAGCGCCCGCAGGAAAAAAGGAGGTTGTTCTCTCCGCCCGCGATCTGCACACGTGGTTCGAGCTGCGCCGTTGGGGAGTGCTGCACGCGGGGTACGTACGGGCGGTAGACGGAGTCAACTTCGACCTGATGCGAGGTGAGGCTGTAGCATTCGTCGGTGAGAGCGGGTGCGGCAAGAGTTCCCTTGCCAGGACTATCCTTGGACTTCACCGCCCGACCAGGGGAGAGGTGATCTTCGAGGACCGTAAGGTAGGCGAACTCGACAGGCAAGGGCTGCGGCGTTATCGCGCCAGGGTCGGCTACGTGCAGCAGGATCCCTACGGGGCCCTTCCGCCCTTCATGAACGTGCGCCGCATCCTCGGCGAGCCGTTGATCGTCAACGGTGTCAGAAGCTTCAGGGAGCGGGAAAAAAGGATCACGGAGACCCTTGATGAGGTGCGCCTGACTCCGCCTGGGGATTTCCTTGGGAAATTTCCGCACCAGATCAGCGGCGGCCAGCAGCAGCGGGTAGTGATCGCCCGGGCCCTGATTCTCAAGCCGGCGCTGATCATTGCCGACGAACCGGTTTCCATGCTGGATGCCTCGGTGCGGGTGGAGATCCTCAACCTGCTTCAAAGCATTCGCAAGTCTCATGACCTCACCCTGGCCTTCGTCACCCACGACCTTTCCACGGTGCGGTACTTCGCCGAACGGATTTTCGTTATGTATGCGGGAAAAATCATCGAGAAAGCGGCAACCGATGAACTGCTGCAGGCCCCGCAGCACCCTTACACCCTGGCCCTCCTGGAAGCAATCCCCGATCCCGATCCGGAAAACGCGGAGCATCTCAGGCAAATTCCCGGAGGCGAACCTCCGAGCCTGATCTCTCCGCCCACGGCCTGCCGCTTTCATCCCCGTTGTCCCCGGTTCATGGAGGGTTTGTGCAACGTGAAAGACCCCCCGGATTTCGAGCCCCGCAAGGGTCACATATCGGCTTGCTGGCTCCAGAGCCCGGATATGGAGTCGGAGTTGAGAAAAATCCAAGACCGGTAGGGTCGGACACAGCGCCGACCTGTGGCAGCCCCGGTGGGCTGCCCTTCTATGTTTCCTTATTGCAGTTGCGGAGCTAAATTTAAGAATATGTTCCTGAGACCTCTCTCTTCTAAGTCTAATTGGCTCTACTTTTTCCTTGTCCTGTTGCCGGTCTTGATCGCCGGCTGCGACGCCGGGACGGAGGTTCCCGTCCCGGCCGGGGACAAGGCCCGCGTAGAAGCAGGAGATCGCCGCGGGGCTCTCGTCGATGAGGTGGTTTTCACCCAGGAGACCGACACCGCCAAGATCGTCGAGATGATCGAGGGCGGGACGCACCAGGTTTTCGCTCAGGGCATTACCAACTCTACTGTGTTTCGCCGCATCCGGGACTCGCTCCGGGCCGACTTTGAAATTTCCTACGGGTCGTCGGCAGAGCTCACGGTCAATCCTGCCGGACCGAAGTTTGCGGATGGGAGGATCAATCCTTTCTACGTGCCCAGGATCAGGGAGGCCCTGAACTGGCTGATAAA
>Ga0209164_1005641_pt1 | contig 10570 bp, 12 predicted proteins | sample MTBNYHSulfiMetaG_FD_187458 | JGI IMG/M metagenome (GOLD analysis project Ga0209164, IMG submission 187458) | Enrichment culture microbial communities from rom New York Harbor, USA that are MTBE-degrading - MTBE-NYH (New York Harbor Sulfidogenic)... | ecosystem: Environmental > Aquatic > Marine >... | reverse complement strand
CTGAGGCGTGCCCTTGAAGAAGTGCTGGCAGACCATGTCGTTCAGGGACGGATCGCCTGAAATCGCCGCGAGCCCCTCCTCCACGCTCTTCCCCGAGCCTGCGGTCTTCATGAGAATGGAAAGAAACGAAGGCAGCCAGGGGAGGAGCTCGGCAAAGAGGTAGCGGAAGTCGCGCAGCGGGTTCTTGAAGAACGGGTTCGCCACGCGGTTGAGGGTGGCCGCCTGCCGGGAAAAGGACCACAGTCGCCGGGACAGGCGCTCGATCTCGGGAAGTGAAGCGGGGAACAGCGCGCGCAGGCTCTGGGTGAAGCCGTCGATGTCCTCCAGGGAACGATAGTGGACGATCTGGTCAGCGATCCCGGTGCTGACCGGGCTTTCGAGGAAGTCGATGTCCAGCCCGAGATCCTCGGCCATGGGCTTCACGATGCCGGCGTTGCCGATGGCCCGCGGTCCCGTGTCGAAGCAAAAGCCCTCCCGGGAGAAGGTGTGCACCAGCCCGCCGATGTAGCCGGATTTCTCCAGGATCGTGACCCGATGGCCCGCCCGGGACAGATAGGCCGCGGCGGTGAGGCCCGCCATTCCCGCGCCGACGACCAGTACCTCTTTGCCCGTGGTTCGACCCTTCATGCGATGCCGCACAGCTCCAGGCTCTTTCGCCAGATCGGCTCGATAGCCTCCCGGTCCCTCGCGTGCGGCGCGGGGCGTTCCTCGGTGGTGAAGCTGAAGTACCGGCCGCTCACCCCCGCCATTTCCGGCGAGGCGGCGAGGTAGTACAGGGCCTTGGCGGAAACCACGGGGGAGCGCGCGGTCTTCAGCACGCGGGTTTCCTTGTAGCGGAGATAGTCCTCACCGTTCTGGGCGCCGATGTTCGTGCGCACGTTGCCCGGGTGCATGGCGTTGATCGTCACCCCGCTGTCCCGAAAGAGCTCGGCGAACCTGAGCATGGTCAGGAGCTGCGCCGTCTTGGCGGCCCCGTAGCTCTTCAGGCCGCTGTATCGATGGCGTTCCCACGCGAGCTCCTGCGTGTGGACCCCGGCGAGGGAAAACCGGTGTCCCTCGGAGTTGACGTACACGATCCGGGCCCGGCCTTCGGCGATGAGCTTCTCCGTGAGCCGGTGGATCATCAGGAACGAGGCGAGGTGGTCCACCTGGAAGACCGTCTCGATGCCGTCGGGGGTGAAGGTCCGGTCGATGTAGTAGACCCCGGCGTTCGCGATGAAGATGTCGATGGGTTTCCCGAGGGCGAGGAGCTCGTCGCAGGCCCGCCGGGTCTGCGCGAGGGAGGTAAAATCGCATAGGACCGTGCTCACCCGGGCGCCGTGCTTCTCCTCGAGCTCCTTCTCCAGGGCCTCGCTCTTGGACCGGTCCCGGTTCACGCAGACGAGCTCGGCCCCCTTTTCGGCGAAGAGCCGGGCCGTTTCCAGGCCGATTCCGGAGGTGGCTCCGGTGATCACGGCGGCCTTTCCCGACAGGGACTGCGAGCAGGGCAGCGGCTCGCTCTTCCCGTTGCGAACCATTTCGACCATGTCCCTGACTCGGTACTGGGTCAGGTACTTGAGGAGCCGGGTCATCCGAACCTCTTTTTCATGAACCGGCGATATCCCTTGTTCACAAACGGGATGTTGTCGATGATGTCGCCCCAGAGGTCGTAGTAGTCCCGCTGCTCGATGATCTTGCCCTCCCGCAGGGTGATGCGGCTCGTGCCGTACACCGACGAGGTGGGGTATTTCTTGTAGGAGATCACCATCTCCCACTCGACGAAGACCAGGTCCCCGTCCATGGTGGCACTGTGGATCACGTATTTCAAATCGCGGGAGCGCCTGGCGAGCCGCTCGGTCATGGCGGCGAACTCCGCCATTCCCCGGATCTCCTGGATCGAGTCCTTGAAGACGATGTCTTCGTCGTAGTAGGGCAGGAGCCCGCTCCAGTCGACGCCGTCCTTCCCGCGGTACACGCCCTTCCAGAGATCGCAGAGCTGCGAAACGCTGGTGATCCTGTGCTCGTCCAAGGCCATCTCTCCCCTCGTTGACAGAATAGCACGAAAACATAGTGCCACAACGGAGCACACGATGCCAATGGGAGCGATCATGACGGTCATGCCCGCCCGGGTGCCGCCCGCGTACACAGATCTGACAGCGCGGAACGGAAGGCCATCCGCCGCGAGCCGTAGTACTCGCCTGCCGTCTGCGGGATCAGCGGCCCGTCCGCCTCGACCTGCTATGCGACCTGTTTCGCCGCGGGACTCCAACCCGCTGGCACGCTTCGAAAGCCCCCCCTGTTCCCGAGCCGATGTCAGCGGCCGGCCAGGCGGGCCGTAGGAGGGCGAGGAGTGCCAAACTCGCCGCCAGGAGTGGCCTTCCAACGGATCACCCCAGAGACGTTCAAACGGCAACAACCGTGACGATCTCCTCGAGCCCGACGAACTCCGCCGCGTTCCTGGTATAGAGCGGAAGGCCGTTGGCTGCCGCTGTGGAGGCGATGAGCAGATCCGAAAGACGCGCCCGGCTGGACCGTCGCGCTGCCCTCGTAGCGGCGAAAACGCGCCCATACGCGCGAGCGGCCTCGGTGTCGAAAGGCAGCGCGTCCCACGTGGCTGCGGCCCACAGCAGTCGATCCTGACGCCGTCCTCTCTCCCGCTCGTCAGTTGTCGCATGCGGGCCGGCTGCAAGCTCGGCAAGGGTCACGGCGGCAATCGCGGACTCGTCGGGGAGCAAAGCCGGATCGATCACATCGTGATCAACCACCACGGAGGTGTCGAGCAATCCCCTTGTCAGCTCAGCCATCGACGGACTCGTCCACTGCGGCATCCAGATCAGCGCGCAGCCGGTCGGCATCCACCCGAGGCGCCCGACGCGCCGCATCGGCGATCACGGCCCGCGGCACGAACCTGCGCGGCGGTAGCGGGCGCAGTTCGGCGATCGGTACACCGTTGCGGGTGACGATGACAGTCTGGCCCGCTTGCACTTCCCGCAGCACCGCACCGGAATCGTTGCGCAGTTGCCGTTGAGTGATGGTCCTGCTCATGATCGATAGTGTAGCACATGTAGCACTTTGTGCCAAGTACGCTTCGATCTTCAGCAGATACCTCCGTCCCCAGTGAAGCAACAGCCAGCCGGCCTAACAGCGGGTGTACCCCACCACCTCCATCATCCGAATCTGACTACCATGGTTCGTTCAGATTTCTCGATGATTCAATTGCTCTCCCATCTATAGATTCTACCTGATTCAATGCGTGACTTTGACAACGGGCGCAGGGAGGTTATGATGATCCCAGCGAGGGGATGGCAGCTCCCGGCGAGCCCGGGGGCGTGATGCCGGGAAAGGAGGTGGTCTCAGGGAAGAGCTGTCCTGTGTGGGAACGCAGAATGGCGTCCTGCACCCTGTCTGGAGATCTCGATCCAAAGCTAAGGAGGAAACATGAAACGAAGTCAAGTGGTTGCCGTCATGCTGGTTCTGCTCCTCTCCGGGGCCCTGGCCTTTGCCGGGGGCAAACAGGAGCCCCAGACGGCTGGAGGGCAGAAGGTGGTGCTGCGGTACACCAGCCTGAGAACCGAGGACGTGGAGCGGGAGAACCGGATCAACGCCGAGTTCACCAAGAAGTACCCCGGCATCCAGATCAAGTTCGAGCCTATCAAGAACAGCGAGTACGACACCGCCCTGAAGACCTCCCTGGAAACGGGGGTGGGGGCGGACATCGTGATCCTGAGGTCCTACGATGGGGGCCGGCAGATCTACGACGCCGGCTACATCTACGAGCTGGGCGACCTGGTGCCGAACATCCAGAGCGACTTCACGGCCAACTCCGTGGCCACCTGGGCCACCGAGGACGGGACCATCTACGGCGTTCCGTACTTCGGCTCGATCACGGGCATCTGGTACAACCAGGAGGTGTTCGACCAGTACAGCCTCAAGGAACCGGCCACCTGGGACGAGTTCATCGCCCTGTGCCGGAGCCTGAAGCAGAACGGGGAGACCGTGCTCGCCCACGGGACCAACGAGCAATGGGTCCTGACCGAGACCCTGCTGTGCACCGTGGGCCCCAACTTCTACGGCGGTGAGAAGACACGCCAGGCGCTCATCAACGGGGAGATCAAGTACACCGATCCGCGCTTCGTCAAGGCGTACAACAAGATCAAGGAGCTCGTCGAGTTCTTCCCGCCCAACTACCAGGCCATCGACTACGTCACGATGCAGCAGATGTTCATGAACGGCCAGGCGGCCATGTGGATCGCCGGATCGTGGGAGCTCGGCGTGATTCGGGACGCCGGCCTGGAGGTCGGCTGGTTCGGCCCGCCGGTGGAAAAGAAGGGCGACCGCATGCAGTACGCCTTCTATGCGGATCTGGGCCTCGGCCTCAACAAGGCCACCAAGCACAAGGACGAGGCGGTCCAGTTCCTGCGCTGGGTCGCTTCGCCGCAGCACGCCTCGCTCCTGGCCAACGAGCTGCCCGGCATGTTCCCGCCGATGAAGGTCAAGTTCGAGATCTCCGACCCCGTGGCCCTGGAGATCGTGCAGATCGCTCAGCGGGCGGACGTGGACACCACGGGCCAGCTGATGTGGGAAAAACTGTCGCGGCAGGAGCCCAGCGGGGAGACCCTCCAGCTGGAGGCCGTCCAGAAGTTCCTGAACGGCACCTGGAGCGCCCAGCAGGCCGTGGAATACGTGCAGAAGGGCCTGGACACCTGGTACTATGAGTAGAGGCACGTGAGAGCTGCGCCGGGGGCAGGCATGAGACAACGGAAGATCCGCCTTTTCCTCATCGCATATCTGCTCCCGGCCCTCACAATCTACACGGTCTTCATGATTCTGCCGATCCTCCAATCCATGCGCTACAGCCTGTACACGGGGACCGGCATCAGGCCGGACCAGTTCGTCGGGTTCGGCAACTACGTCAAGCTGTTCACCCAGTTCCCCTTCCGACTGCGCTTCTTCAACGTGCTCAAGAACAACGTCCTGTTCTTCATCATGGTCAGCGTCAGCCAGAACGTTTTCGGGTTCGTCCTGGCGGTGCTGCTGACCCGCAGGTTCAAGGGGCGGAGGTTCTTCCGCTCGCTGTTCTTCGTGCCCACCGCCCTGTCGGTGATCGTGGTCGGATTCGTGTTCAAGCTGATCCTGAATCCGGTGTGGGGCGTGTTCGACCGGATGCTGCGCTCCCTGGGCCTGGAGGCCCTGATCCGCCCGTGGCTGGGAGACCCGGCCCTGGCTCTCCCGATCCTGTCGCTCGTGACGGCCTGGCATTTCGTGGGCATCCCGATCATCTTCTTCACCGCCGGGATCGACGGCATCAGCGACGACATCATCGAGGCGGGGCGCATCGACGGGGTCTCCGTCTGGGGCGAGGTGCGCCATATCCTGCTGCCGATGCTCAAGCCCATCATCGGGATCGTGACCATCCTGACCTTCGTGGGCAACTTCAGCGAGTTCGAGATCGTGTACTCCATGGAAACCGTGTACGGCAACCCGGAGTACGCCACGGACGTGTTCGGGTCCTTCTTTTACCGAACGGCCTTCGGCACGGTCATGAACAACGTGAACGACGTAGGCCTCGGGGCGGCCCTGGCCTCGATCATGTTCCTGATCATCTTCGTGGGGGTGCTCTTCTTCCTGCGGATCACCAGGAGAGAGACGTGAGGGGCGCCGCCAAGAGGGTCAGCCTGAGGGGCCTGCTGTACCTCGTGCTCGGGGCCCAGAGCCTGGTGGTGCTGTTCCCGCTGTGGCTGATGTTCAACTCCTCGCTCAAGGCCAGCCGGCAGATCTTCAGGGATCCCTTCGGCCTGCCGAACCCGGTGTTCTGGAAGAACTACCTCAAGCTGTTCGTCCAGCAGAGCTACGAGCGCTACTTCCTGAACAGCATCGGGGTTTCGGTGGTGTCGCTGCTGCTGATCGTCGTGGTGACCTCCCTGGCGGCATACGCGATCGGCAAGTACCGTTTCAGGGGAAACCAGCAGATCTTCTTTTACTTCCTGATCGGCCTGATGCTGCCGATCCGCCTGGGCACGATCAACATCATGCAGATGTTCATCCGGGTGAACCTCTACAACAACCTCCTGTCGCTGATCGCCATCTACACCGCCATGGGCATCCCGGCGGGGATCCTGATCTTCACGGGTTTCATCCGGGAGATACCCGACGAGCTGCGGGACTCCGCCCGCATCGACGGCTACGGCGAGACCGGGATCTTCCTCCGGATCATCGTACCGCTCCTGACCCCGGCGATCGTGGTGGTGGCGGTCTACAACCTGATCCCGATCTGGAACGACTTCTGGTTTCCCCTGATCCTGATCAACCGGGACGAGCTGATGACCGTTCCTCTGGCTACGGCCAGGCTCTTCGGCAAGCACGAAACCGACTACGGCCTGCTCTTCGCCATCCTGAGCGCGGCGGCGATTCCCCCCATAGCCCTGTTCGTGACCCTGTCGCGCTACTTCATTAAGGGGCTGACGGCGGGGGCCATCAAGGGCTGATCAGGAACGCAGTTGACCCCGGTCCTGCAATGGCGGCCCCTGGAGACAGGCGCCGGCGGAATCACTGCGACGCGGAGGCCCGGCGGTACACGATCCGGCCGCCGGCGACCGTGAAAAGCAGCTCCAGCTCCCGATCCAGTGCGATCAGGTCGGCATCGCGGCCCACCGCAATCTCGCCCTTGTTCAGTCCCAGCAGGCGGGCCGGGTTGGCCGACCAGACCCGGCTCGCGGTGGCCAGGTCTTTGCCGAACAGCCGGATCACGTTGCGGAAGCTGTCGATTGGGGTCAGTGCGCTTCCGGCCAGGATCATGTCCCGGCCCGGGAGCCTCACGCCGTCGTTCGGGCTCCCGATCTGGACCTCCCCCAAATCCCCCGGCAGGGTGTACCGACCAGGGCGAAAACCCGCGCCGTAGTTCGAGTCAGTAACGAAGACCAGCCCCTCCTGCGGCTTGCAGCGGAACGCCGCTTCGACGAGCACAGGGTCGACGTGGGTGCCGTCGCCGATGATCTCGCAGACCAGTCGGTCTTCGATCAGCAGGTAGTCCACCAGCCCGGGAGCATAGATGTCGGGGTCGGGGTCGCTGGCTTCCGGAGTATGATAGAAGACGTCGAAGAGATGCGTGACCAGCCTGGCTCCCGCCTCCACTGCCGCTTGCCCCTGCGCCCGGGTGGCCCGGGTGTGAGCGAGGCTGCAAAGAACGCCCCGTTTCGACAGGTCTCGTATCGCCTCCGGAGCACCGGGCAGCTCCGGTGAGAAGTCCCAGATCTTGATGAGTCCGCCGCCGGCCTCCAGGAGGAGCCGGGTTGTCTGAGGTTCGATGCGGGCCAGCGCACCGGCCGACCCGCCGCTGGCGATGGCCAGATAGGGCGCTTCGAGGCGAAAACCGCCCACCTGCGGGGCGAGGCGAAGCTCTTCGGTTTCCCGCCGATGGCGTCGCAAGTGCACCGCAGCCTGCTCAGGGGAGCAGAACAGGGTCGGGTAGAAGGTGGTGACTCCGGCTTCCGCCGCAACCCGGGCATACTCGACCAGAGAGCCGGATTCGGCGGACACAGCGCGAATGCCGTGGGTGTGGAGGTCGATCAGGCCCGGTACGACCAACGCGCCTCTGGCCTCCAACGGTTCCCCGGCCCTCAGCTCAGGACCCAGGGCTGCAATCTTCCCGCCGTGGATCTGAACGTCGAGAGCAGCGACGCATCCGTCCGGAAGGAGGACTTCGCCGTTTCGGATGACCCATGTCTTGCCTTCGGGCATCGTTCGTCCCTCCGAAGGTGAGCATATGGCGATCGAGGTCCGGCTGTCCAGAGCTCCTGCCTGCCCAAGGCAGTCGCGGTTCGATAGATCCAGCCGGCTAGCGGGCCCGGTAGACCAGTGCTGCTTCAAGTCAGAACGGCGGACCCCCGCGGGCAGCTCGGCCACGTTCACGAAGTCAGGTCATTCCCTACGATTAATCGTCGAAAAGGCTCGTTGTCCGACCACCTCGAGGACCGAGAGTCCTACCTGCCGTGAACATCGAGACAGGTGTCGAACCGCTCACCCTTCTGCTCGAAGGCAGGGGAACCCGGACGCCGGAGAAGCGTGAACGGGTGTGCAGGCCCGGAGCCCCGGAGGGCTCGCGGTCGGCTTTGCGGGATGGGCCTGCATCCGGTACCCTGTTCCCATGGAGCGGTGGTACGAAGAACTGTTCACCGACTATGCCAGGACCTACGACCGGGAGAGCTTCACCCAGGGCACGCTCGGCGAGGTCGACTTCATCGAGCAGGAGCTGGGCGCAGACCGGTCCAGGAGGATCCTCGACGTGGGCTGCGGGACCGGCCGGCGCGCCATCGAGCTGGCCAGGAGGGGCTACCGGGTAACGGGCATCGACCTGTCGGAGTCTCAGCTCGCCCGGGCCGGGCAGAAGGCCCGCGAGGCGGGGGTGGAGGTCACCTTTCTCCGCCGCGACGCCAGCGACTTCCGCTTCGAGGAGCCCTTCGACCTGGTGATCATGATCTGCGAGGGGGTCTTCTCCCTCATGGAAACCGACGCGATGAACTTCCAGATCCTGGCCAACGCGCAGGCGGGTCCTCGCACCGGGGGGGGGAGCTCATCCTGACCACGCTCAACGCGCTCTATCCGCTGTACCACTCGGTCAAGAACTTCCTCGCGCAGGGAGAGGCGGCCGGCCGCACGCGGACCGGCGAGCTTGCCTTCGACCTGTTGCGCTTTCGCGAGAGAGCCACGGTGGAGGTGGTGAACGATCACGGCAAGAAGAAGACCCTGCACACCGACGAGAGGTACTATGCCCGGTGCGAGATCTCCTGGCACCTGGAGCAGCTCGGATTCCGCGAGGTCGACATCCACGGCTGCCGGACAGGGGTCTTCTCGCGCTCCCGCCAGAGCATCGGGTCTTCGGCAATGCGGCTGATCACGAGGAACTCGACCGTCATTTCGTGAGTCTTGAGTCCAGGTTCGAAAGCACATTCCCTGCCGACCGAGAACGCGCCGTGCCTTCGTCGTAGCGCCGAATCCTCTCTCGAATGGACCGGTCCCACTCACGCGCGGTCTCTTCCGTGGCCGGCGGTTCGCTCGAAGCCAGAATACGGTTTGCCGAGGAACGCGCGCACCGGTGGTGCGCATCGTCGTCGGCCTCGCGGGTCGAATGCCCAACGCCGACATCGTAGTGAACGTGATCGGTGACCGTGCTGGCGTGCCGCCTTACTGGTTCGACCGTCGGAGCACCTCGAGCAGCTCTGCGGGGGTCAACACCTTAACGTGGCCGCGCGAGCTCTTTGGGTAGTGTCGGAGGTTGCGGGTGACCAGGATGGCATCCGACGCAGCGGCGACCTCGAGAGAGGTTTCATCGTTGGGGTCGGGAAGGCGGACGGGAAGTGGATCTCCGGCAACCGGATGGGCCACAGAACGGATCAGCTCCAGGAGGATCGCGGCATCTCGACGCACGATCCGAAGCTCGGGGCGTTGCAGCACTTCGGTGTACTCGGCCAGGATGCGGTCGTCGACGGACAAGTCAAGGCCACCGTCCGTCACTAGATCGACGATCCGGGCACAGGCGCCGTGCGCTGTCAGCACCGCGGAGACCAGTACATTGGTGTCCAGGACCAGTCTCATGGACTCAGAGCGCCCCTATCGTGACGCACCTGGGCAACGATGGTATCGATCTGATCCATCGACAGGCGATCCAATCCCTCGGACTTGGCCCGGGTCCGCATCCTGCCGAGGGCGGCCCGGGCTCGAGCTCGGCGGATCGCCACGACTTCCTCTTCGAGGTCCTCCGCTCCCACCCGCGTCATCACGGCAATGGGCCGTCCGTTGGCCGTGAGCACGATCTCTCGATCCGCCTCGAGGTCGCGGCGAAGCTGGGCAGTGTCCTTTCGAAGATCCCGTATCGAGATGAACTTCATTGAGCGATCCCCCTTCAGAAATGTATGCATAAGACACTAATAGTGTACACGAAAGGAACCCCGGACGTCAATTCCAAGCTCATCGTATGTACCTGGCGGGAAAGCGAGGGGCTGATTCTTCAGGCCGGAAGGCGCAAGTTCACGTGGCCACTACGCGGCGGCGGGTCAACGGCAAGGTGTACGAAACCCACCTGCTGCGCCGCACCTATCGTGAGGGGGGGAAGGTCAAGCACCAGACCCTCGGCAGAATCTCCCACCTGTCTCCGGACCTCGTCGAAACCGCCCGTCGGCGGCTTCGCGGAGAACTGGCTCCCGGCGGCACGGGGGGCTTCCGGATCCTGCGCGCCTGGCTGCACGGCCATGTGGCGGCGGCGCTTGCAGGTGGGTCTTCCGAGGCGCTTTTGGTCCTCACCGTGGAGCGGGATGGCCGATGCTCCGTGCCGTCCAGACGCTGGCGGAAGTCACCACATCAGGCCCTGCTGCGGGCCCGGGCGCAGCTGCCGCTGGCGGCAAGCCGCGGTATCGCACTAGCCCAAGTTTGTCACTTTGGGGCTGAAATCACCGATTCCCGCACCCCCCAGGAAGCGTAACTGTCGACGTAGCGATGAGTTAGTTTTTTCAGGGGTGTCATTCTGGGGGTGTAGTGCCCCATGATTGCATGTAGGGCTTGACATTCTCCTGGCCCCGTGCTACACTCCTTCTCGTGT
>Ga0209164_1005639_pt1 | contig 10571 bp, 8 predicted proteins | sample MTBNYHSulfiMetaG_FD_187458 | JGI IMG/M metagenome (GOLD analysis project Ga0209164, IMG submission 187458) | Enrichment culture microbial communities from rom New York Harbor, USA that are MTBE-degrading - MTBE-NYH (New York Harbor Sulfidogenic)... | ecosystem: Environmental > Aquatic > Marine >... | reverse complement strand
GGCGGGTCGGTCCCTCGGAGGGGCGGCCGACGAGGTTCACGGCGCCGCCGAAGGCCTCGATGGCGGCGCACAGGGCGGTGGGCACCACGGGGGAGGTGCCGCGGGCCCGGAACCAGCGCTCCTGGTGCGCCTGCGGGGCGAAGGACATGAGCATGATGCGCAGGGTGAGGCCGAGCGGCCCCGGCTCCCCTGCGGCGCGGTCCGAGGGGGGCGGAGGTCGTGGCGGGAGCAGCTGGAGGGTGACCGGGGTGTCGTCGGCCACCGACTCCAGGCGGTAGACCATCCGCCCCCCGTCCGGCACCTTGTCCACCAGCCGGTACCGGCGCTCCCGGTACTGGAGCACCCCGTCCTCGACCCAGTCGGGCCGGCTGCGGCCGGTGGCCAGCTCCAGAATGCCGGCCTCGGGCTCGAGGCGGACCGGCTGCGGGCGGGCGTCGGCCAGGGGATCCCGGGGGGGCGGCAGCGGCTCGAAGAGAGCCACCGGCAGGGTCAGCAAAGACCCCATCGGCGCCGCCTGGGTCAGGGACCACCAGAGGCGAATCAGGGACTCCGGCACGAACAGGGCGGAGAGCAAGCCCAGCCAGGACAGCGACGGGGGCAGGAGGCTGTCGCCGAAGCGGACCGCGGCGAGCTCGACGACCAGGAACGCGCCGGCTGCCAGCTCCATCAGCGCCGTCACGACCGTGGCCCGCGCCGCGGGGAAGTTGCACTCCCGCTGCAGGCGCTCCTGGGTCGGTCCCGGCAGGAAACCGGTCAGGGGCAGCAGCGCGACCAGGAGCCGCCGCCGCGCCCTCTGGGACCGTTCGGCCTCGCAGGTGGCGGCGAGCTCGGCGACCCGGGCGGGATCGAGCCGATCCACCAGCCGGGCCGCCTCCCCCTCGGGCCACGGAGCCAGGCGGTAGTGGTGGGCCGCCGCCCCGTGAACCGCCTCCACCACCTCCAGCAGCTCGCCGTCAAGGGCGACCGCGGTGCCCGGCATGCGGCCCTGGCGCGGCCTGAGCCCGAGGCCGAGCCGGTCGCTGGCCACGACCCAGGTTCCGTCCCCCTGCGGCCGCACGGTCACCCCATGGCCGAGGTCGGCGGCGTCCCGGATTTCGCCCATGCTCCGATGATAGCGGATGGGACGAAGGGGCCGGTCGGCACGGCCGTCCTGGCGGCGCGAAACTCGCCGGTAGGAACCAGCGAGCCGAGGACGGGCGAGAACCGCGAAGGCGCCAAGAACGCGAAGGCGTGCCACCAGGCCTCTCTCTTCGCGTCCTTCGCGTCTTCGTGGTTTGAGTCCGCGCTGGCCTTTCGCGATCGGCTCCGCACGGGTTCGGCGGTGGAACCCTACGGCGCCGCGCGGCCTTCGGGGCTCACGCCGAGTGGGACGTCGGGGCGCGGGGGCTCGAGGTACCGGGACAGAAAGGCGTAGACCTTCTTCCGGTAGCCCCACGCCTCGGGGGTGTCGAGGCGGTCGAAGCTGTGCCCGCCGGGGGCGTCCGAGACCTCGAGCTCGAACTCCTTGCCTTCCGCCTTCAGGGCCTGGACCAGGTGCTCCACCTCGATGTAGGCCACGTCGTCGTCGAAGCGGTTGGTGTGGACGCGCAGCGGCCGCTCCAGCTTGGCCACGTGCCACACGGGGGAGCGACGCTTGTACTCCTCGAGGTTCTCCCGGGCCGACTGGCCGATGAAGTGGTCCGCCTCGTAGAGGTCGCGATAGTCCTGGCCGTGATAGCCCATGCGCTGGACCAGGTCCGACACCGGCACCCCGGCGAAGGCGCAGCGGAACGAGTCGGGGTGGTCGAAGAGGCTCATGAGGGCGATCAGGCCGCCGTGGCTCCAGCCGATGATCCCGACCCGGTCGGGGTCAACCCGCGGGTGGTTGGCGACCGCCCAGTCCCGCGCCGCCAGGGCGTCGTCCACCTCTCGCCCGCCGTAGTCGATGAGCTGGTAGAAGCCCTTGCCGTAGCCCGTGGAGCCACGGTACTCGGGGGCGATCACGACGTACCCTTGGGCGACGAGCTCGCGCACAATGTGGGCGTAGTAGGTGGTGAAGTCGGCGTGCACCCCGCCGTGGGGGAGGACCAGCAGCGGCAGGCGCGTGCCGTCGAAGCTCGCTCGGGGGGTGAAGACGTAGCAGTAGAACTTGACGTGGTTGCCAGCGCCCAGGGCGGTGGGGTTGTCCTGTTTCCACGGCGGCGGACCGTAGATCCGCACCCAGTCCACCACCGCGATGTCGCCGAGGCGCTCGTACCAGAGCACGTCGTCGATCTTCTTGGCCAGCTCGTCGAAGCGGTGCTCGGTGTCGGCGAGCATTCCCTCGAGCCGTTCCAGCCGCTCGAACAGCGCGTCATCGGCCGCGGTCGCGGCCGCCGCGGCCGTCACGATCAGGGTCGCGATCAGGGCACGGCGCATGGTCCACCTCCTCGATCAGGACACGCCCAACCGTAGCGCCACCCGCGGGGAAGGGCAAGCCTCGTTGAGGGCCGTGCTACGGTGACAGTGGGCGAAAGGGCCTCGAATCGCCCGGAGGGACTCATGCTCCAGCGCGCGACGTGGTGGGCCGTTCTCACGGTCGGGCTGCTCTCGGTGACGGGATGCGCCACCTCGTTTTCGCCGGCCGCGATCCGGTCGGAGATCGCCCACCAGACCGGTTTCGAGCCGCCCGAGAGCCTCGAGCTCGACCTCGGTCGGGTGACGCTGTCCCTGGCGCGGGCGGTGATCGGCGAGAGCGCCGACGGCGGGCTGCCCCTGGCCGGGCTGACCCGGCTGCAGCTGGCGGTCTACGAGCTGCCGGCCTCCGGCACGAGGGTCGACTTCACCCGCATGGTGGTGCGGGGGTGGGAGGCCACGGTTCGCCGGCGGACCGAGGAGAGCTCGACGCTGCTCCTGGTCCGGCAGTCCGGCGACGCCCTCGGCGACGTCGTGCTCGTCACCGCCGGTGGGCAGCAGGCGCTGTACGCCCGGCTGAGCGGTCGTCTTCCCGGGGAGCTCCCCTCCGCGCTCGACGAGGCGCTCACCGAGCGGGGCACGGAAGGGCTCAAGCGGGAGCTGATGTCCATCGGGGAGGGCTCGAGCGCGCCGTGACCGGCGTGCCGCCTCGAGGAGGTCGAGCATGAGATGGCGACAGGGTCGGCGGAGCGAGAACGTCGAGGACCGGCGAGGGCGGCGCCTCGGGACGGGCGCGCGGGTGGGGGGCGTGGGTGGCCTCGGCCTGCTGGTGGTGGTGGTCGTTGCGATGCTGCTCGGGGTGGACCCCACCGAGCTCCTGCAGAACGTGCAGACGTCGAGCCTCCCCCCGTCGGCCAGTGTCGACTCAGGGCCGGTGGGGAGCCGGCCCGATGACGAGCTGGCCGACTTTTCGTCGGTGGTGCTGGCGGACACCGAGGACGTCTGGGGGACCCTGTTCGAGGGCATGGGGCGGCACTACGACCCGCCGGTGTTGGTGCTGTTCACCGACGAGGTGCAGTCCGCCTGCGGGTACGCCTCCTCGGCGACCGGGCCGTTCTACTGCCCGGCCGACGGCAAACTGTACCTCGACCTCGCCTTCGTCGGCGAGCTCCACCACCGGTTCGGCGCCCCCGGCGACTTCGCCTTCGCCTACGTGATCGCCCACGAGGTCGGCCACCACGTGCAGAACCTCCTCGGCATCAGCGGCCAGGTCCAGGACCAGCAGCGGCGGCTGTCCGAGGTCGCGGCCAACCGGCTGTCGATCGCCCTCGAGCTCCAGGCCGACTGTCTTTCCGGGGTGTGGGCCCACCACGCTCAGCGCGCCCGGTCCGTGCTCGAGCCCGGCGACCTCGAGGAGGCCTTGAACGCCGCCAGCGCGGTCGGGGACGACCGCATCCAGCGCCAGGCCCGCGGCACGGTGGTCCCGGACTCCTTCACCCACGGCACCTCGGCCCAGCGGTCGAGCTGGTTCAAGCGCGGCTTCGAGACCGGCGACCCCGGTGCGTGCGACACCTTCGGCGGCGGCTGACAACCGGGGTCGCGCGGCGCCGGGCCGCCGCGCCTCGCCACCCTCAGAGACCGAGGGCCACCGCGGCGACCACCGTGATGTCGTCCTGGTGCGGGCGGCCGGCGAGGAACGAGCGGATCGCCCGCAGCATGCCCTCCACCACCTCGTCGGCTGACCGCCCACCGAGGGACGCGAACACCTCGGCCGCCCGCTCGTAGCCGAACACCTCGCCGTCGGCGTCGGTCGCCTCCACCAGGCCGTCGGTCATCACCAGCAGGGTGTCCCCCGGCTGGATTGCGACCTCCCGCTGCCGGTACTCGGCCTGCGCCAGGGTGCCGAGGGGGACCCCGGGGAGCAGTACCTCCTCGACGGTGGTCGACCCCCGCCGCAGCACGAGCAGGGGAGGCATGCCGGCGGAGGCGAGGAGAACCCGCCCGGGGGCGAAGCGGAGCACCGCCAGCGTCATGCTCGCCCGACGGTCGTGCATCGCGGCGAGCCCGGCGCCCACCCTGTGCAGGACCTCGAGCGGCTGGTCGCCCGGGCTGCCACCGAGGAACAGGCTTTTGGCCACCGCCACCACCATGCCGGCGTGGACCCCGTGGCTGGTGGCGTCCCCCACCGCGAGGAGGGCGGCACCGTCCGCGTCGGTGCGGGCGTCGACGTAGTCCCCGCCCACCTCGGTGGCGGTGACCATGCGGAACGCCACGTCGAGCCCCTCGATGGAGGGGGGGTTCCGCGGCAGCATGGACAGCTGCAGTCGCCGCGCCTCCTCCAGCTCGCGCGCGCGGCGCGCGCTCTCGACCTCCAGCAGCCGGCGCTCGGCCTCGTCCCGGGCGGCGCGGCGCTCCTGCTCGATCGAGCGTTCGGACAGGCGGCGGACCTCGTCGAGTCGAGCCGCGAGCTCGTGGCTGGTGCGGGCCGCGCGGCGGGACAGGAAGAGGGAGAAGGCGAGGAGGACCATGAGCATGGCGACCCAGTAACCGGTAGTGAATGGGAACTCGCGGCCGAGGAGGTAGAAGGTCTGCTCGACCACGATCAGGGTGGCGAGAGGGACGAAGCCCACCGCGATGACCCACGCCTCGGGCTCCCGTCTGACGGCGGCCCCCACCGCCACCCGCAGGATCTCGACGGCGCCGGCGAGGAAGAACAGGCGGGGCACGGTGAGGGGCTGGACCGTCGACCAGGTCCACACCCACGCCGCCAGCGCCAGTCCGGCGGCGGCGATCACCCAGGTCAGAGCCCCCGGTCGGCGGCCGAAGGCCACGTGGATCGCTGCGAGACCCGCCAGCACCATCGCCACCGAGACCGACGCCATGGGCCGGTAGACGCGCATCGCGCCGAGCAGATCCGGGGTCAGGTGGTAGGTCGTCTCCAGGGCGAGGCCCACGGCCGTGGTCGCGGCGAAGACGGCGAAGACCAGGTTCTCCAGGCCGCGGGGCATGAAGAGGAACAGCACCAGGTGCAAGAGCGCCACCGCGGCGAACGCGCCGCCGATGGCCATGGGCACGACGGTGACCTGCACCAGCCAGCGCTGGGCCGCGGCGGAGGCGGCGTCCACGCTGCGCAGGTTGACCGCGAACCCGCGGAAGCTCCCGAACAGCAGGTTGTCGCTGACGTTGGAGTAGCGCACCGCGATGAGGTGGGTCACCCCGGGCTCGAGCGAGACCCCTACGAAGTGGCTGGGGTACAGCGGCCGCTCCGCCTCGCGGGTCGAGGCGACCGTGCCGAAGCGGGTCACCGGCTGCCCGTCGAGGAAGACCTCGGACGCCCCCGCCTGCTCCACTCGCAGCGCCACCGCTGTGGCCGGCATCCCGGGGGCCAGGACCACGCGGCGCCGGAACCAGCCGATGCCGCTCCAGTCGTGGGGCATGTGCTCCGGGTCCGGGAAGAGGGACGAGATCCGTGGCCATTCGCCGTCGTCGAAGGCGGGGTCCGCCCAGGCCGGGTCGTCGCCGCTGTGGTACCGCCAGCCGCGGGTGACCTGAACGCGCTCCTCGAGTGGCGGGCGCAGGACCACCGGGTCCTCCTCGTCGGCGGGAGCTGTCACGGGCGTCATCAGCGCCAGGCCCACCGCCGCGGACACCCACCACGAATCGCGGGGTGTGCGTCGCATCTCTCGTTGGGATTCTACGCTTCGGGGGGCTCGGGGTTCGTCAGCGGGGGGGGCAGCTGGCCCTGGTGTCGCGGTCGGGATCGGGCCGCGCCGACGAGACGGCGCCGAGCTCCGTCGACACGGGTCTCCGGGGCGTCCCCCACGCCGACAGCGTGCCCCACTCGAAGCCGTCGGAGAAGACCAGGGTGTCCACGCACCCCTCGACCTCGATGTGGAACAGGCTCGGCCACAGTTTGCCGGTCACCAGCAGCCGGGTGGTGGTGAAGTCCCAGGCGATGCCGTTGAGGGGGCCGGGGGGGGTCCCGGGACCCAGGATCCCGGTCAGGTCCACCCAGGAGGTGACCTCGCCGGAGACCGGGTCGACCCGCGCGATGCGGTCGCTGTAGAGGACGTTGGCCCAGACGTGGCGGCCGATGACCTCGAGCTCGTTGAGGCGGGTCACCGGCCCGGCCTCGTCGTGGACCACGACCTGCCCGATCTCGGCGAAGGTCATCGGGTCCCAGAAACGCATGACGGCGCTGCCGTCGGTCATGATCAGGCGGTGCCCGTCGGTGGTCAGGCCCCAGCCCTGGGTGGGAAAGAAGAACGTCCCGATGAGCTCGAAGGAGAAGCGGTCGTAGACGAAGCCGACGTGGGAGACGTAGGTCAGCTGGACCAGGTCCTGACCGCGCAGGGACAGCCCCTCCCCGAAGTACTCGGGCGCCAGGTGGTGAACCTGCAGGACCTGGCCGGTGGGGAGGTCGACGCGCCGCAGCGTGGACTCCCCCCACAGTCCGGTGCTCTCGTAGAGGGTGCCTTCGGCCACCAGCAGTCCCTGGGTGAAGGCGTCGGGGTCGTGCGGAAAGGTCTCGACCACCCGGTAGGTGCAGACCGGCGTCTGGGGCCACGCCGCACGGGAGGCGGGCAGGAAGGTCGCGACCGCGAGGAGAGCCACGGCGGGGAAGCGGCACGAGGCCAGCCAAGGTCCCACGCTCCCATGATGACTCCGAAGCGGCGCCGAGTCCACCACCGTGCCGGGTCGTGCGGGTCGGTGTACCCTCGTCGGGCCCGTTCCGTCCGGGCTGGGGGTGTGGATGACCGAGTGGCAGCCGACGTCGCGGACATGCTTCGTGTGCGGCCGGGAGAACCCATACAGCCTCGGGCTGCAGTGGTCCAACGACCGGGAGCGCGGCGAGGTCCGCGGCCGGGTGACGATCCCGGAGCAGTTCAACGGGTTTCCCGGCGTGGTCCACGGCGGGGTGGTGGCCGCGATCCTCGACGAGACCGCCGGCCGGACCGTGCTGCTCGACGGCGGCTTCGACGACCTCATGGTGACCCTGAAGATGGAGGTCCTCTACCGCCGGCCCACGCCGACCGGGACCCCCCTGGACGTGGTCGGGCGGCTGCTGAAGCGCAGCCCCGACCGGGCCGAGGCCGAGGCGGAGATGCGGCTGCCGAACGGGTGGGTCACCGCCGAGGTCAAGGTCATCCTCGCCACCCCCCCGGATTCCGTCAGCTCCCGCTGGGAGCAGGAGCGTGAGCACTGGCGGGTCACTCCCCGGTGACCTCCTCGCCGGCCTGACCGTCTCTCCCCGTACCCGTACCCGTACCCGATTCGTCATTCCGGGAACGGGAGCGGGGAACGACGCCTCGGTCCCTCCGCGGTCTCTGGGCGGTTGCAGTAGACTGTTTGTCATGAGTACGTCGTCTCGTTTTTTGAGCCGGAGTCTCGACTGGAATCGGTGGCCGCCGCTCGGCCTGACCGCCGCCTGCATCGTCTCGATGGCGCTTGCCGGGCCCGCGCGGGCCCAGGACCGGCCTCCGGCGGACGCGGTCGACCGGCTCCTGGCCGCGACCCGCGCGGCGGTTGCGCGAGCGCCGGAGGTCGAATCCGCGGTGGCGTCGGCCGACGCCCTGCGGGCCGCTGCTGCCGCCGAGGGTGCGGCCGGGGTCCCGTACACGGAGCTCCAGCAGGAGGGGATCGGGTCCGGGTGGAGCGACCAGCCCAACGCCCTGACAACGGTCCGGCTGGGCATGCCCTTCAACCTGCCGTGGCAGGCCGCGGCGGCTCGCGACCTGCGCCGCGCGGCCGACGACGCGGCGGCCGCGGAGCTGGCGGTGGCGGACCTCGCCGTCGCCGCGCGGGCGGCCTCGCTGTGGCTCGAGCTGGCCGCGGCCGAGGCGCGCCTGGAGGTGGTGACCCGCGCCCGGGTCCGGCTCGACCGCGCCCTGGCGCTGCACGAGGAGCGGTACTCCCTGGGCGAGGTGGCGGGCTTCGACGTCGGCCAGCTCGACCTCGAGCAGGTCCGCGCCAGCGGCGTGGAGGAGCTCGCGAGGGCCGAGCGTGACCGCCTGGCTGCCGCCCTCCGGCGCCTCGCCGGCGACGGGGTGCCGACGCCCGAGGTCGGCGACCTCGCAGCCCTGGTGGAGGTGACGGCGACGGCGGCGGTGGCGGAGCTCGGCGTCGAGTCGCTCGACGCCGCTCCCCTCCTGGTCGCGGCGACCCGTCGCCACGCCGCCGTCGCGGCCCGCCGCGAGCTCGTGTCCGCGGTTGCCTGGGGGCGGCTGGAGGCGGAGGCGGAGTGGGAGCACGTGCCGTCCCTCGGCGGTGATGATGGCTTCGACGCCCTCGGCCTGCGCCTCAACGTGCCGCTTCCCCTCGGCCGGGCCGTCGGGGCCGCCCGGGCCGAGGCGGACGCCGCGGCCCGGCTCGCCGCCGCCGCGGCCCGGCTCGCGGTGCGGGAGGTCGCGGACGCGGTCGACTCGGACCTCGCCGCGGCGGCGGCCGCCGAACGTCGCCTGTCGGCGCTCGAGCCGGTCCTCGACCGCCTCCCCCAGGCCGAGCGCTCGCTCGCCGAGCAGTTCCGGCTCGGCGCCCAGGGGTACCTGGTCTACCTCGACGGCATGGCCCGTTTCGACGACCTCCGCCTGGACACCGTGGCGGCCCGCCACGACCTGCTGGCCGCTCGCCTCCGCCTGGCGGCGACCCTCAACCGCACCGACCTGTTCCCTCTGCCCGAGCGTCCCGTGGAGGAGGTGGCCCCATGACCCGCCCGCTGATCGTCGTCGCAGCTCTGAGCCTGGCCCCGGTCGCGGTGATGGCCGGGACCGTCACCGTCGACGCGGCGGCCCAGGCCCGTGCCGGGCTGAGCGTGCGTCCTGTCGAAGAGCGTTCCTTCACCGACCGGCTGCGGGTGGTCGGGCAGGTGGTGCGAGCCCCCGGCACCACGGTGACCGTCAAGGCGATCCTGCCCGGGCGGGTGGAGACGCTGCACGTCGCTCCCGGTGACCGGGTCCGCGCGGGGCAGGTGCTGGTCGAGCTCCACTCCCACGAGCTGCTGGCCATCCAGGGCCAGCTGCTGCGCTCGGCCGAGGAGCTCCGCCTCGCCCGCAGCCGCCTCGAGGCCGGTCGCGCGCTGTTCGCGCTCGAGGGCATCAGCAGGCAGGAGCTGGAGCTGCGCGAGCAGGCCGAGTTCTCGGCCCAGCTCGACCTGAACGCCGCCCGGGAGGAGCTGGTGGACCTGGGGGTCGCCCCGGGGACCGTCGACGGTCTGCTCGAGGAGCGGACCACCGACCCCCACCTTCCGGTGCGGACCCCGGTCGACGGCGTCGTGCTCGAGGTCGCCGTACAGCAGCACGAGTGGCTGCAGGGGTACGCGCCGCTGGCGGTGGTGGGCGACCCCAGCCGGGCCGAGCTCGAGCTGCAGCTGCCGCCGGATGAGGCGGCCAGGGCCGGCGAGGGGGACCCGGTGGTGTTCTCTGCCGTCGGGCGGCCTGGGTCGACCGCCCGCGCCACGGTCGTGTCGCGGGTGCCCCAGGTGGACCCCACCACCCGGACCGTGAGGGTCCGCGCGCGGATCGACGACGAGGCGCCGGGCCTCTACCCGGGCGTGTTCGTCGAGGGCACCCTGACCCACGGCGAGTCACGGCGGTCGCCGTTCGTGCCCGAGTCGGCCGTGATCCGCGTCGGGGCCGAGGACGTGGTCTTCGTGCGCACCGGCGCGACGGCCTTCGCCGCCCGCGGGGTCCGGCTCGGGCTGCTCGACGGGGGCAGCTACGAGGTTTCCGATGGGCTCGAGGTGGGCGAGGAGGTGGTCGTCGAGGGGGTGTTCTTCTTGAAGTCGGCGCTGGCTGCGGCGGAAGGGGAGGACGGCTGAGATGGGCCGCGTCATCGAGCTGTCGCTGCGGCAGCGGCTGGTGGTGGTGCTGCTCGCCGTGCTCCTGGCCGGCGCCGGCTGGGTCGCGTTTCAGGACCTGCCCATCGACGCCTTCCCCGACGTCACGAACATCCAGGTGACGGTGATCTCCCAGGCCGCCACCCTCTCCCCCCTCGAGGTGGAGCAGCTCGTCACCTACCCCATCGAGCAGGCGTGCGCCGGCCTGCCCCACTCGGTCGAGGTCCGCTCGCTGTCGAAGTTCGGGCTGTCGATGGTGACGGTGGTGTTCGACGACTCGACCGACGTCTACTTCGCCCGACAGCTGGTGCTGGAGCGGATCATCACCGTCTCGGACCAGCTCCCGGACGGCGCTGAGTCGACT
>Ga0209164_1005638_pt1 | contig 10573 bp, 9 predicted proteins | sample MTBNYHSulfiMetaG_FD_187458 | JGI IMG/M metagenome (GOLD analysis project Ga0209164, IMG submission 187458) | Enrichment culture microbial communities from rom New York Harbor, USA that are MTBE-degrading - MTBE-NYH (New York Harbor Sulfidogenic)... | ecosystem: Environmental > Aquatic > Marine >... | reverse complement strand
CTCACGATGTGGGCATAAGCGCTGTGGTTGTGGATCGATTCAAAATTTTCGGCACTGACCGAAAACCAGGTGATGTTGTCGTCTTCGAGAAGCCGTGCGGCAATATCCCTCACGATATCTTCGACAAATTTTGGATTCCCGTAACTTTTCTCGGTCACTTCTTTCTCGTCGACCCGTTTGAGCACCGAATAAACGTCGCAGGACGCGCATGATTCGACCAGCTCGATCATGTCTTCCAGCCAGATAAACCGTTTGAAGCGAGTTTGCAGCTTCACCTGCCCTCGCTGGTTATGGGCGCCTTCGTCACTGATCGCCTTGGAGCAGGGACACACGGAGGTGACCGGAACGTTCACTTCGGTCATTAAATCGACCCGGTCCCTGGAATCGCTGGACCCGGTAATGCGGCACGTGTAATCCATGAGTCCCGGGGCGCCGCTGATTGGCGCCTTTTTCTCGATGAAATAGGGAAACGTGATCTCGATATGGGCCGAGGCCGCATTGAGATGCTTTTTCATCTGATCGAGCAATTCGGCGAAACGCTTGAGGGAGATTTCGGCTTTGAGCAAGTGGAGCATCTCCACAAAACGACTCATGTGGGTGCCCTTGTAATTGTGCGGCAGGTCCACGTACATATTGATGGTCGCTACCGTAGCCTGCCGTCCTTCGCGCCGATCGAGCACCGTGATGGGATAACGCAGATTTTTGATGCCGACTTCATCGATGGGGATATTACGGGTATCGGGTTGGTTTTGTACGTCTTGCATGTCGTGTTTCCTCCAGGTGCGGTGTCAACCAGGCAAAAATTCCGGTGACCCTGGAGAAGCCAGACGTTTTATGCGGGTTTATCCAGAGTTGAGATCAATAGCACATGCCCGACGATAGCAGGTGACGGTTGTCTCGGTTCGACCAGCCGAGACGGCCGAACTGCATCACCTGAGCAGATACTCTGGCCTGATATGTCGCATCGCTCTGAAAATATTTCCCTTTATCTTATGGTTAGAACAATAGAGTCGTTCGAGAACGGACTTCACGGCAGCTCTTCTGGAGCGCCCCGCACTCGGGCATAAGTTCTCTACAATCGGCCAGTCCATCTGACGCGAAAAACGCAACACATCGTTTTCCTCGGTGTAAGCCAAGGGGCGGATCACTGTCAAGCGTCCTTGAAAAAAAGATTGACGGGGCTGCATGGTGCTCATCTCTCCGGCATACAGCATATTCAAAAAAAAAGTTTCGATGATGTCGTCTTTGTTGTGGCCCAGCGCGAGCTTGTTACACCCCAATGCCTCCGCCGCTTCGAAAAGACGCTGCCGTCGTCTGCGGGAGCAGAGAAAACAGGGATTTTCACGATTCACATCGCTGTGGGCCACCCTGCCGATATCGGTCACCTCGATCCGAACCGACCAACCCATCTGGCGGCCGTAACGTTCGATTCGCCCTACGCCATCTCCACCAAAGCCCAGATCGATATGAATTGGAAAAAGGCTGTAATTGACAGGCACACGGGGTTGCCGTTCCGCCAGAAGCCAGAGAAGCGCCCAACTATCCTTGCCGCCTGAAAGCCCCACCGCGATTCGATCGCCGTCCGCGATCATATCGTAGGCATGCAAGGCCTTTCCCATGGATCTGTTGAGAATCTTGAATATGTTTCTGGATTTAGGCAAATACGATCAATTGATGGCTATTCCAACTCCAGTTGCTTCTTCTTTTCCACGACCTTACCGGCTGCAAGCTCCCGTAACGCCACCACAATATCCTCATTCTTGGGTGAACTGACGAGATATTCGGAGCCCTCTCGAATCTGGCGCACCCGAGAGGCAGCCATGTGGACCAACTTAAAACGATTGCCTACTCTTTTTAAACAATCCTCAATGGTGATTCTTGCCACAACCGACCTCCACTATTAAAAACGTCATGCGTTTTATAAGATTTCCACCAATTCGTAAACTCTTTTACCGCCGGGCGCCTGGAGCACGATTTCATCCCCCGGCTTTTTGCCGATGATGGCCTGGCCCAACGGCGAAGCGACTGAAATGCGCCCTTCGCGAATGTCCGACTCATCAGGCCCCACCAATTGATACGCTACATCTTCCCCGGTTTCCACGTTGGACAGCAGGACCCGGCTGGCGAAAACGGCACGGTCTTTGGGCAAAGCCTCTGGATTGATGATCTGGGCGTTCCCCAATTTGTAGTTCAGCTCGTTGACCCGTGCCTCTATAAAGGCCTGGCGTTCCTTGGCCGCCTCGAACTCGGCGTTTTCAGATAGGTCGCCGTGGGCACGCGCCTCCTCAATCGCCTTGATGACCCGGGGACGCTCCACCGACATCAGGTGGCTTAATTCCTTTTTTAGCACCTCGTATCCTTGAGGGGTAATAGGGATTTTTTCCAACGCTGTCTCCTTTTGATTCACGAAATAACCGCGACCCGCCAAGGGTCATGGTTTTGCACCAATGAAAACATAAACCAATGAACACCCTTAGAACATCCAACGGGGGCCATTGGTTTATATCTTATTGAATGGCGTCTTTGGTCCGGCAGTCGCCCGGTTGAAAAAAATGGCGGTTGTGGGTCATCACATCCTCGACCGGCGCCACCTTCTGTTCAACCCCATAACGCAGTTTGTCTTTTGCTGATATACATTTTCAGAGGTTCTGTCAATAAAAACAGCCGCAGGCCCCTACCATCACCGGGCAGACCGCATCATGGGGAAACGGATCATCTTCCTATTTCAGCATCCGACTTCCGCAAATAAACGGGTCGAAAACTCCGAACGTCCTCTATCAGTCCGGCTGTCATGCGCCTGCCGGCCAACCTGGCAACGACGGCCGGACGGGACCTATTGAGTTCGGCCGCCCCGGCAAAACCGGCATCCGGGCATCGTGCTTTCAGCTCTTTAGCATACAAGAGGGCACCGTTTCCGATGAAAAAACATCGGTCGGCCGCTTGACCGGCCGCATCGGCAGCCGCGCCCGCCCGCTCTTCACACACGCGCTGCAGGCCTTGGTCAGTTCGATGATACAGCGACCAATAGACCTCCTTGCGTCGTGCGTCGATCATCGGGCAGACCGCCGGGTATCCATCCGGTGCCTGATGAGCCAATACCTCCAGCGACGAAACACCGATCAAGGGTTTCCCCAAGGCAAAGGCAAGGCCTTTAACGGCACTGATCCCGATGCGCAGTCCGGTAAAACTGCCTGGCCCACGCGTGACGGCCACTGCGTCCAATTCCGTCGTTTCCCAACCCAGCAGCGCCATTGTCGTTTGAATGCCCTCCATCAAAACCTTGGTGTGGGTCAGTCCGGAAGTCAGCATCGCCTCCAACTCGCAGCGACCATCCACCGCCAGTCCAATACCGCAAACCTCGGTCGCCGTATCCACGCAGAGCATTTTCATGATCGTCAGGATGGCTTCTTGGCCGCCTTCCGGCGTTTGCGCGTCGCACCAAAAGCCACGGCCTTTCCGATGGGTGCCTGCAACGCGATGTCCAACACCTCATCCATGTTCTGGACGGTGACAAACTTGAGTTTGCGTTTGATGGCGGCGGATATTTCCACCAACTCCTTATTGTTTTTAGCCGGCATGATCACGGTTTTGATACCCGCTCGCAGAGCACCCAGGGATTTCTCCTTGAGTCCGCCGATGGGCAGCACCCTGCCTCGCAGGGTAATTTCGCCGGTCATGGCCACATCCTTGTCAACCGGCCTTTGGGTAACCGCCGAGATGAGGGCCGTAGCCATGGCAATACCGGCGGAAGGTCCGTCCTTGGGGATGGCACCGGCCGGCACATGCAAATGAATATCGAGATTCTCGAAGGTGTTGGCTCTCACCCCCACCTTATCGAGATAGGAGCGGGCATAACTCAGGGCGGCGCGTGCCGATTCCTGCATGACCTCACCGATTTGACCAGTAATAATCAACTCTCCCTTGCCCCGCATCAGGCTCGCCTCCACGTAGAGGACTTCCCCGCCGGCCTGGGTCCAGGCCAGGCCCGTTGAAAGGCCGACCTGGCTGGCCTCCTGGTCAAGTTCAGGATAAAATTTGGGCACCCCAAGGTATTTTTCCAGATTTCCGCGGGTAATATGAAAAGGCCCTTTTTCGCCTTCGGCGATGCGCCGGGCCACTTTGCGGCAGACCGTGGCGATCTCACGCTCCAGGTTCCGGAGCCCCGCCTCTGAGGTGTACTCGTTGATAATGGCGGTCATGGCCTGGGGGCTGATGGTGAGCTGATTGTTCCGCTTGAAGCCGTTTTCCTTGAGCTGGCGCGGCAGGAGATACTTTTCGGCAATCGACCTTTTCTCGTCCTCGGTGTATCCGGAGAGATTGATCACCTCCATTCGGTCCAGCAGAGCAGAGGGAATCGTATCGGTGACATTGGCCGTGAGAACGAACATCACCTGGGACAGGTCGAACGCCAGGTTCAGATAGTGATCCGAGAACTCGACATTCTGCTCGGGATCCAGCGCCTCGAGCAATGCAGAAGACGGATCTCCACGGAAATCGGCCCCCAACTTGTCAATTTCATCCATCATGAACACCGGATTGCTCGATCCGGCGGTCTTCAGGCCTTGCAGGATGCGCCCGGGCATGGCCCCGATATAGGTGCGGCGATGGCCCCGTATTTCGGCCTCGTCGCGTATTCCGCCCAGAGAAATCCGAACGAACTTGCGCTGCATGGCGCGGGCAATGGCTTTGCCCAAAGAGGTCTTACCAACCCCCGGAGGGCCCACGAAGCAGAGAATGGATCCCTTGATCTTGGGATTGAGTTTTCGCACGCTTAAATATTCGAGAATACGGTCCTTGATTTTATCCAGACCGAAATGGTCCCGATCGAGGATCTCTTTGGCCTTTTTGATATCGATCACGTCCTTGGTGGCCTTCTGCCACGGCAGATCCGTCAACCAATCCAAATAGGTCCGCACCACCGATGATTCAGCGGCATCCGGATGCATCTGTTCCAGGCGGCGCAACTGTTTGCGCGCCTCCTCGAGGGCCTCCTTGGGCATGCGCGCACGTTTGATGCGCCGCTGATATTCCTCGATCTCCTGGCCCTTTTCATCCAGTTCACCCAGCTCTTTATGGATGGCGCGCATCTGTTCGCGTAAAAAATAGTCCCGCTGACTCTTGGAAATCTCGTCTTTGACATCCGACTGGATCTTGGCCTGCATGGTCGACAGCTCGACTTCCCGCGAAAGCAATTCATGAACCTTATGCAAACGATCCACCGGGTTGACCAGTTCGATGATCTGCTGGGCCTCTTCGATTTTCAACCGAAGATTGGAAGCGACCAGATCGGCCAGCTTGCCGGGCTCATCGATGCTTTCGAGAATGCTGCTCACATCCCCGGAAAACTCGCCTCGCAACGCCAGAATCTTTTCGGAATTCTCCCGGATGTTGCGCATGAGCGCCTCGATCTCCAGATCGGCTTCCACATTTTCCGGCTCTTCCAATATTTCAACCGATACCCGGAAATAAGATCTTTTTTGGAGATATTTCACGATCCGCGCCTTGGCAAAACCCTGCACCAATGCCTTGACCCGTCCATCCGGCAACTTCAGGATCCGCAAAATCCGGCTAATGGTACCAACCCGATAAATATCTCCCTCTTTTGGATTTTCGATTGCCGGGTCCTTTTGGGTGGCCACGAACAGGAAGCGGTCTTTGGAAACAGCCGCTTCGACGGCGCGCACGGATTTTTCGCGACCGACGAAAAGGGGCAACAGCATATCGGTAAAAATCACCACATCGCGCACCGGCAACAGCGGCAGCGTCGTTGGCATCTGGAGGTCTCCGGCGTCCTCTTCTATAACACTGATTAAATCGTCCTTGTCCGTTTCAGCCATCTATGTTCCTATCTCCATCCACAACTTTTTAGCTTGGGCCATCCAACTCGATGGACCGGTTTTAGTAAAAATTCCGGCTGGATGCCGGAATTTGTACGCAACTCAATATTTTTAAATAAACTCAATAACATATTATAAAGCAAAAGTCCATTTTGACAATATCTATCTTGATGAACTCGTAAAAATTCGGTTTCGGACGGCGTCGTAAAAAGCGACTTACCCCGCTTCGCGCTGAAACATTTCATCCCAGGAAACGGCCCACAAGCATGACGCCGCTTCCTTAGAAGTTCAAGATCAAGGTGCGCGAAATTCCGTGTCCTGAGGCGTACTTGTCGCACGCCGCAAGGACCACGGGATGAGCGCAACGCAGATATTGGGCTTTTTACGGCGCCGTCTATCTTGATTTTTTCACTAAAGGTCCATACTAATACAGCCGATTTCGTATGTATCGGCCACAGAGAACCCGCTTTGACTGCTCATTGCGCCCCTTCGAAAAGAATCCAAAAGATTCGGGGGGATGGCTCCGGACGTGATCTTGGGTGCTGAAAATACGTTGCGGATGTGTTCAGCGACTTCTCACCGTCTATCGACGAAGGAATAGGTGTGATCCCTCTGCTGCTCCATTTATATGCATTTCTGTTTGGGCTTTGTATTGGAAGCTTTTTAAATGTCTGCATCTATCGGATTCCTGCCGATCTTTCCATCGTTCGCCCGGCATCGGCATGCCCTGCGTGCGGGACGACTATCCGATGGTATGACAACATTCCCGTGATCAGTTATCTGTTGCTGCGCGGCCGGTGCCGGACATGCAAAAATTCGATTTCCGCACGTTATCCCATGGTGGAACTGCTTTGTGGCCTGTTTGCCCTGGCCGTTGTCTTGCGATTTGGGTGGCACCTCCAAAGTCTCATCTATTTTCTCTTTATTGCCGCTTTGCTGGTCATTACTTTCATCGATATCGACCACCGTATTATCCCGGATGTCATTTCGCTGCCCGGGATCCCGATCGGTTTTGCCGCCAGCTTTCTCTTGCCGCAGGTGACATGGCAGGCGTCGCTGCTGGGAATTGTCATCGGCGGCGGTTCGCTCTATGCCGTGGCCTGGAGTTATCGGTTACTCACCGGTAAAGATGGCATGGGCGGCGGCGACATTAAACTGTTGGCCATGATCGGGGCGTTTATCGGATGGCAAGGCGTCCTTTTTACCATTATGGCCTCTTCATTCGCCGGAACGATAGTCGGCTTGATCGTGATGATCAAACAGCGAAAAGGGATGAAACTCGCGGTACCTTTCGGTCCGTTCCTGGCCATCGGTGCCATTTTATACATTTTTTGGGGGCCCCAGTTGATCCACTGGTACTTGGGGATAGTGTAGCAAATGCCTGACCAAACCCCATCGACCTGACCAAACCCCATCGAATGGATCGAGCGACACATGCGTATCGCCATTTTATCGGATATCCACGGCAATTACGACGCCCTGCAAAAAGTCCTCGCAGATGCGACACATGCGCATGTCGACAGCCTGATTTGCCTTGGTGACTGCATCGGTTACGGACCGGAACCCGAAGCGGTGATCCAGGAGGTCCGAAGACTGGAAATCCCATCAATTCTCGGAAATCATGAGATGGCGGCGCTCGATCCTTCGCACCTGGATTGGTTCAATCCTTTGGCACGACGCTCCCTGGAACAGACCATTCGCATGCTCAGCGAGGATTCGTTGAATTATATCCGTCAATTGCCCTTTTACCGGATTGTCTCACGGGCGCGCTTTGTCCATGGCTATCCGCCTGACTCGGCCCAAACCTACCTTTTCCAGAAATCTGCCCCCGAACTGAGAAAGACCTTTGAAACCATGGCGGAGCGTCTCTGCTTTGTCGGCCACACCCACACCCTGGAGATCATTCGTTATGATGGCCGCCAAGTCGATCGTACCCTGCTCGGCGAGGGAAAAACAAACGTGGCAGACGACGCCAGCTACATCGTAAACGTCGGCAGTGTCGGCCAGCCCCGCGATGGCACCCATCATGCCAAATACGTCATCTGGGACCTCTCCGATAAAAGTATTGAAGTACGATTTGTCACGTACGATATCGCCAGAACCGTAGCCAAAATTAAAGCCGCTGGACTTCCCGAGAGCCACGCCAATCGCTTGTGGAAATGAAACGTATTGGAAGATACATTATCCGCGGATTGCTCGGCCGTGGTGGCATGGCCAAAATTTTCAAGGTCGAACTGCCGGCCATCGGTAAAATCAGCGCCCTGAAATACTTCGATCCTGATCCACTGACCACGAAACTATTGGGCGTAAAGCGACTCCGCGACCTTTTTTTCGCCGAAGCCCGAACCATGGCTGGACTGAATCACCCCAATATCGTTGCCATCCAGGATTTCGATGAACATGACGAGAAGCCCTTTTATGTCATGGAATTCTTCGCCAACAATCTGGGTACCATGATCGGCGAATCGTATCGCACCGAAAGGCCTTCGCGGCGCATTGCCGTCCACAAAGCCCTGGATTATACACGCCAAACGCTCGATGGATTGGCCTCTATGCACGATGCCGGCATCTACCATCGGGACATCAAACCGTTCAACCTGCTCGTCACGGCCTGGGACACCATCCGAATTTGCGATTTTGGTTTGTCCAAATTGCGGGGCGAGATCTTCAGCGGACCTGCCAATCTGAACGTGGGGTCTCCCTACTACGCCGCCCCCGAGCAGGAAAAAAATCCTGATACCGCCGATCAAAGGGCCGATCTTTACTCCGTGGGCATGATGTTTTACCGCATGCTCACCGGCGTGCTGCCCCTGCATGCGCCGGTTCATAAAAGTTACCGCGCCCCCAGCCGTTTGAACAGAGACCTGGACAACCACTGGGACCATTTTGTGGATCGGGCGATATCCGCAGACCCCGGAGACCGGTTCCCGGACAGCCCATCCATGCTGCAGGCTTTGGATGAGTTGGCGCAACATTGGCAAGATCAAATGGAAATAGCCTGCCGCCTGCCTTCTCCTGATCCGACGCCCCCATCCGACACGGTGGATAAGGTCCGATTACCCCTTCGGCACTCGCCGCTTAAAGTATATCCGCGTGATGCAGGCCGGGTCTTCGGCCTCGAACGTCTCTGGCGGCCCAAAACATATTTACGCCCTGATTATCACACAGGGTCCGACGGCCAAATCGTCGCAGATCGTTCGACGGGTCTGATCTGGCAGCGCTCGGGCAGCAAAACTTGTCTGGGATGGCGCCAGGCCGCCGACTACATCGACCGTTTGAACCGGGACGCATTCGGCGGCTATCGCGATTGGCGGCTACCGACGGCCGATGAACTGATCTCCCTTTTGCGTCCGCCTCAAGAGACTCAACAATTGTGCATTGCTCCCCTGTTCGACACCCACCAGCGCTGGATCTGGAGTGCGGACCGGCGCTCCTTTATCGCCGCCTACTATGTGGATATCGAGCTGGGTTTCGTCGGTTGGCAGGATTTCAGCGCCCCTTTCTATGTCCGGGCAGTTCGCTCGGTCGTATAAAGACATGGCACGATTCCAGGCATTGGTCGTTGTTACCAACCCAACCAGAAAAAGGGCCGTCGAAAAAAAACGTGACCCCAAAGCCGGGTGAACGCGATGCGGACCCTCCGAATGGGTCGGTGCCCCGATGGCACTGGGGTGCAAAAGGTGATGATACACTGTTCGGGTTTCTGATCGGCAGGAAAAAGACATGGCCCCTTGCCGTCTATCAGGAAAGGGCAATCCCCAGAAAAAAGCCCCACCCGCTCTGCGCATTCAAGGAGATCGGGGAAAAGCTCTCGATTCAAAGCGAGAATGAAAAGACAGTCCAACCGGCTGATGATACTGTCGATGTGTATGTTTTTACAGCATTTCCCCTGGCACTGGGCACCGCAGTACGCAAACGCCGTCTCGCATGCCCGGTTCAGCTGGCCCTGGGCCGCCTGAATGTTGCGACAGCTCTTGACAAGCGCCTGACGCTCGGACTCGGTCATTTGTTCGAGAAAACCATGCGCGGCGCGGATGTGATGTGCAAGGCCCATAATGATGATGACGTGCGTTACCGGGGTGTTGTCCGATCCGATGATGCCCAACACCCTCCCATCGATTCCATAGCCACCCACCACCGGTCGCCGGATTCAGGATGGACACCGTTCGCGTGCTCTGATGATCAGGCGATTCCGACAAAATCAAAATTCATCTTGGCCTGAAATTTTTCGATACGTTTAAAAATCTCTTTGAGCATGGTCTGCTCGATGCGCGTCAGGCGCTTGGGGTTGATAAAATTGTCCGGCGCTACCTTCTGGTCGATCACGGCCATTACCTGACGCCCGAAACGCAATTGCATCAGGAAGCTGTAGGCTTTTTGAAGCTCCTCGTACTCTTCCTGGCTCAACACCTCCTGACGATGGAGTTGCTGTAAACGTTCCAGGGTGCTGGTGGCCTCGATGCCGTGCTTGAGCGCATAGATCCGGGCAAAATCCACGATGGGCATCATAGCGCTTTTGATGTCGAACGCATTACGGTGCTCGCCCTTGGATTCGACCACAAATCCCCCAAAAAAGCCCAAGGGAGGTTTGAAGTGCAGGGCATTTTCAGTCATGTATCGCAAAAATCCGGACCATCGCCCGATGGCGTCGTGTAAGTGCCGGCGGAGTTCATCGATCAGGTAACGATCGCCATAGCCGTAACTGAAATCGAAAAAGATGCTGGCCTGGAGCAGGT
>Ga0209164_1005637_pt1 | contig 10574 bp, 9 predicted proteins | sample MTBNYHSulfiMetaG_FD_187458 | JGI IMG/M metagenome (GOLD analysis project Ga0209164, IMG submission 187458) | Enrichment culture microbial communities from rom New York Harbor, USA that are MTBE-degrading - MTBE-NYH (New York Harbor Sulfidogenic)... | ecosystem: Environmental > Aquatic > Marine >... | reverse complement strand
TCAGCCTGTTTAATATTATATTTCAATCGTCTCGCAGCCTCGTCACCGTTTTCCAGTTGTCTGTCTGCATAATGGATTTTTGCCGTCTTTAACACATCTGTAATAAAAGATCCAACGATAAATCCTCCTACATTACCGGCGACGACTTGTCCCAGGGCACCACCGGTGAGCACCTGGAGCATGTGGTTCCTTTCAGATTTTTTATTGAGCGATGTAGAAGAACAGCCCCAAAAAAACAGGACGATGAAGACAAAAGAAAAAAGTGTAAGACCGCGGGTTTTCATCTGAAATATTCCTTAGTTATGCTAATTTACTATCTTTTTTCATTGATTGTCAAATGAGCATTCGTAATTCTCCGCAACCTGAAAAGCATGAATAAGGTATTTATTGCTCTTATGGTAAGCATAAGAAATAGGGCAAGGCCTTTCAGCGGGGACTCCAGATAATTTGCCGGAAATCTATGTCGATTGCTACAATTCAGCAACGGCCTTTTTTAAAACCGATGCGGAATGTAAGAGCGCTTTTTGTTCATCCGGCAGGAGTGAGGCTTCCAAAACCTTTTCAACCCCGTTCTGCGTGAGAAGGGCCGGAACCCCCAGGCATACGTTTTCAATGCCGTATTCGCCCTGTAAAAGTGTTGAAACCGTTAAGACACTTCTCCTGTTATGGAGAATTGATTCGATGATCTTTACCAGCGCCAGGCCGATGGCATAATATGTTGCGCCCTTGTAATCGATAATGTGATACGCTGAATTCCTTACCTCGTCAACTATTTTCCTGCGCTCTTCAGTATGGTTGCCGCATTTTCCGCACATACTGCAATAAGAATCGAAAGGAATGCCGGCGATGTTCGTGAGGGACCACGCGGCAAATTCGCTGTCACCGTGCTCCCCCAGTATGTATGCGTGGACATTGTGAACATCCACATTGCAGTGCTGGCCGAGCAAATAGCGGAAGCGTGCGCTGTCCAGAACAGTACCCGACCCTATCACCCTGCCGCGCGGGAGTCCTGATTTCATAAGCGCAACATGGGTGAGTACGTCAACAGGATTGCTGACCACCACAATCACCGCATGAGAATTGTGTTTCACGATTTCTTCAACTATTCCTTCGACTATCCCGGCGTTTCTCCGGAGAAGGCTGAGACGGGATTCCCCCGGCTTCTGATTTGCACCGGCCGTGAGAACGATTACCCGCGCGTCCGCGTAATCAGAAGTGCGGCCGGTCCGGATATGCACTGCAGGAAGAAAGGGAAGACCGTGTGCAAGATCGAGGACCTGCCCCTCCATCAGCTCACGGCTCTTGTCAAGAAGGACAATCTCATCGGACAGGCCGCCCTTGGCCAGAGCGTACGCAAAAGTTGACCCCACAGCCCCTGCACCGACAATCACCACTTTCCGTCTTTTCCAATGTTCCTTGTTTTCAATCGTCATGTAGTTACCATTATACCGGATTGTTAAGGAAACTTTTGTTATGTTCCCACAGTATTTGAGTTAAGATCCTGTGGGAATTTATTGCAGATGCAAAGAGATAATGTGGCGGGGCGAAATGCGATTTAATCGGGGCGACCTTCCCGACAAGTCGGGACGTTCTAATCGGATGGATCAATAACAATTCATAAGGGGTTATGGCGGGGCGGACGGGACTTGAACCCGCGACCTCTGGCTTGACAGGCCAGCGTTCTAACCAACTGAACTACCGCCCCAAGAGACAGGAGACAGTGAACAGGAAAGAGGTAAAGAAAAAAAATGATAAAGAACAAAAACTCCTGAAGCTCTGTTCTGCTGTGCCTATGCCTTTACCTTCTTACTGTTTTTAATGGTAGGCGGAACAGGGATCGAACCTGTGACATCAGCCTTGTAAGGGCTGCGCTCTCCCAGCTGAGCTATCCGCCCAAGAATTACTTTTATACAACATAAAATCCCTTTTTGTCAATTGAATTGAAGAGAACTTTACTCTTCAATCAGTTCCCTGATCGTGTTTAACACGCAGTTGCCCAGGGCCTGCAGGTCGTAGCCGCCTTCGAGGGCGAACACATAGGGAAGTGAGGGGAGATAAGTAGGCGTAGAACGCAGAAGAATTCCCCGGATGATATGACGCATGCCTTCGTTGGTGATATTGATCCCGGAAAGAGGATCGCGGGTATGAATATCGTAGCCGGCCGAGACGAGCATGATATCCGGCCGGAAACTTTTCACCTTTTGCGGCAGGATATCCCTGTAGGCGTAGAAGAAGTCCTTGTCTCCCGCACCGAAGGACATCGGAATATTATACGTGTATGTCTCGCCTTTTCCTCTCCCTATCTCGAAGTCTTTCCCGGTGCCGGGGTAATGGGGATGCTGATGGGTGCTGAAATAAAATACGGTATCATCGTCCTCGAAGATATGCTGTGTCCCGTTGCCGTGATGGACGTCGAAGTCTACAATAAACACCTTTTTATACCCGATTTTCTGAGCATACCGCGCGCCGACTGCTACGTTATTGAAAATGCAGAAACCCATGGCACGGTCTGTTTCGGCATGATGTCCTGGAGGACGGACCGCGCAGAAGGCCCTGTCCAGTTCGCCGCTTTTGCAGCGGTCTATCGCCTCGATGACCGCTCCGGCTGCATATAGCGCAGCCTCAAAAGAATAGGGCGACACATAGGTATCGCCGTCGAAGAATCCCGTGAATTTCTTTATACGGTCAAAATACTCTGCGGTATGCACCCTGAGGATATCTTCCTCTGCGGCCCTGCGCGGTTTGATATGAATAAGGTTGTCCCACAGATCGGATTTTTTCAGCGTATCGAGAATGTGCAGGAGCCTCTGCGAAGACTCAGGATGTCCCGGAGGCATTTCATGCTTCAGGAAGATGTCATCATAGAGAAAGCCGACTTTTTTCATATTCAATATTTATAAAAAACAGTGATGGTTTCAGCGTGTTTGAAATCCCTACCCTGTGGTTATGACACAGGGTAGGGCCTGAATTCTAATTGGCTATTAAATATATAATTAAAACAAACCTTTAACCTTTCCAGCTTCAACATCTACATCAATTCTTCTGTAGGCCGGATCAGAGGCAGTGCCCGGCATCAGTTTGATGGCGCCGGCAACCGGAACGACAAACCCTGCTCCCTTATAGGTGAGGATATCGCGGATGATGAGCTTCCACCCTTTTGGAACACCCTTAAGGTTTGGATTGTCGGAGAGACTGAGATGAGTTTTCACCATGCAGGTGCCGAGCTGCGTTATATCAGGGTCCTCTTCCATTCGTTTTGCTTTTGCAAGCGCTTCCGAAGAATATTCAACGCCGTCTGCGCCATATACCTCTTTTGCTATTATGTCTATCCGCTGACGGAGCGGCATCGAAAGATCATAGAGAAATTTGAAATCATTCGGTTCGTTGCATGCGTCGACAACCGCATCTGCAAGTTCGAGCGCTCCTTCGCCTCCGAACTGCCAGTGTTTCGATACGGCTACCCGTGCGCCTGCAGCTTCTGCCATTTTTCTTACTGCCTTAATCTCATTTTCCGTATCAGTGTAAAACGCATTAATGCAGACGACAGGATTGATGCCGGCCTTCTTGACGGTATGCACATGATGGACAAGATTCTCACAGCCTTTTTCGACCCAGGCGACATTCTCGCCTTTATATTCCGCAGGCATGGGTTTCCCCGGTACAGGGATTGGAGCGCCGCCGTGGCATTTCAGTGCACGTATAGTGGATACAATAACCGATGCATTGGGTTTCAACCCCGAGAACCTGCATTTGAGGTTCCAGAATTTCTCGAACCCGATGTCGGCACCGAACCCTGATTCGGTAATATGATAATCGCCGAGTTTCAGGCCGATTCTGTCGGCAATGATAGAAGACTGACCGATTGCGATGTTCGCAAATGGTCCTGCATGGACAAGGACAGGCTGCCCTTCGATAGTCTGCATGAGGTTAGGATTCAGCGCCTCGACCATCCATGCAGTCATGGCGCCGGCAACTTCAAGGTCCTCGGTAGTCACCGGATTGCCTCTCTTATCATAGGCTACGACGATCCGTCCCATGCGCTCACGCATGTCCTTCAGGTCTTTCGCTACCGCAAGGATAGCCATGATCTCTGAAGACACTGCTATGGCAAAGCCTGAATGCATCATGAAGCCATCTATTTTGCCGCCGATCCCGATGATGATGTCCCGCAGCGACTGTGCGCAGAAATCGATGATCCATTTCATCTCGACATTCCGGGGGTCGATATTCAACCTCTTCAGTCTTCGTTTCGCAAGTTGTTCGTCCGTGTAATTGAATTCGTGCTGCATCCTTGAGGTGAGCGCTACCATAGCGAGGTTGTGAGCGTTCATAATGGCATTGATGTCTCCGGTCAGTCCGAGGGAAAACGGTGTCAACGGGATGCACTGTGAGAGCCCTCCGCCTGCTGCAGAGCCTTTGATGTTCATTGTAGGTCCGCCGGAAGGCTGACGGATGGCGGCGATGACGTTCTTGCCCCGCTTTCCGAGACCCTGGGTAAGTCCCATCGTTGTCGTGGACTTTCCTTCACCGAGGGGTGTCGGGGTAATGGCGGTTACATTAATATACTTTCCATCTGGTTTCCCTGCTAAGCGGTTCAGGATGTTCTTGAAATCGAGTTTTGCAATATAATGCCCGTGTGGAAGGAGTTCGTGCTTTTCCAGTCCCAATTGCTCGCCTAACTGGTAGACTGTCTTCATGTGGGTTTCGGCAGCCTCCGCAATCTCCCAGTCTGCATGTTTGGTTGGATCAAGCGGCATGATTTAAACCCTCCTTTTTTGGAATATTGCAGCGATTAGAGAAAATTAAGGAGACAGCCGGTGTTTGATGGTCCACACTCTGTCTCCCGATTTCTCTTTTTATTTAGTAGCTTATGAGCGCGCTCAGGAACTTATCGTTCATCCTTCTCAGGTTCTTGCTCATGACGATGGCGATCTTTTTTACGATGATCAGCGCAAGCGCACAGTCTTCATCCATCAATTTTTCAAATTCCTCTTTCGGGATGAGAAGGAGTTCCGTATCATCAAGCGCGACCGCAGACGCTACATGTTTCCTGTTTTCAAGAATGGAAAGTTCTCCGAAGAAATGACCTGCGGGCAGAACAACAAGGGTCTGCCTCCAGCCGTCGGCGGTCACCCTTGAAATCTCTATCTTGCCGGAGACGATGAGCCAGAATCCCTGTGTCTGGTCGGATTCCTTGAAAAGCGGTTCCCCTTTTTTCACGGTGAACTGCTGCATGATTTTTGCCATTTTTGCGAGGCCGGCCTTATCAATATCCTGCAGCAAAACCTGTTGCTTCAATAACTCTGGTTTAACCATGATGACATCCTCCTCTGCATCTAAGGCTGAGTAAAGCTCACCCTTTGTTAACGTTTTCCTCTGAATCCACTGTCCGGTTAATTTTTACCGCACAGACCTTGAATTCCGGTATTTTTGCGATCGGATCGCATGCACTATTTGTAAGCATATTCGCTGCAGCTTCCCGGAAATGGAAAGGAATGAATACGGTCCCTGATAAAGGACGTTCCGTGACCCAGGCCTGAATATCTATCGAGCCCCTCCTCGATGTTACACATACCATTTCTCTGTCCTTGATCCCAAGAACTGCTGCGTCCCTGGGATGTATCTCGATATATGCGACAGGAGAAACTGCATTTATTGCCTCGTTTCTTCTGGTCATTGATCCTGTATGATACTGGAAAAGCTGTCTCCCTGTCGAGAGCAAAAAAGGATATTCAGCGTCCGGAAGTTCCTCTGACGGCCTGTAACTGACAACGGTAAACGCAGCTTTGCCCCTCGGAAAGCCCCCTTTGAAAAGATAAGGAGTTCCGGGATGATCCTGTGTAGGGCAGGGCCATTGCAGGCCTGTCTGTGCAATTCTTTGATACGTTATGCCCGCGAGAGCCGGCCAGAGCCCCCCTGCTTCCCGGAAGATATCCTCAATGAAGTTGTAATTCATGCTGTATCCCAGCCTCTTGGCGATTTCAACGATTATACGGGAATCTTCCTTTGCTTCACCGGGGGGCTGTACAGCCTTTCTTACCCGTTGCACTCTCCGCGATGTGTTGGTGAAGGTGCCGTCCTTTTCAGCAAAACAGACCGCCGGAAGCACGACATCGGCCATCTGCGCTGTTTCTGTCAGAAATATGTCCTGGACGACAAGGAAATCGAGTTTTGCCAAAGCCTTGACGGTATGCCTCATGTCAGGGTCGCTCAGAACAGGATTCTCTCCCATGATATACATAGCCTTGAGGTTATTATCGTAAGCCGCTTCGATCATCTCTGTGGCAGTCAGCCCTTTTGCAGACGGAAGTTTCACCTTCCATGCCATCTGGAACTTTGATCTGACACCGGAAGATGTGAGGGGCTGATACCCGGGAAAGAAGTTCGGTATGCAGCCCATGTCTGTTGCGCCCTGCACATTATTCTGTCCCCTGAGCGGATTGACTCCCGTACTTTCCCGTCCGAGATTGCCGGTCATGAGAGCCAGGTTGGCGATTGCGTATACGTTTTCCGTACCGTGGGTGTGCTGGGTGATCCCCATGGTGTAATAAATGCCGGGACGCACTGCATTCCCGTAGAAATGCCCTGCCCTGATGATATCGTGTTTCGGAACACCGGTTATCCGCTCGCCGTATTCCGGTGTATATTCCTCGAGAGAGGCCCTGAAAGATTCGAAACCCTCGGTGCGGGATTCGATGAATTTCCTGTCTATCATGTCCTCTTTCATGATGACGTGCATGATAGAATTGAGAAGCGCAACATCTGTCCCCGGTCTGTGCTGGAGCCAGAGATGAGAAAATCTGACGAGGTCTATCCTGCGGGGATCGGCGATAATAAGTTCCGCGCCTTTTTTTACCGCGTTTTTTATTTTAAGTCCGATGATCGGGTGTGTCTCCGTTGTGTTCGAACCGATGACAAAAACGACGTCGTGGTTTTCGACTTCAGGGAGGGAATTTGTCATGGCTCCAGAGCCGAATACTGCGGCCAGACCGGCCACGGTTGCACTGTGTCAGTAACGGGCACAATGGTCAACGTTGTTTGTCCCGATTACCGCACGCATGAACTTCTGGAAAAGATAATTCTCTTCGTTTGTGCAGCGGGCCGATGAGAGGCCGCCGATTGCATCCGGCCCTGATTTTTCTTTGATGTCCCTCAACCGCTCTGCAACATAATCAAGGGCTTCATCCCAGGAGACCTCACGGAAAATATCACTACCCCCCCTGATCCCCCCCTTGGCAAGGGGGGGATGGGGGGGTATGTTCCAAGTATCGGATGCAGAATATTCTTTGGGCGCTATTCGTATCAGCGGCTTTGTAAGTCTGTCGGGGCTATTGATAAATTGATAGCCGAATCTTCCTTTCGGACAGAGCCATCCCTCGTTGAGTGTATCAGGCTTTGAGGATACCCGCATGACTTCATTCCGCCTCACATGAAGCGTTATGTTGCATCCGCAACCGCAGTAAGGACAGATCGTATCGGTTTTGAGGAAATTCTGCCTGCCTTTCTGCTTCCACATTTTCCCGGTGAGAGCACCTGTAGGACAGACAGCAACGCACTGACCGCAGAATTCGCAATTCAGGTCTTTATCAAAGGGAGGGCAGATTTTCGTCTTCAATCCTCTGTATGCAAAATCAATCGCGCCGACACCCTGTATCTCGTCGCAGATCCTCACGCACTGGCCGCAGAGGATGCATTTCTCCATGTCCCTTTCGATAAACGGATTCCCGTCCTTCTTGCCGTATGTCCGTCTCTCTCCGATGAAACGGTTTTCCTTTATGCCGTAAAAGTAAGCGAGTTCCTGAAGTTTGCAGTCTCCCGCCCTCTCACACACCATGCAGTCTGTTGGATGGTCGGAGAGGAGCAGCTCGATCGTAATTTTTCGCATGTTTTCCAGTTGCGGACTGGTGGTTCTCACTTCCATCCCGTCCCGGGCGAACGTAGTACATGAGGTGACCGGCTTGGGACTTCCTTTGATCTCAACTATACAGAGCCTGCATCCGCCGTATGGCGAAAGGGCAGGGTGATGGCAGAGCGTAGGTATGGGGATGTCGAGCTTGCGCGCTGCGTCAAGAATGGTTGATAACTTCCTGACCGTGACTTTCTGCCCGTCTATTTTCAGCGTTACCATAATATTTTTAGCTCATGGCTCATGGCTCATGGCATGGCTCTTTTATTCCTTCATTATCGACTTGAACTTGCATGCGTCAAAACAGGTCCCGCATTTTACGCAGAGTGACTGGTCTATTTTATGCGGGGTTTTCCTTGTGCCGCGAATTGCATCTGCAGGGCATACCTTCTTGCATGCTCCGCATCCCTTGCAGATTTCTTCAAGTATCGTATAAGTGATCAAATCCCTGCAGACCGCGGCCGGACAACGCTTCTCTCTGATATGCGCTTCGTATTCATGGCGGAAATATCTGAGAGTACTTAACACAGGATTCGGCGCAGTCATGCCGAGGCCGCATAAGGAAGCAGCCCTGATGTAACGGCCGAGTTCCTCAAGCAGTTCGATATCTCCGTCCCTGCCCTTTCCCCGGGTTATTCTGTCCAGTATTTCAAGCATCCTCTTCGTACCGATTCTGCAGGGAGTGCATTTGCCGCATGATTCCTCCTGTGTGAACTCGAGGAAGAATTTTGCAGTATTGACCATGCAGCTTGTCTCATCGAGCACGACCATCCCGCCCGAGCCCATGATCGAGCCGACCTGCGCGAGCGATTCATAATCGACCTCGATATCGAGATGTTCAGCAGGAATGCACCCTCCTGAAGGGCCGCCGGTTTGAATAGCCTTGAATGCTTTGTCTCCTTCGATGCCTCCGCCGATGTCATAGATAATATGTCTCAGGGACACCCCTAACGGCACTTCGACAAGGCCCGTATTTTTCACTTTTCCGGTGATGGAAAAGACTTTCGTCCCTCCGCTCCTCTCGGTCCCGAGATTCCTGTACCACGATGCGCCGTTCAGGATAATGCGGGGTATATTTGCGAATGTTTCAACATTATTTAACACAGTGGGCTTGTCCCACAGTCCCTTTTCCGCAGAGCGCCACATCTTTGGGTTCGGCATCCCCCGTTTTCCTTCGATTGAACGCATGAGCGCGGTGGCCTCTCCGCATACAAAAGCGCCGGCGCCCTGAAATATCCTGAGATCAAAGTCAAAGTCACTGCCGAAGATTTTTCTGCCGAGAAACCTCCGCTTATGACACATATCTATAGCCAACTGAAGTCTCTTGACAGCAAGGGGATATTCTGCCCTCACATAAATGTATCCCCTGTGGGAACCGGTGGCTTTTGCACAGACGATCATGCCTTCTATGACAGAGTGGGGATCGCCCTCCATGACAGACCTGTCCATGAATGCTCCCGGATCTCCCTCGTCTCCGTTGCAGATAACGTACTTGATATCCGACCTGATCCTGAGCCCGAGCTCCCATTTGAGTCCGGTCGGGAAGCCTGCGCCGCCTCGTCCGCGGAGGTTTGAGTTTTTTACGACAGCCACAATTTCTTCAGGACTCATGGAAAGGATTGCTTTCCGGGCAGCTTCGTAACCGCCGACTGCGATATAGGCATCGATGTCCTCGGGGTCTATTTCTCCACAGTGCGAAAGGACAACTTTTTGCTGTTTCTCATGGAAAGTATGATAGTCACCGGTAACAGTCCATTCGGCGACAGGATTTCCTTTCACGATATGTTCGTCAAAAATGCGCGGGACCATATCTGCTTTGACATGCTTGTACGTTGTCTTTTCGCCATCGATAATAATGTCAACGAGGACATCCTTTGAGCAGAAACCGCGGCAGCCGACTTTTTTCATGGTGCATCTTTCATGGAATGTGGCTTCGATATCCGTTTCGGTGATTGCATCCTGAAACGCCGCGAGGACCTTTTCACTGCCTGAAGCGACCCCGCCTGTTCCGGTACAGACTTTAATGACGATTTCTTTATCCATTATTCAGACTTTTTCAGCTTCCTGACTTCCTTCATCATCTTGTCAAGGGACACCTTCCCGTGTACTTCGTGGTTGACAACAGCAACGGGTGCAATTCCGCAGGCGCCGATACAGTTTACTTTTTCGATGGTAAATTTCTGGTCGGATGTTGTGTCATCATCGTCAGGGATATCGAGCTCGATAAGCAGTCTGTTGATCAGACGCTCAGATCCTTTTACATGGCAGGCTGTGCCGCGGCAGACGGTGATGATATTCTTGCCCCGCGGTCTGAGGTGAAACTGCGAATAGAATGTGGCGACGCCGAAGAAACGGCTTGCCGGGATATCGAGTTTCTTCGACAACCAGGTTACTGCCTCTTCAGGGATATATCCGAAGGTTTTCTCGATGTCCTGGAGGATGGTCACGATATTCCCCTCATTCGTTCTGTAATCTTCCAGTATCTTTTGAAGGGTCTCTTCCATCCGCTCTCTTTTCACCCCATGATTGATCAGAAGCTGCAGACAGTCCTCAAATCTCACATCGAGGTTTGAGTAATGATAAATAAACCCTCCTTAGCGGGAGGGCCGGTTTGTTATATTACCACAAGGATGCAGGTCTTTCAAGAATAATTAGCGGGTGCTATTCT
>Ga0209164_1005635_pt1 | contig 10576 bp, 13 predicted proteins | sample MTBNYHSulfiMetaG_FD_187458 | JGI IMG/M metagenome (GOLD analysis project Ga0209164, IMG submission 187458) | Enrichment culture microbial communities from rom New York Harbor, USA that are MTBE-degrading - MTBE-NYH (New York Harbor Sulfidogenic)... | ecosystem: Environmental > Aquatic > Marine >... | reverse complement strand
AGGCGTCGCCCCTGTGGGGTGGATGGCGGGGTGGGCCGGGTCATCCTTCTTACCCTGCCTCGGCTTGAGCCTCCGCCTAGTCAGCAGAGCCTCAGCCTCCTTGGCGTAGTCAGGGTTAGCTCTGAGTTTGCCGAGAATATCCTTCAAGTCGATGGAGGGGGGCAGCCTCTGGCTGCTTGTACGTGGGTAACTGATGTAGGCTCCGAGGTATAGCCGCTCTGCCGCCGCTAAGGTGGCCGCGGGGCTCAACCGGTGAACCCTGTAGGCTTCCCTCTGGAGGTCACCCAGGTTGAAGGGGGGAGGCGGCGGCCTCCTCTCAGTCTCCTTCTGTACACCTGTGACCGCGCCTGTTCTGCCCCTACAGGCGGAGGCCAGCTCCTTGGCCTGCGTCTCTCTGTCAACCCGGGGCTTCTCGTACTCCAGCTGATAAGTATCCCCGTCTATCTCCGTCTCCGCTGACACCCTCCAGTACGGGACCGGTACGAAGCTGTTGATCTCGTCCTCACGCTCCTTGACGAAGCCAAGAGTGGGGCCCTGGACCCTGCCTACGCTGAGCGTTCCGGGGCAGCTGGAGGCGTTCCTGACGGACAGGGTTAGGGCCCTGCTGAGGTTGATGCCGTAGAGCCAATCCGTCTCGTGCCTGGCCTTACCCGCGGCTATCACGGGATAATCCAGCGTCGTTGAACGGCTCTCCCAGGACCGGTTCAGATCCTCCCTGGTCAGGGTGCTGTAGAGCATCCTCCCAGCCTTGGCCAGAGAGTGCTCCCCCATGGCGTACCTCAGCACGTTGTAGGCTATGAGGCTGCCCTCTATGTCGTAGTCGCAGGCGCTCACGTAGGCCGAGGCCCCCTCGGCGAGGAGGTTGAAGGCCCGGATGTGGGCCTCTGCTCTACTGCGGCCCCTACCCGCTTGGTGGACGGGCACCCACTTCACATCGTACACCGGGTAGCTCCAACCTCCGCCGTCCTGAACAACGGAGTACAGGTGCCCCAGCGCCGAAGCCACCACAAGCTGGACGCCGCCCCGAGACGCCACGTAGAAGACCACTTCCCCTATCCTGCCTGTCTCAGGCCTACCACCGCCGTCCAGCGCCTCCGCAATCCTTCTAGCCGAGCTCGGCTTCTCGGTGACCACCAGAATCCTGTCAGGCAACCCAGTATACAGACGAACAGCCACGAATAACCCTTTAGACACACGAAGCCAAAACCCAAAACCCTCGCAACATATTTGAGAGCCCCACACCCAATGAAAGTGATGCAGCCCTTCACCACTGTCCTCGCACAAGGAAAAGTTGTGGTCCCCCAGCAGAGCGAGGCCGACAGCCTCATGAACGACGGCTACGGGACCAGAGTAGGCGGACTCCTGGTGCTGGAGCCCTCCGAGACGTTGTTCAACGTCGAGCGAGGCAAAATAACCGTGGTCGAGGAGAAAACCAACAGAAGCCTAGGCCTAAACGAGCTACTCAGCGTCTTCCTGGAGACAGACCCCAAGACCTGGACAAGGTTCCTCGTATACAGGGACCTGAGGACAAGGGGCTTCGTAGCCCAGAAAGACCCAGAGGGCAGAACAGACCTCATTGTCTACGACCGCGGCGCCTTCAAGAAGGAGCCGCCGAACATCAGGGTAGCCATAATCTCGGAGGGGTCGCCCGAGAACCTTGAAAGGCTCCTCGAGCTAGCAAAGAGCATCGAAGAAGAGGGGCTCACGTTGAAGCTGGCAGTCGTGGACAGGAGAGGCGAGATGGTGTACTATGGTCTCTCAGAGCGAAAGTTCAGCAACATAGTCGACCAGGTCGTCTAGCTTGACTTTCTCCTGGTCTCCCGTCCTCATTTCCCTGACGGTCACCTCGCCCCCGACTAGGTCCTTCTCGCCCACGACCACCACTACGGGTATGCCCTTCTTATCGGCGTACTCGAACTGCTTGCTGAGCCTCCTGCCCATCATGTCTATGACTGCGGACACCCCCGCGCTTCTCAGCGTCTGAGTTATCCTGATGGCGTCCAGATTCACAGCTTCGTTCACAGGAGCTATGTATACCTCGGCGCCCAATGTAAGCTCCTTGAAGGTCCCCTTGGAGTCCAGGATCGGCGTCAGACGGTCTATACCGAAGGAAACGCCCGTCGCCGGCGTCGGCTCGCCTCCGAAGAGCTGCACGATCTCGTCGTATCTTCCTCCGCCCGCGATGCTCCCGTAGTCCTCGTAGCCCTCAGCAAGCACCTCGTACACTGCGCCCGTGTAGTAGTCGAGGCCGCGGGCCAGGCTCAGGTCAACGTCGATGAACCTGGCGAAGCCGAAGGCCCCCGCGTACTCGACAAGAGATGAGAGCGCTTCGCAGGCCTTCAGCCCATCAGGGTACCCCTCCAGCAAGGCCGCCGCGGTGCCTAGCACCTCCGATGGCGCCCCTCTGAGGCTCAGCATGTCAAGCAGCTTCACGCTGGCTTCGTCGTCCGGGGAGATGCCTCTCAGCTCCTCCACGACGCCGTCTCGGCCCACCTTCCCCAGCTTGTCCACGGCCCTAAATGCGTCGAGGCTCTTCTCCTCGGGTACACCGATCATGGACACGAAGGATTTGAGGATGCGCCTGTCGTTCAGCTTTATGACGAATCCCTCAAAGCCGAGCTGCATCAGGGCGTCCACGGCGGCCGCGAGCACCTCCGCGTCCGCTACGCTGTCTGCCACTCCGAAGATGTCCACGTCGGCCTGCCAGAACTCCCTGAACCGTTTCTCAGTGGGCTTCTCATACCTCCAAACCGGGCCTATCGCGTACCGCTTGAAGGGTAGCTGAAGCTCCCTGTGGGTGGCCACCACGCGTACGGTGCCGGCAGTGTGCTCGAAGCGCAGCGCCAGCTCCCTGTCCGACTTGTCCTTGAAGGCGTACACCTGGTTCAGTATGTCCTCCCCGCTCTTGATCCTGAGCATGTCCAGGTACTCGAAGGCAGGCGTGTCAAGAGGCTCGAAGCCGTAAGACTCGTAGACCCTCCGCACAGTGTCCACTACCCAGTTCTTCTTCATCTGGTCCTCGGGGAGGTAGTCGCGGGTTCCGCGTGGTGGCTGGAACATGGACGTGTAAATGTGAGAGGGGTTATGTATAGGTTACTCTGCCAGGCTGGTCTCAACCCTCTCGACGCCTCTGCCCGGGTTCTTCCTCTTCAGCCTCACGATACCGATCTCAGCGGTGTTCCTCACGTGGGCCCCGGCGCAGTGCATCTCCACGGGGCCGCAAACCCAGTTCCGGATACCGCTCTCGTCCACGGTTATGGATACAGGGTGACCCTCAGACAGGAACGTGTTGGTGTCCTCCTCCGCCTTCTTCAGCTTCACAGGGTCCAACCGCTCCTCGTACAGGTAATCGGCCCTGTCCTTTTTGTCGTCCACGAAGCTGCCCGTCCTCTCCGCGTAGCCCAGGTGCATCCACAGGTAGTGCTCCATGATGTGGCTGGCCGTGTGGAGCTTCATGATCCTGTACCTCCTATCCCAGTCCAAGACTCCGTGAACAACGTCCCCCGGCTCGAGACTCGTAGGCTGCTCCATCACATGCAGTATCGTGTCGCCGTCATACCTAGTGTCCACGACCCTGAACCCGTTCAAGGTGCCCGTGTCCCCCGCCTGTCCACCAGCCTCCGCGTAGAAGGCGGTCTGGTCAAGCTCCACTCCCTCATCCGTCGCGCCTAACACCCTGGCGTCGAACTCCCTCAGGTAATGATCATCGTTGAACAACTTGACCGTCATGAGGTAAAGAGAGACCCGCCCACTGAAAAAAGCCTTGCCTCCACGGCCATGGACACTAGGCCTCTATCAGGATTTATCCAGATGCAACTCGAAAAAATATCACATTCTTCCATGCAGCTGTCAGAAAAGAAGGGGTTAGCCGAGGGCGCCCCTGAGGAACGGGTACAGGTCCTCGACCTGCTCCTGCACCATAGTCTGGTAGTACTGGTAAAGTATGCTCACAGCCAGAAGCGCGCCCATGCCCGACCCGAAGACGCCGAAAAACTCGCTGATAGACGCCAGTAGGCCAACGATCATTCCACCTATTATCGTGATTGTGGGTATGTACCTGTTGAGCAGCCTCTCCAGGGGCTTCTTGCTTCGCCTGAACCCAGCCACCTGCATCCCCGACTGGAGCAGCTGCTCTGCCATCTGGTCCGCCCCAAGACCACCTATCTCCAGCCACGTGGCGCTGAAAAGAATGCAGAAGCCCACCACAATCAGCAGGTACAGGAGCGCCCTCACGGGGTCCGCGGCCACTCCGCCGAGGTTTCCAGGCGAAGTTGTGTAGTAGGCCAGGCCCCCTATGGCGTTCACGCCTCCCTGCTCTGTGCGGTTGAACATGCCGAACATGTTGAATACGAAGTTAGTGTTGTCCACGTTCCACCTGCTCCACACGAACTGGCCTATGAGCTGAACGTTGGCGAACATGGCGTAGGCCAGGATGACGGGTATGTTGCTGACGTACAGCAGCTTGATGGGCATCCTGCTCCTGTAGCCTCGGTAGCTGCTGTGGCTGATGGGTATCTCCACCCTCATGCCCTCCACGTAGACCACGAAGGCGAAGACGGCCAGGGTCATGAAGAACCCTATCATGTCCGGCCACCCCGACCTGTAAAGCCATTCTAGGGGCGGCAGCCCGCTCATAATGCCCTGAATGAAGGCGACCAAAGCACCGTAGCTGCGGCCGTCCCCCATGGGGCCGGAGAAGCTGAGGCTCATCCACCAGATGTTCTGGGTTATGCCCGCCACGATGAAGAGGCTTATGCCGCTGCCTATGCCCCAGCCCTTCTGGACCAGCTCGTCCAGCATCATGATGACTAGGCCTGCAGCCAGAAGCTGAGCGAAAATGAGTATAGACTGGGTGGTAGATATGCTCCCGTAGACTCCGCTCACGATGTATAGGCTCGCCTGGACTACCACCATGACGAAGCTGAACACCTTGCTCGCCGTGGTGAATAGGCCCCTGTCATCTGGGTCAGACCTATCAAAGCTGATGATGTCTGAGCCGGCTAGGAGCTGGATGATGAGGCCCGCCGTAACTATGGGGCCGATGCCCAGCTCCATCAGGGTCCCCCTGTTGGACGCGAATATGATCCTGAGCGTCGCATAGGGGTCCGACCCACCCGTAGTGACACCGTACAGAGGTATCTCCGACATCACCAAGTAAACTATTAGGGCCGCCAGGGTCCACATGAGGCGGGTGTTGAAGGACACCTTCCTCTGAGGCGCCCTAACCTCCGGTATGAAACGTGACACCGGTTTGAACAGGTCTAGGAAGCGAACCAAGGCTGTCCCCTCTACGGCTCTACTATAGAGCCGCCGGCTTCTTCTATCTTTTCCTGTGCGCTAGACGTGGCGTAGGCCACCTTCACCTTCAGAGGCACAGTGATGCTTCCTCTGCCCAGCACCTTGCCTATGCCGAGGGCCGTCAGGTCCAGCTCGTTGCCGCCTTTGACGCCGTAGTCGCCGATGACCTTCAAGGCCAGGTCCTCCAGCTCGCCCACATTTATGGTGGCCGGCTTGAGTTCCAGCGCTGAAGGTGGAAGGAAACCTGTCTTGTGGAACCTCCACGGCTCGTACTTGACGGTCCTGATCCAGAAGTGCTTGTGCCCTCCTGCGTTGCCCTTTCCTCCGCGGCTGCCGCTCTTCCTGTGCTGGCCTACCTGGCCGAATCCCATGTACCTGCTTCCGCGCTGCTTCCGAACCTTCCTCAACTTGTGAGGCATCTTAGCACATCCTCCTAGCCAGCTCGTTTATGGCTTCACCCCGGTATCCCAGCTCGCCCTTATTGTTGTAGGGCCGCTTCACAGATCTCCTGTACCCCTTCTTGGGGGGGTGCAGCCTGAAGAAGGGTTTAACGCCCTCCAGTTTGTTGATCTCCATCTCGCATCTGTGGAGCTTCTCCGCCAACTGGCCAAGGCCTTCGTACCCAAGGCTTTTCACGTACTCTTCTGTGAGTTTCACACCGCCGGGCGCCTCTCCCCGCGTCTCCAGCATGATCCTGACGGTCTCCAAGTCGGGCTCACCCCAGGTCACATAGTCCTTGGCTTTCTGAAGCATCCCCTGGTAGTCTTGCCTGTCGTCTAGCAGGGTGGCGTAGTTGTTCCTGTCGATCCTCAACATCCGTAGCGTGTCCTCCACCCTCTTGGGGCAGTTCACGCCGCCGCGTATGCGAATCGCTAGTAGGCTCTTCATCTAGATCACGCCCAGTCCTGAGGAGTCATTATGCTCTGCGTCTGCTTCAGGGCCTCGAATGTGGCGAAGGCGAAGCTCGTCCTGGTTGTGGTCTGGCCTATGCACTTGCTCCAGCAGTCCTTGACGCCCGCGAGGCGGAGCACCACCTTGGCGGTGTCTCCCACCACAAGCCCCAGGCCTCTCGGCCCAGGAATAAGGGTGACGACCACGCTGCCAGCCTTACCCTGCACCTTGAAGGGCAGTGTGTGGCCCTCGCCGCAGTCACACTCCCAGCTGCCGCAACCCATCCTCACTGGGTAGAGGTTGAGTTTAGCCAGCCGTATGCCCTTCTCTATGGCGTTCCTAACCCGCATGGCCTTGCCCATGCCGACGCCTATGAGGCCGCTGCCGTTGCCCACGGCCACCAGGGCAGTGAACCTGCTCCACTCGCCTGCATCTGTCTGCTTCTGGACGAGGTTTATGTGAATCACCTCATCCTTGAGGTCCGGTACTAGGAGATCAATGATCTCCACTTCCTTGATTTTCAGTCCCTCCGCGAAGATCTCGTGTATCGAGGATATCTGCCCCTCGAACACGCGTCTCCCCAGCTGGGTCTTAGGGACCCAGTTATCCAGAGGGCTCGAATCCCGTCTTCTACTCAACGCTGTTCTCCTCCATGCGTGCTTTGACCTCCTCGAAGTGGGCGGGTAGCTCCTCCGGTCTCAGTCCACGACGGAGATAGACTGAGAACCGCTTCTCGTACTCGAGGGGGTCCTCCATCTGCTCAGCGTACTCGGCCACTGCGCCGCCGCTCACCCTCTCTGGTGAGGGTATTATGTCGCTGTCACATGGAATCTCTAGGCCGGCGTCCATAGCTCCCTTGGCCACTGCGAACACCTTGCCCCCCGGCGTGGCCCTCTTTAGGCCTATGTCCAGGTTTGCTCGCTCGACGCCCGCCTCAAGGGCCTTCCTGCCCACCAGGTAGCCTACGAGGTAGGCTGCAGAGGTGTTCTTGCCACTGGCCTTCCAGCCGAACTGTTTCAGGTCTCGGCTGGCTGCCTGGGCCACCACGTAGTCTCCCTCGATCTCCGCGTTGGTCACCTGGGCTAGTACGCCCTTGTTTGACAACCTTACCACCATCCTGGGGACGCCAGTGGTGGCGAGGGCTCTCCGTGCAGCGTAGTCGGTTTTCTTCTCCCTTCTACGCCGGTACTGCACCCGGTATCTAGGTCCCTTAGCCAAAGGTACGCCTCCTCAGGTTCCTGTCGTTAATGTATCGCTCGAGCTCAGCGATGCTCCTGAACTCGCCTCCCTTGGCCTTCCTGTACAGGCTACGGTAGGTGCCCACAGCTATAATCCGCCTCTCCCTCAGCTCCCTGAGCTTTCTCCTCTGGGCGCGTATCCTGTTCATCCACATTGTCTTCCTGGGGACGATGCTGTGCGCCTTACCCTTCTTGGTCCCGGGCCCGATACGTCTTCCCTTCTTCTTCTTCTCGGCTAAGGTGCGGGTTCTGCCTCGGCTCTGACTGTTCTCCGGGAGAGCCTTGATAGCATCCTCGTGGACGAGTTTTCTGATCTCCTCCCTGGTGATGGCCATGCTCACCTCGTCGGCCTTCTCCGGGTCTATCCAGACGCGGTTAACGCCGCACGCCAATACCTCGGCCGCTAGCCTTCTCTGGCTTCTCAGATTCATTCCTCGTCCTCCTCCTCGTCGGCTTCATCCTCGTCCTCTAGGGCCTCGAACTCCTCCAGGTCCTCGTCCTCGAGTTTCTCGAAGTCGTCCTTGGGCTCCTGGTATCCGGGGTTGAGGATGCGGATGTTAAGCTCCTCGGCCTTCGTCTTTATGGCCTCCTTTTTCCGGCCGCCGACGGTTCCGCCGATCCTGGCCGCCTGAGTCTGGGGGTTAACGTTCTCCAGATCAGCCGTGTTCCAGACCATGACCTCCTCCACTCCGGAGGGGTGGAGCCCCCTGACCTCTGCTGGTCCTCTCCAGCCGACTGTCACGGACCTGGGCCAGCCCTTGAGGTTGAACCTCATCTTGTTGTCTATGCCCTTGGGTTTCCTCCAGTGGGCCTTGATCCTGACGAACCTCCAGGACTCGAACTGCCTGAAGTGGGGCCTATGCTTGTTGATCCTGCTCCGAACCTTCATCAGTCTCTTCTTCTGTGCGTCGCTCACCTGTCATCACTCCTTCTTGTACACGTAGACGCCGTCAAGGAACTTGCGCAGATCCTTGTTCCGGATCTTCGTGGCTTCCTGTATGTTGGCGGCTGTCTGCCCCACCATCTCTATGTCGTTACCGGTGACGACTATGTCGTCTCCCTCGACGCTGACCTTGACACCTGGAAGTACGCTCGCGTAGCGAGGCTGCCTCTCACCCACGAAGTTGTTTATGGACACCCTATCTCCCCTGACCTGTATGTTCATGGGGAAGTGGATGAAAACAATCTTCAGCCTGTAGGTGAAGCCCTCCGTCACGCCCGTGATCATGTTCTTCACGTGGCTGGTTATGGTGTTGACGAGGGCAGCCTGCTTCTTACGGGGGTTCTCCGCCCAAACGCGGAGGACCCTGTCCTGGTAGTCCATTTGGAGCTTCGCGTGGGCGAAGTCCCGGACCACCTTCCCTTTGGTGCCTGTGACTGCGACCTTATGTCCATCTAGGGTCAGGTCTACGTCTTTGGGTACTGTCACATGATTCTCTACGATCTGTACAGTCACATCATTCACCTTCTAGTACACGTAGGCTAGGAGTACCCCGCCCACGTTCTCTTCTTTCGCCTGGTTGTGATCCATGACCCCGCTGGGGGTGCTGAGGATCACGGTTCCAAGGTTTCGGCTGGGCAGGAACCGCTTCTCCCACTTCTCCATCTCGGAGACCCTGGTCTTGAAGCGGGGAGTGACCGCCTGGCACTCGTTTATCCTGCCGAACAGCTGGACCCTGAACTTGCCCTGTCGACCATCATCGATGAACTCTATCTCACCCACGTAGCCCTTGCTCTGGATGAGGCGGAGCACCCTACCCACGAGCCCTGACGCGGGAGTGATGATGCACTCCGACTTGCGCCTGTGCTCGTGAGACATGATGGTGTTCAGCGCGTTCACAAGTGGATCCATAACATTCACCTATACTTTTTAAATCCCATTTTGACCGCTACTTCGCGGAAGCACTGGCGGCACAGGTTGATGCCGTAGCGGCGGACAAGCCCCTGCTTGGTGCCGCATCTGGTGCACCCTCTACTGCCTTTGCCGTAGTGCCTTTCCTTGCTCTGCTTCTGGACGCTCATTGATCGGTACCTACCTTAACTCCGAAGGCCTCCGAGATGAAGCCCATGGACTCCTCGGGGGTCACTCTGTGGCCGCTGCCCACCTTCGCCTGAGCCCTCTTTCTCCTGTTGACGCTGTATCCGGGCCTCTCCACGGTCACCATTACGTCCATGCCGGTGATCCCCAGCCTAGGGTCGTACCTGGTCCCGGGTATGTCTATGTGCTCTTTTATGCCGAAGGCGAAGTTACCGTTTCTGTCAAAGCTCTTGGGGTTGATGGTCTCATCCACAGCCTTGAGGGCCTTCTCCAGGAAGGCCTCCGCTCTATCTCCTCTCAGGGTCACCATGCAGGCCATGGGCTCCTTCTTCCTCAGGTTGAACTGTCTAATGGTCTGCTTGGCTACACGCTGGCAGGGCTGCTGACCGGTTATCTGCTGGAGTATGGTCATGGCGTTGTCAAGGGGCTCCCCTGAGGCGCCAACGGATATGTTGACGACTACTTTCCCTATCTTCAGCTCTCTCATTTGGTTCCCTGTCATTGCTCTTCACCTGAGTTGAGTGTTATTAGGGGCTGCTTTGACCCCACAACGAACACGTACCCGGCCAAGGTTCTGATGTCTTCTCCCTGAGGAGTCCTGATGATGCAGGTCTTCTTCCAGCCTGGCTCCGGGCCAAACCCTATGATCATGCCCTGGGCGCCTTGGCTTCGACCACCCGTTACTATGCTCTGCTGCATCTCTTTGAACTCCACGTGGTCCAGGATGTCTTTCTCAGGGACCTTCAGCTTGATAACGTCGTTGACGCTATAGTTGTCGGCCCCGGCTGCTAGGATGAGATTCTGGCCATCGTGGAAGTTGAGCTGGGTTTTCTTACCCGGCAGAGTCGACTTGCCTGTGATCCTGACAAGCTTGAACTTCGCCTCGTCATCCGATATGAGCTGAATCCTGAGCTTGCCGTTGTGGTCGGGGAGCACCCTGAAGTTCTCGTTGGAGTCGGGTATTGTAACCACATCCATGAGGCCTACTGGGAACTTTTCATCAAGCCGGGGTTTTCCGTCTATGATCACCTTGCCCTGCTTAACTAGGTACTTGGACTCCCTCGCCGTCTTCGCGTATTTGAGCTCATCCCTGATGAGGACGTTCACTGGC
>Ga0209164_1005634_pt1 | contig 10577 bp, 14 predicted proteins | sample MTBNYHSulfiMetaG_FD_187458 | JGI IMG/M metagenome (GOLD analysis project Ga0209164, IMG submission 187458) | Enrichment culture microbial communities from rom New York Harbor, USA that are MTBE-degrading - MTBE-NYH (New York Harbor Sulfidogenic)... | ecosystem: Environmental > Aquatic > Marine >... | reverse complement strand
GTGGCGTGAGCACCGTTGACCGTGCCGTCGGCCAGGGTGCCGGGGGTGTGGGTCTTGACGTTCTGGTCCATGTGCCAGTCGAAGCCGAACTTGTGGATGATCTGGCCCTCGTTGATCGCCTGGGCGTCTCCGGTGAAGGAGGCGTCGGTGAAGGCCCGGAGGTTGAGGGCGCTGCCCTCGCAGTCCGGGTCGAAAACGAACCGGCGGCTGCCCAGGGGGGCGAGCTGCTTGTTCAGGAGGACCCTGGCGGCGGTGATCTCGGCGTGGTTGCTTCCGAAGGGGGTGGTCCCAGGGGTGCCCACGATCCCATAGAATTTGGTGTAGAGCCCCAGGAGGTAGCTGTCCACGTTGTTGGCCAGGGCCTTGACCGCCTCAGAAGCCTGCATGGGAATAGTCCCGTTCATGACCTCCATGAGGTCCTTGTCGGTCAGGAAGAAGGGGGCCTCCATCCACTGATCCATGGCGATCGGCACGGAGTCCGGGGCGATAGCCTGGGTGTCGGTGGGCGGGGTGGCCCCGGGAGCCACCGCGTTGACCGCGATCGCGCTGGGGATGGGGACATTGATGGTGTCGCCCTTCTGGGCGGCCATATTCTGGTAATCGCCGTTGACGATCCGCGGCATGACCGCGTTCTGCCGGAGGGCCAGGAGGCCCTGGGCCAGGAGCTTGGGGATGACTTTGGACAGGTCGTTGTCGGCCACTTTTCAGTCTCCTCTATCGGTGAATATGCAGTTGACGTTGTTTGGTGGCCGGAGGAAGCCTTTCAGACCACCTGGACCTTGCCGGAAGCGATGTCCTCCAGGTTCTCCCCGAAGGCCTTCTGGTCGTTCCGGTCGATCTGCTTTGGGTTCTTCCCCCCGAGGCCCTGGTTGTTCTCGGATCCAGAGCCGCCAGAGCCCTCGAAGAGGTGAGGGGCGTCCTTGAGCAGGCTGTTGGCCCACTCCTCCGGCCGCATGGGTGAGGTTCCGTCGTTGCCGTAGATGGTGGCACCCTCGGGGTTCAAGGCCACAGCCTCGCCAGCGTCGTTGATCTTCCAGACCGCCCGGGCCCTGGACAGCACGTCGGGCATGGCCCCTTTGCGGACAGCGCCCACGGAGACCACGGCATCGGTGATGACCTTGTCGACCTTGACTGCGGTGAGCTGCTGGGTCCGCTCGGAGAGCTTGCCATCGAGCTCCTTGTTCTTGGCCTTGAGGGCCTCCAACTGGCTCTCGAAGTCGGCCTTCATCCGCTCGGTCCGGGCGGCGACCAGCTCATCGACCTTGCCAGCGTCCAGAAGCTCCTTTTCCTGGAGCTCCTGGAGCTTTTTCTGCGCCTCCCGCGCTTTCTCGGGGTCGATGTCCTTGTACTTCTCGACCGTCTCCCGGAGGCTTTTCTCGGCCTCCCGCCGAGCCTTCCTCTCCTTCTCCAGAGCCGACTTGAGGCCATCGGTGTTCTCGTCGTCCTCAAGCTTGAGCCTGAAAGTCCCGTCGTCCTGCTTCTCGTAGAGACTCCGGTACTGCTCCTCGACCGTGTTGATGTCCTGAACCACCTTCTTCAGCATCTCTGGAATCCTCCTGGCGTCTCGCCTTTGGTGAGAGCCCGTCATCCCGAACGGGCAAAGAAAAACCGGCCTGGGCTCTCCCCTGGCCGGTGACTTGCTGGAAAATGGCCCGGTCAAGATCCGGGCCCCGCGGATATGGAATCCTGTTGGTTAGAAGCTCGAAAACGTCCAGCTCCTGGGCGAGCTGGGCCCACCTCCTGGCTTTGGGGCTTAGGCGCCTCCTACGGGCGTGGGCTCCGCAGATCCTCGACAACGGCGGCGTGCTCTCGGGCTTCGGCCCAAACCACCGCGTCTCCCAGGGCCGGAATGGTATTGAACCCACTTTTCCGACCCCCTCATTTTTTTGAATTTTTTAAAAAACTCTTTACAAATGTAACCCAGTGCGTTACACTTTAATCATCTTTTAAACAACCTTTTTGGGGGACCAAGTGATTAAGTCGTTTAAGCACAAGGGTCTGAAAAAATTTTTTAATTCTGATTCTGTCGTCGGCATCAACCCACAACACAAGGAGAGAATAAGACTTCTTCTATCTGTCCTTGATGTGGCCAAAGGGGTTACGGACTTCGCCCCGGACTTGAACCTTCACCGCTGGAAGGTGGCTGACACCTGGTCAATCAAGGTCAGTGGGAATTGGAGGATCATTTTCAGGTTTGACGGCCAAGACGTGATCGATGTAGATTTATGGTCTCACTAGAAAAAAAGCCTACGGTTTCCCTCCACGTGAGACGGTGTTTTGTGGAGGTGAGTAGGCGGGGGAGAAGACATGGCTAAAAGAATGAAGCCCTCCCACCCCGGTGCGGTTCTTCGTGAGCTCTACCTGAAGGACCTGGGCATCTCCCAGGTTGAGTTCGCGGCCTGTCTAGGGGTTTCCAGGAAGGCGGTTTCCAAGATTGTCAATGAGCACGGCTCGGTCACCCCGGAGATGTCACTCCGTCTTTCCAGGGCCCTGGAGACCAGCCCAGACTTCTGGCTCAACCTCCAGAAGAACTATGACCTCTGGGTCGCTGAGTACGAGACCACTGACTGGCAGAGCGTCTGCGCCCTGCCGGTGCTGGCGGCCGGAGCCGCTTGATGGTCCTGGCCGGCACCCTTGCCCGTCTTCAGCAGTCGTCAAGGCATGCAGCCACGATGGCGGCCTTGGTTGTCTCCAAGTCGAAGACGACCTGGGCGGTGGTGCCGGCCATGCACTCGTAGTACCCGATGCCCTCCTCCTCATAGGACACCACGCAGACCTCTATCTTCCCGGCCTCCAGACGGTCGGCCAGGTTCCTCAAGGCCTTGGCTCCCTCGGCCCTGTCGTTGGTCCGGTCGAACGGGATGACCTTGCTCATTTAATGGATCTCCCGGTGAACCCAGATCGGTAGTTGCCCGGAGCCGGCCTTGAGCTCAAGGTAGGGCATGCACCAGCAACGATCGCTCAGCCGGTGAATCGGGCCTTGGTCCGGCGGAATGATGTGGATGGCCTGCGTCGGTCCGTTCACCGGTAACTCAAAGACTGACCACTTACCCTCGACCCCTTCACCGACCAGCATCCCGGACCCCCTTAGGTAGGTTTGTTTTTATTAACTCATCCTGACAATAAATAATTTTTTTATATTGACTAATGACTAGGGATTTCACTATGTTGGTTTGTCACTAACTCAATAATGGAGGCGAAAGGTAAATGGGTATTGACCTTGACAGATTTGAACAACTGCTAAAAAACAAGGCAGGTTTGCAGGAAATAAAAGCGGACCTGGGTGTAAAGAATAAGGTCAGCCTTCAAACCGCCTATGGACGCTTGGTAGCGCAGAAAGGGAAGGTTATTGAACCTCCCGACGGCCTTTTTGCCAGACCGGGTTCAGGATCAGGGGGAAGAGGGGTCAGCTCCACTGTAGTCAACGGAAAACAGGGTCTACGCTTGTCCCCCAAAAGGATGGAAAGCCTAGGGTGCAAGGTTGGGGATAAATTCACTCCGTTCAAGGATGGGGATAATATTATCCTCAAACCGGTATCCTAAGTTGATCTGGTAGCACGCAAGACACTGAGTGGGAGGGGTTTACCCCTCCCCTTTTTATGCCCTCCTCCGCGCCAGGGCCTTAAGCTGCTTGATGGTCCTGGTCCGACCCTTGCGGTTGAGGATGTCCTGGTAGTCGATCCGGCCTGACTTGATCATGCCCAGGCGGGTCTGGCCCAAGTGGTCGAGCTGGGCCCCCTTGGGCTGCTTCTGGAGCCAATCCCAGTAATCCGGAGAGCGCCGGAGCTGGCCCCGGACCGCCTTGTACTTTGGATACTGCCCTTCGATCTTCTGGAGGCCCCGCTCATCCTGGACCCCAAGCAGCTCGGACCAGGACTCGACGTGGGGGATCAAACCACAGCGGCAACGGGCGTGCCTGGGCGGCCTTGGCCCGCCTACGCCGTTGGGAATGTCCTTGACACCCTGAACCCCTTTGGTCGGCTCCAAGGCGAACACGCGGCCGTGTAGAGGCCCACAGAGGGGGCAGGTCCTCCGGTCCAGGGTTGCGGACCACTCGACGGCGTTGACCAGGTCCTTGTTCTTCTCGATGGCCCCCCATCGGGCCCTGTTGGCGATCTCCTGGGTCCAGGTCCTGGCCAGTGTCCCGGCTCTGCCCCGGGCCCCGTTCAGGGAGGTTGTGAAGCGGGCGGCTATCTCCTCGTTGGTCTCCCCGAAAAGCCAACCCTGGGCCGCCTGGCGATGGAGCTGGGTTGCGGTCGCGTCGCCCAGGTCATCAATCCAGCCACGGAGCCTGGTCCCGGCGGCCGGAAGCTTGATCAGGGCCTCGGCCTGGTTTGCGGTCAGCCCGACAAAGGCAGCTCCGGAGATTTTGCCGTCGAAGCTGATGATGGAGGACATGGCCCGGGACTCATCCCGGGCCATGCTGGCCAGCTCATCGGCCACTGCGGTCTCGCGGCCCCCCGGGTTGTACCGGTTTTTGACCACTTCCCGGATCCAGGCGGCCAGGGCCCGGTCCCGCTTGATGGTGAAGGTCTCCTTGGTGTACTTGGCCAGCCGCTTCTCGATGTCCAGGACCGCCTGCTCGAGGTGGGGCATCAGGTCGTCGACAACCCCGTCCTCGATCCGGGTAACCCGGCGGATGTGCTCCACGGTCCGGTTTTGTACAATGGCCTCAAGGCGGGCCTCGATCTCCTTGGGAGTCATCGGTAGCCCCCAGGCTCATTGGCCTATGTATCTGATTTTTTTATTTTTTAGAAATTTTTTGGTTGACCTGGGTGGGCCAATTTGTTACGATATGATCATGACCAAGCAACAAAAATTGTTTGATAAAATTAAAAACAGGCCCCAGGACGTCAGGTGGTCCGAGTTCAAGAAGTTCATGGCCTTGGAAGGCTGCACGATGCGAAAGGGAAAAGGGACCGGTCGATTTTTCAGCAGACCAGACGGGGTCACAATAACGGTTGACAAGCCCCACGGATCTGCCAAGGTTGATACTGGGGCCGTGAAAAGGGCCCTCAAGGTTTTGGGATATTAGGAGGAGTAGATGGCCACATTAGAGGAATACATGGCCAAGGATTACCCGATGTTGATTGAGCCCGGGGAAGAGTCCGGGTTCATCGTGACCTTCCCGGACCTGCCCGGCGTCATAGCCCACAACGATATCAGGGAAGAGGCCATCAAGTCGGCCGAACGGCTCAAAGAGCTCTGGATCGGCGGACGTCTCGATTTGGGGTGGCCGGTTCCGGAGCCTGGGACCATTCCGCTGGTGCGTCTGTCCGACCAGGTTCAGGTTGAGGTGGCCCGGCTCGCCCAAAAAGAGCACGTCAATGCTGATGACCTGATCTCTGAATTGGTCCAGGCCGCCCTGGCGGACAGGGCCAACAAGGAGCGCCTGGGAACCTCAGAGGACCCCTCCTAAAGCAACCTCACCCGATCCTTGACCTTGTGCCGCTTGATCACGGCACCCGAGGGGAGCCGTACCAAGACGGTCTTGTCGTTCTCGGACAGGAGGACCCCGACCACGCGCTTGCCCCGGATATTGAAGGTCCGGGTTTCCCTGGGAAGTCCCTGGTTCACGCCTCGCCCTCCCCTTCCTGCGGCACCTCTTCACCTGTCCCGGGCGCGGGCACGTTGCCCTCGGCGATGAGCCGCTCCTCCTCCTCGGCCGTCCGGCCCTCGGGCAGCATCTCGCCCTCGCGGAGGTTATGAATGAAGGTGTCGAAGCTCATGGCTCCTGACTGGTAGGTCTGGAGCAGGGCCTGGAGCTCGGCCGGCTTGAGCCTCTCGGAGATGAAGTCGGTGTTGAGCTCCACCCCCACCTCTTTCGGGTTGGCCTTGACCCATTCAGCGGCGAACTGCCCGGCCAGGGTGAAGGCCTGGGCCACAGCCAGGACGATGGAGATAAGAACGGAGTGTTCCCCGGCCTGGCGCATCCTTGACACCTCGGCCGTCTCCACCTGGGCCCTCTGGCCCTCCAGGATCCGGGCCCCCAAGGTAGCCATCAGCCGCTCCAGGCGGTCCATGCTCCGCTCAATGGCCTGGAGACCGGTTCCCTGGAACTCGAGGTAGCCGGCCCTGCCCTCCTCGCCCAGGACCCAGGCCCGGCTTGAGCCCAGGGACAGCGGCTCATCATCATCGGCCTGGACCCCGGAGACCCAGGCCTGGGGCAGAGCGGTCCAGCGGAGGCCCCACTGAAGGTCGGCGTCATTGATGTAGTGCCGCAGGTTGGCCACTACCACGCCCAGCATGGGCGGCTTGAAGATGTCCCAGGAGACCCTCTTGGGGTTGATCGGGAAGAAGGGGATCCGGTTCAGAGGCTGTCCGGTGTTCCTGGGGTCGATCTCCTCGACCACCTCGAACTTGTCATTCTTGTCCCCGCCCTTCTCCCAGAGCCTGACTTTGTAGACGCCGCTCTCAAGGTAGAGCTCCCGGTACCTGGTCACCTCCTCCAGGACATAAGGGTCGGCATCCTTGGGCTCATAGGCGTTCTCCCGAAGGACCACGAGGGTCGGCACTCCGGTTTCGGTAACCCGCCAGTTGACCACCTGCTCGGCGTCATAGACGTTGATGTAGGGAACGGAGCCTTCCCGGCTCATGTCCACGAACAGCCCGGTCCTCCCGGTGAGGATGACCTCGGACACGGACTGGACGATATCCTCCCGTTTGACAAAGCCCTCCAGGCTGTTGGGGAGCTCGATCCGCGGGTCCTTCCGGGTGGCGGCTCCGGCCAGGCCGTCCACGGTCCTGCCCACCGCTTCATAAAAAAGGGCCCTTTTCTTGTAGGCCAAGTACTCCTCAAAGCGCTGGTTGACCTGGAGTTTGGGGAGATAGGTCTCGCCGGCCGCCTGGACAGCATCGTGGCCCTTGTAGGTGTCCCGGCACTTCTGCCAGGCCTCCTCCATGGCCTCATAAGCGGGGTGTTTGGAGTCAATCGGCATTTCACCCTCTTTAGGCGATGTGGGCCACGTTCAACCGGGTGGCTCCACCTATGCTGGCCATGCAGGAGTAGCGGGTTTCGTCCCCGGCATGGTCCTCTTGATCGGTGTCCACGTCGTCCGGGTCCTTCTCGTCCCGCTGGAGGACGGGCACGGTGCGGAGCCACTCCCGGCAGACCTCGGTGATCCAGAGCCCTGGGCCCTCGGGGCAATCCTTGCCGGACTCCTCCAGCATCTCCCTCATCTTCTGCCAGCCGGCCTTGCGGTCGGTCTTGGCCCCTAAGAACTTGAGCTTGCCATTGGCTTCCTTGGCCCCCTCGACCATCTGCTGGTAAATGGACTTGCCGCCCTGGCCGATGAAGATGGAAGGGTCGGCAATGCACCCCTGCCACTTCCGTCCGGCCGAGTGGAAGACGATCTGCTGGCCGAGGACCTTGTTGGTGAGCCTGAGTCCCCTGTTGGGCACGGCCATGCCCCGGTTGTCTCGCTCGACCGTGTACCACTCCTTGAGCCGGATCAGGCTGCCCCGGGGGAAGACCCGCGGCTGATCCCCGACCATGACCATGGTGTTGTCGGCAACCCAGGCCCAGAAGCCCAGGGAGGACGGCTTGGCCGAGCCCCAGTCGAAGGAGCGGAAGAAGCGCCAGGTGTCGGGCGGCTTGATGAGCGGGAGGACCTGCCTGTCCGGCCGCCAGAGGTCGTCAAAGAATCCACCGGCGACAATGTCCCAGGAGCCCTCGAGCCAGGCCTTGCGCTTGTACTCATCGGTTATGGCCAGGAGGTTCCTGACGTACTGAGGATCGGCATCCAGGAGAATCGAGTTCTCCCAGATGGTCCCCTTGATCCGGACCCGCTGGCGCCCCTGGCCGTCCGTGATGACCACACCCCAGGGGGCGGGGTCCACGAACCTGGCCTTGACCCAGTTATGGCCGGCGCCGTAGGGGTTGGCGGTGGCCCGGATCTTCCGGGGAACGTCCTTGCTGGAGGACCTGGAGCAGGCTTGCATGTCCTCATAGCAGGATGGCGAGCCCCAGTTGGTGAGCTCATCCCACCCTATCCAGGGCAGCTCGAACCCGTGGTAGTTCCAGTAGTCGTCCGGCCGGTCCATGTAGCGGAGGAGCAACTCCTCCCCATCCGGCCAGGTCCACTTGTGGTCGCTCCCGTTCCAGAGGGGCTTGGGCCGCATCTGGTTGAACCAGCGGCGGGTCTTTACCCGGACCTCCTCGAGCTGCTTGAAGGTGTGCCGGAAGAGGATCCCCCGCCAGAAGGTGCCATAGCCCCGTCCCACGTGCTGGGCGAAGTCGTTGATCAGGGCGTCAGTCTTGCCGGGCCCCCTGGTCCCCTCGTACAGGGCCTCGTACACGGGACAGGTGATGAATAAGGTCTGGCTGCCAGGCAGAGGTCGCCACATAGATCAACTTTCGTCCTCCGCCTTCTGGCCCTCGGTGAGACGGCGCTTGTAGGTATTGGCGGTGTCCGCCCAATCCTCGGGATCCATGTTGAGGGGTTTGGGCATGGAGGGGGGTTCCTCCTCGAAGACATGGACCTTGTCGACAAAGCCCCGCTCATGGCCCTGCTTATCCAGGACATAGCGAATAGCCCAGGTCTTGCCATCCCGAAGGGCCCCGTCCAACTTGTGCTCGGCCATGTCCAGGCGGTTGGTTGTCCTAGAGGCCCGGAGATCATCCACCAGCTTCTTGAGGCCCTGGTTGTTCCTGATCCGTTTACGGACCGCCTGAACCGTCAAGTCCAGTGTGATGGCCGCCTGACTTACGTAGCCGTGGGCCTGGGTTAGGGCCTCGCGGTACTCACGTGTGGTGCGGTGTTTGCCCATAAAGATCAGAAACTTTCCGCCACTTTCTGCGTTTTTGTATAATAGCGGCCAGAAGCTGAAAAATAGAGGTGCACAAATGCCAGATGACAGTACTTTCGCTTGTCCCGTCTGCCTTGAAAAAGCAGAGTTGGAAGACCGTCGAGTTCACAACAATAAGATGCTTTATTCAATAAAATGTGAACGTTGTGGAGAATTCATGACTGGTGGTCGATTCAATGAGTTCGCCGGTATCGAAGGCAGGAAGCCTCCTCAAATAGAATGGCAATTAGGGCCCCGAAATAGTAGAAACCGTGGAGATCTTTCTGCTTGGATTAGAGAGGGGCATAGCGACAGGCTAGCTCTTGATGAAACATTTTTTTTAGATGAGAGCCGTAGTTCACTACTCTCAAGATTCAACAATGCTCGAAGGCAAGTGCGCTCATTTAGTGATCGAGCCAATAAGTTGCTTATATATCTCGCGAAGCTTAGTGAACATCCTGGACGAGTACTCAACTTTAAACCAGAGTGGATGGCACGGGCTTGGGCTGTTAATAGGGAGGAGATAGTAACTATTTGGGAATACCTGATAGATTTGAAAAAATTGAGGAGAAAAGGCGATTGGTCTTTTGAAATAAGCCCTGAAGGGTGGATTTACTTAGATGAAAGGGAGACAAGAATATTTGACAGCGATCAGGGTTTCATGGCCATGCCATTTTCTGATGAACTAGATAAAATATGGAATGAAGGCTTTAATCCGGGCATTGAAAATGCAGGCTATCGTCCATACAGAGTTGATGGTGATCCACACAACGAGAACATCTACTTCAAGATATTCAGCGAGATTAGAAAAAGCCGGTTCCTGATCGCTGATCTCACCAACCAGAACCCCAATGTATTCCTCGAAGCCGGTTTTGCTATGGGCCTAGGGATACCGGTCCTCTACACCTGTCGGGAGGATGATGCCAAGAATATCCCCTTTGACGTCAAACAGATTAGGCAGATTAGGTGGAAACAGGACGATCCAAACGCACTCGCTGATGGAGTCTCCCAAATGATTCAAGCCGTCCTTGGCAAAGGTCCTGTCCCTACAACAGAAACCTAAAAAGGAGGTGGCGTGATGGCTATTCCGAATTTTACATACTCCTTCCGACGTTTAGCTGCGGTCCCTTTGATACTCAGTCTAATCCTGGTAGTTAGTACTCCCTCTCGCGCTGAAGAACGGATAGAGCCCTATCGTCTGGCGATACAGGTCCTTAAGGTGGCCGAGAAACCACCCGAAAATATTCCCCCGGTATTCGATATCCTGTCTAAGGAGTACAGTGATATTCGAGGTGCCGATTTGGTTTACCTTTACATGAATGCCCTCACCACAGCCGATATTATTGCCACCAAACGAATGGAATGGTTTGGTAAGGATTCCCTTCCGGTTCAGGAAATTTCGTTAGCTTTTGGATTGGTTTGCTTACCTTTTGGAAAGCCTCATAAGATCACGCCAGATATTACGGCAGCCCGATTGGCGCTATTTAAAAACATGTTCTTCAGCCATCAGAAGAGAACAATGTTCCAGGAAAGCCTTGAAAATATTAGAAAGGAACTTACTCGTGAAAATGGCCGCATACCTCCATTATTCCCCATGCTGCCGTCAGATTTATTTAGGTAATACCAAGCGACAAACCCAATGACCGAGGTTCATCATGTTGTGGTGCCTGATTGAATATCCTGTAATCGAAATAACTTTGGTGGGTATTGCAACCATTCTTTTAATTAAATCATGGAGTTCAAAAAATAAATTGTCTGATGAAGAAGAAAAAGCTATTAAAAAGCCCGAG
>Ga0209164_1005633_pt1 | contig 10579 bp, 9 predicted proteins | sample MTBNYHSulfiMetaG_FD_187458 | JGI IMG/M metagenome (GOLD analysis project Ga0209164, IMG submission 187458) | Enrichment culture microbial communities from rom New York Harbor, USA that are MTBE-degrading - MTBE-NYH (New York Harbor Sulfidogenic)... | ecosystem: Environmental > Aquatic > Marine >... | reverse complement strand
TACCGTTAAATAGTTCAGCCGGAACAAATCTGTCAATTGAGATGTCCTCCATTTCCAGAGGGTAACCTGCCTCGCGTGCCAGTATCAATATTTTCCTTGCCACGTCAATTCCGCTCAGATCTATACGCGGATCAGGTTCAGAATAACCAAGCTCCTTAGCCATTTTAATAGTTTTGCTAAAAGGAATCTCCTTTGAAATTGTATTGAAGATATAATTAAGAGTACCTGACAATACTGCTTCGATCTTCAAAACTTTGTCACCCGAATTCACAAGATCATTAAGTGTGTTTATAATTGGTAATCCTGCACCTACATTAGTTTCAAAGAGAAATTTTACTCCCTTCTGCTTGGCAATGTTTTTTAAAGCTAAATAATTACTGTATGATGATGATGCAGCAACTTTATTTGCAGTTACTATTGATATATTGGAAGAGAGTATTTCCCGATAAAACTGAGAAACGATGTCTGAAGCTGTGCAGTCAACAAAAACAGAATTATATATATTCATCTCTTTCATCTCATGTATAAATTCAGAAATTTTTGAAGTTTTTCCGGCCCGGACAAGCTGCTCAGAATATTCTGAAATTTCTATACCGTCACGACAAAAAAGCATTTTCGAAGAATTGGCTATTCCGGTAAGTTTGATTTTTAAATGTTTCTCATCCAGTAATTTCTGCTGTTGTTTTTGCAGTTGTGACAGCAGACTGCTGCCAACCTTGCCGGCTCCTGCCATAAAAACATTGAGTTCAACATTTTCTGAAAGGAAAAATGATTCATGAACCACATTAAGTGTTTTCCGTAATTCACTGTTTTTTACTACCCATGAAATATTCAACTCAGAGGCACCCTGTGCTATAGCAATCACATTTATTCCGTTTCTGCCGATAGTAGAAAATAATTTACCTGCAATGCCCGTGGTGTGCTTCATATTTTCACCCACAATGGCAACAATTGACAACTCATCTTCTATGACTATCTTATTAACTCTGCCTGTAACTATTTCCTTCTCAAATTCACCATGAATGGCATTTTCTGCAACAGTAACAGCCTGCTCCTCTACGGCTATGCTTATTGAATTTTCAGAAGATGCCTGGGAGATAAGAATGATATTTACATTTACCCTGGCAAGAGCTGTGAAAAGCCTCATAGAGATGCCGGTGACACCAACCATACCAATACCTTGCAGGGTCAGCAGGGCTATTCCGGAAATTGAAGATATTCCTTTTATAGGTCTGTCCTTTCGTCCATTTGTTCTGCTTACGACCAAGGATCCCTCTCTTTGAGGATAAAAGGTATTTTTGATTCTCAACGGTATATTTTTTTGATATACCGGTAATATTGTAGGCGGGTAAACAACTTTTGCACCAAAATGGGAAAGTTCCATCGCCTCAGAGTATGTAAGCTCGGGTATTGTATATGCTTTGCTTATAACTCTCGGATCTGCCGTCATAAAACCGTCTACATCAGTCCATATCTCAAGTATCTCTGCATCAAGAGCTGCGGCTATTATAGCTGCAGTAAAATCAGATCCTCCCCTGCCTAGCGTTGTATATTCTCCTTTGGCATTTTTTGCAATAAATCCGGGCACAACAGCAATTCCCCTAAACCCACTGAATTCCTCCCTGATCAGACTATCAGTGGTTTCGAAATCCACATATGCCCTGCCAAAATTACTGTCGGTACGGATCATATCAGCAGCATCCTTCCTGATGGCACCAGGTATAAACTGTGCTATAATATGAGATGACAAACGCTCACCAATTCCTGCAATTCTGTCCAGGGTTTTTTTTGTCAGTTCTCCCACCAATGTAATACCGGTGAGAATCTGGGAAAGCTCCTCCAGCAATTCCTCAGCTATAAAGAGGACAGGTCCCTTTCCCCCGAAAAGAGATTCGATTACCTCCTGATGTTTTATTTTTATCAGACCAAGCTCATGATGAAAATCACCTGTACCCGTTGAGGCCATTCCGGCAGCTCTCATAATCATGTCGGTTACACCTTCAAGAGCAGAAACAACTACAATAACGTTATCATCATGACCAAGAATAATCTCTTTTACTTTTCTTATATTTTCGGCAGTGCCTACCGATGATCCACCAAATTTTAAAACCTTCATCTTAATATTATTAAAAAAAACAGGATGAATCGACAGATTCGATTCACCCGGTTTTATCTGTCAAATTACATTTAATCTATTCCTTTATTGTAACTCCTGTAATTGATTGATATATCTTTCTTTCAAGCTCCTCAGCAAGTTCAGGATTATCAAGCAGCAGTCCCCTGACCGTTTCTCTGCCCTGGCCAAGCTTTGTATCTCCGTAACTGAACCACGATCCGCTTTTCTTTATTATATTAAACTGAACTCCCAGATCTATGATCTCTCCTGTTTTGGATATTCCTTCACCGTAAAGAATATCAAATTCGGCTTTACGAAAAGGAGGAGCTACCTTATTTTTAACAACCCGAACGCGAACGTTGGTACCTGTTGCCTCGTCTCCCTCTTTGATCTGTCCGATACGCCTTATATCAAGTCTTACGGAAGCATAAAATTTAAGTGCATTACCGCCGGTTGTTGTTTCAGGATTACCAAACATCACCCCGATCTTTTCACGAAGCTGATTAATAAAAATGCAGCAGGTTTTGGTTTTGCTGATGTTGGCAGTCAGCTTTCTCAATGCCTGAGACATAAGCCTGGCCTGAAGTCCCATTCTGGAATCACCCATCTCTCCCTCAAGCTCGGCCTTGGGTGTCAAAGCAGCCACAGAATCTATCACTATTATGTCTACAGCGCCAGAGCGAACCAGGTTGTCAACTATCTCAAGAGCCTGCTCTCCGTTATCAGGCTGTGAAATTAACAACTCTTCAATATCAACACCAAGTTTTTTTGCATAATACGGATCAAAGGCATGTTCGGCATCGACAATGGCAGCAATTCCACCGGCTTTCTGAGCCTCGGCAATTGCATGTATGGCGAGGGTTGTCTTGCCGGAAGATTCAGGACCGTATATCTCAACTACTCTTCCTTTGGGATAACCCCCGACACCAAGTGCTACGTCAAGTGCTATTGATCCCGACGGAATTGCAGGAATATTCTCAACAGCCCTGTCGCCCATTCTCATTATGGAACCTTTACCGTAGCTCTTTTCAATCTTATCAAGGGTGAGTTGTAAAGCTTTTAATTTCTCTTTGTTCATCTGAACTTTTTCTTCTTTTGTCATGTTTGAAAGGGTTAAATATTTAAGGTTTTTGTAATCTGGTTTGTATGATCTTTTGTTATCACTTTGTCAAATATCTCACTGATAATTCCATTTTCATCAATTAAGAATGTTGTCCGCAATACACCTTCATATTTTTTGCCGTACATGCTTTTCTCACCCCATGCTCCATATTCTTTTAAAATCTTTTTTTCCGTATCAGAAATAAGATTGAATTTCAATCCGTATTTATCACAGAACTTTTTGTGCGATTCAATTTTATCGGGGCTCACTCCGACAACTTCAAATCCCTTTTCGATCCAAAAATCATAATTATCATTCAAATTGCATGCCTCTGCCGTACATCCCGGAGTATCATCCTTTGGATAAAAATAGAGTATAAGCTTCCTGCCCTTATAATCGCTTAAACTTATTCTTTTATTGTCTTGATTAAGTCCTTCAAAATCAGGGGCCTTATCTCCAACATTCAGCTTTGCCATAATTTGATCTGTTTAAATTATTATTAATATGTATAACAATCTCTTATAATAAATGATCAACAAAATCATGTAGAATAGTACAAATATACGTTATAAAATCAACACTGCGCTTCAAAAATTTTCAAATCCTTGAGTACAGATCCGTTGTTTTTCTTGTGTAAGGTTTGATAATATAAATTTTCCGGTTTCCGAAAATGCAAAACCGGAATCCATGATATTAATGATTTTCCGTCAGATTAAATCAATATAAATTAAAAAGTTGTTAAGAATAACCGGAATTTTTGCCAAATGTAAACCACAGCTTTTCTGTAACATATAATTTTGATCATTTATCCTGAAATTACCAGGCTTTGCACAATTTTTGTAACTTTACAATAGATTAATAAAATTGTGTAAAAATCATGTGCTCTTACTTATTAAAAATAAAAATTGCAATTTTATTCTTTCTCCTGACTGTTTTAGTGCTTAACTCATCTGAAGCTGACCAGGATATATCGGCTATCAGGGGGATGCAACTCTTTGACTCCGGAAAATATGATGAGGCAGAAACTGTTTTTCAACAATTACTGGCTGAAGATCCGGATAATGTAATGCTGAATTACTATTACGGAGCCTGCAGGACCGAAAATGGTCACTTTTCTGAGGAGGACCTTAATTATCTTTTAAAAGCCGGAGAGCAGGTCACCCCGCACCGGATGAATTACTACCTGGGTCTCCAGTACCACGCCCGCAATCAATGGGAGCAGGCACTGAAATATTATAATCAGTTTCGCATAAGTGTTCCTGAAGATGAACAAAAAGAGCTCAATCTGACTCAAAAAATAGAGCAATGTTATAATAAAGAGAATCCATTTTCAACATTGACAGACAACAGTGTGGCTGTTAATGCTGACGATGAGCCACCTCTAAAAGAAACAGAAAAAAATGACATTGAAGCTGACGATTATAAAGATACTTCACAAAAGTCAGAATCCCCTGAGGAGCTAAATGCAGATAAAAAACCGGAAAATACGATTCAAAAATCTGAAGCATTTGAAAGTGTTGTAAATACAAAAAATGCCGGACCAGATGGTCATAGGAACTTCAACCTTCAGAGAAGTGAACTGCCGGATCTGCCGGGAGTTGAGTCAACGATTATTTTGCCCGCTGAAGATCCGGTTGAATTTTTGATAAACAACGATATTACCTATCTCTATCCTACTCACTTTCAGACGGAAGAAGGGAAAAAATTATTCGAACAAATACAATTACTTAAGCAAGAATTAGATAATAATATCACTGAATCAGAACAACTCCGTTTGAAATACAGAAAATCCTCTGCTCAGGAAGAGAGAACAGCATTGGGAGAAAAAATTCTGGACCTTGAAAACAGATCTTTCAACCTAAAAGAAGAGATCAGTTCTCTGACTTCACAATGCAGGAACATTGAAGACAGTTACTGGCAAGGTGTCGGTGTAACAGAAAAAAATAATTTTATAATTCATCTGGGAAAAGTCAGAACAGCTTTAAAAAAGAAGTCGACAGGAGGAGTATCAGAAATCGCCACAGATAACAATGGTGATCCCCCGGCTATAATCACCTCTGAAAATTTATTCACAGCGACAGAAATTTCCCAATCCGGTTCCAGAGGAATACAAACACCCGAATTAATATATAAAATTCAGATTGGAGCATACCGGAAGCTGCCCTCCTATATTGACAGAATATACAAAAAACTTTCATTAATAAGAAAGATAGAAAATTATAAGGATGAAAGTGGCATCGTGATTTATACTACCGGTAATCTTACAAATTATGAAGATGCAGTCAGGATGAAGGAACAAGTAAAACAGGAGGGAATAAAAGATCCTCAAATTGCAGCATATTTTAACGGAAAAAGAATAACTTTGGAACAAGCAAAAGAAATTGAATCGGGCAAATGACATCAAAAGAGTTAAAAAGCAGACCATCAGGAAGTAATTCGAACCAGCCGGAAGAGGCATGTATATTGTTATTACATAACGATAATATTAACAGTTTTGAGTATGTAATTGAATCTCTTATTGCAATTTGCAGTCACAAATATGAACAAGCCGTTCAGTGTACCCTGATTGCACATTATACAGGCTGTTGTGATATCAAAAAAGGGAATCTTAAAATTCTGAAGAATATGCAGGAAGCCCTTACAAAAAAAGGATTGAATACAACTATTAATTCAAGGTAATGAGTGCATTTGCTATCATACTTCTGATCATTCTGGGGCTATTACTGCTGCTGATTGAATTTGCTGTTATCCCGGGAGTTACAATAGCAGGAATCGGTGGTTTTGTTTTATTGGCTGGTAGTGTTTTTATTGCATTTAAAGAGTATGGTCCCACCATAGGATATCTCACACTTGCTTTTGTATTAATTGCCTCACCGATGATGCTATTTTATTTCTTTAAGTCAAAAGCGGGCAAAAAGATGGTTCTGGATTCAAAGATAGAGAGTAAAGTAGAAAATATTGACAGTGAAAAGATCAAGGTAGGCGATAAAGGAAAAACCATTGGACGCTTAGCACCTTCAGGAAAAGTAAGGATTAATGGAGAAATCGTTGAAGCACAATCGACCGGATCTTATATCGATCACAATACTGAAATTATCGTATTAAAAATACTTACAAATAAAATAATTGTTGAATCTGTAAATAAAACAAAAAATGATTGAATCAATTGGTACATTTGGTATAGTGATAGCAGTAGTAGTATTACTGTTTATCATTCTCTATTTTATTCCTATCGGCTTATGGTTTTCAGCGCTGGTTTCCGGAGTAAGAATCTCCCTTCTGCAACTCTTTCTTATGAGATTCCGTAAAGTTCCTCCAGGTGTTATTGTAAGAGCTCAGATAGAAGGTACAAAGGCAGGAGTTCCTCTTAACCGAAATGATCTGGAAGCACATTATCTTGCAGGAGGACATGTTGCAAATGTAGTACATGCACTGGTATCTGCTTCAAAAGCTAATATAGATCTCTCATTTAAAATGGCAACAGCTATAGACCTTGCAGGACGTGATGTTTTCGAAGCAGTACAAATGTCAGTTAATCCAAAAGTAATAAATACACCTCCTGTTACGGCAGTTGCCAAAGATGGTATTCAGCTTATCGCCAAAGCCCGGGTCACCGTAAGAGCAAGCATTAAACAACTGGTTGGAGGTGCCGGGGAAGAAACAGTACTTGCCAGAGTTGGCGAAGGTATCGTTTCGTCTATCGGATCAGCTCATTCTCACAAGGCAGTACTTGAAAATCCTGATTTTATTTCAAGGGTCGTGCTCGAAAAAGGTCTTGATGCGGGAACTGCATTTGAGATTCTCTCTATCGACATTGCCGATATAGATATTGGTAAAAATATTGGAGCCGGATTACAGATGGATCAGGCAGAAGCCGATAAAAATATTGCCCAGGCAAAAGCCGAAGAGAGACGGGCCATGGCAATTGCCCTTGAACAGGAGATGAAGGCCAAGGCTCAGGAAGCCAGGGCCAAGGTAATAGAAGCTGAAGTAAAAGTTCCTCTGGCAATTGCTGAAGCATTCAGTAAAGGGAATCTGGGTGTAATGGATTATATGAAATATAAAAATATTATGGCCGATACTTCAATGCGTGATTCCATTGCAGGAGAAGGAACTGAAAAAATGAGCGAATAAAAAAGTCCTTTTTTTTGTTAAGAAATGTTTAAAAGACGATTTATTAACATTTCCTTAACTTAAAATACAAAAAAGCACCGTATATTTGTAGCATAGTTTTAGTTCATAGGTTTAGGTTTGATTAGTTTTATTGGTTTAGTTAGATGAAAAGGATGGGTGTTGACCCGTCCTTTTTTCATTTCAACCAACCAGTATATCATCCTAAGTCGAACACAAAAAATCTTTTCGGTGCCTTCAAGACAATTTAAAATGATTAATTTATTCTAATCTCAGTACTTCAGACCCCTGTTCAAAGATAATGTCCCGGGGAATCCCGGCTTCGGCAATGCGATTAAGATCATTTTGCAGCTCATCACGGATATTTCCTTTTTCCTCAACCAGTTTTTTGGCCGCTTCATAATCCCCGTCACCCTGAATTTTAAGTATTATCTCAGACAGGTTAAGCATAGCCTCTTTCATTTTTTCGAAATTAACGCTGTAAGTACCCGTTGAAGGATCACGTTCAAATGCACCGGTTTCCTGGAAATAGTAAAATCGTATCATGTTTGCTTTTCCGTGGGCACTTGCGGCACCAAACCTTACCGATCTGAATATGCCCGCCATGAAAGTCACGAAGTTGTCCATCAGGTCTTTTTCTCCCAAAACTCCCAATTCATTCAGCCTGTAAACACACCAGAGCCCTAAAATATCGGCTTTACTCTCTTCAATCGAGGTATAATAATCTTTTAAAGCTTCCCTGACTGTGATATTTCCGTCTATCGTATTACCAAGTCCAAGTCCGTGAGACACTTCATGGAACATAGTATTCTCAAAAAATGCATCAAATTTTATATGTTTTCTCTGACTTTCATCAATCAGGAGGTCTGCAATGGGAATTAAAATTTTATCAAACTTAGCCTGCATGGAGTTTTTCAACTGAAGCTTCCTGCTGCCTTTAACCTCTCTTACTTTCTCATCATTGGGAAGGTTGATAGCTATAGTTTTGCTTCCTGCATTGCAGTCGCCGGCATAATATATTGCATCATATACATTTATATCTGAGTCGATGCCGGGAGTTTCATTTTTATAAACAGGATCACAAGGCAAAGCCATCTGTAATCCGGGTAAAAGTTCTGCATATTTTTCAAGTCTTGCGCTCCACTCTTTATCTTTAACAAGAATGAATGATTCATGGGCAGTTTTATATCCAAACAGTTGATCTTCATAATTTTCAATCGGTCCTACTATAAAATCAACAGTATTATTTTTCATCTCCATCCATGCAATATCACTTTCATAATACTCATCGGTCAGCAGAGCTTTTGATCTCTTTTCCAGATAATTTTTTAAACCGGGATCTTCAGCCAAAACGGATGCCTCCATAATTAATTCTGCCGCCCTTTCTATTTTTTCTTTGAAGGCTTTATGATACGGCACAGAAATTAAATTTCCATCATTATCCCTTCTTATAAGGCTATACAGACTTGTTTTATCTTCATGCTGCCAGGATTCAAATTCCTCTTTTGTCATATCTGCCGGATAGAAATTTGCCCCTTCAGGTTTCACCCCAAATTCTTTTACAAAAGGCTGATTGTTGTTAAGCCGTTCCCACGGACCATAATTTATATTGATGTACTTCCTGGTAAATTCATCCATTTCATAGGTTAATAACAGTTCCTTTTCACCAAATGCCTCAATCCAGAAAATTTCATCCATAATATTGGCTGCCTGTATCAAAAGAGGCAACATTTTTCTCTCTTTTTCTGTCAATACATCCAGATCAGTTGCAAGTCTGAATGTTGCAAATTCTTCAACTCTCTTCTGAATATCAGTCCTGACCTCCATCTCTTGTTCCTTTTTTGAAGTTTGTCCGCATCCCCAGCTAAGGGCTGCTATAGTAATTACTAATAATGTCCTTTTCATTTTTTTATTTTTTCCCCGAAATCGTCTTAATTGAATTATTAAAAATGATCAACAAGCATAGTGGTAATTGTCAGTAAATTATCTTCCCATTCAGGATTCAAAGGCCACATCTGAACTATCTCACCGTCCATTTCTTCTGCTAAAACACGGGCATGATTAAGATCCAGATCACTCTGAATGTAAATAACCCTGAGATTTTCTCTTTTTGCCAGTTCAACAACTTCAGCCATCCGTTGCGGAGTTGGCTCTTTCCCTCCGGGTTCAAGAGAGTGCTGAACGAGTCCGTAATCCCTTGCAAAATAAGAAAGACTGGGATGAAACATTATAAACTGCCGTCCCTGATAATTTTTCAGGGTATCCTTTATTTTATTGTCAAGCTGGTCAATTACCACCATAAATTTATGATAATTGTCGTAATAATCCTGCTTCTTTTCAGGATTTAACAGTGCAAGTTCCTCTGTAATTTTCTTTACCATTTGCTTTACATTGGCTGGTGACAACCAGATATGAGGATCTGCACTTTTGGGAGCATCATTATCGTTCACTGCAGTATCATCTGCACCTATAAGAGATACAACTTCAGAAAGATCCACAACTTTCATATTCCTGTTAGCCTGTTCGATTTTATCTTTCCAGGAATACTCAAAACCTATATATCCAATTCTGAACCACACTTCAGATTTTGCTATTTTTCTTAATTGCGATGGTATCAGGGTATAATCAGCCGGACTTGCTCCGGGAGGAATTAAAAGATTGATATCAAAATCATCTCCGGCTATTTTTTCAACAAACGTTCTCTGCGGTAATATGCTCACTGTTATCACCTGCCGGCCGGCATCTCCGTCTTTGTTTTTATTTGGCGTACATCCAATTAAAAAACTTAATAATATGAACAATATACTTCGTGTCATAAAAGATTGCATTTATTTATAATTATTAACCTCTTAAACGCTTATTTTAGTTTCGGGCTTTTAAAATTGAAAATACTTTTCCCTGAAATTATTCAAAATTCAATTTTATATTCCCGCAATGCTCCTAAATATATTTTAACGTGCAAGATAGCGATACCTCTTAATTTTTAATACAATTTCCGGTAAAATATATTACAACATCTAAATAACCTCAAATATTATAAAATGCTTGCTTTAATCCTGAAAAAAATCAATGAGCGTTTCTGAAAAATGTTTCAAATTTTGATCAAAAGTTCAAAATATTTAATAAATAATTTTCTGACTATTATATTTTAAAGATAGAAGAAAACTACCAAACCACTTTATTCCAATTATTTAAAAAAAACGAAATAGTAATGTATCAATTTTTTTAAA
>Ga0209164_1005632_pt1 | contig 10580 bp, 5 predicted proteins | sample MTBNYHSulfiMetaG_FD_187458 | JGI IMG/M metagenome (GOLD analysis project Ga0209164, IMG submission 187458) | Enrichment culture microbial communities from rom New York Harbor, USA that are MTBE-degrading - MTBE-NYH (New York Harbor Sulfidogenic)... | ecosystem: Environmental > Aquatic > Marine >... | reverse complement strand
GAACCTGTCGGTGACTCAACAACGCCGCTGGCTGGCCATTTTAGAGGCCTTTATCAACGCGGATTCAGATCAGGGGCTCAGCGCGGATGAACTGGCCGAGCTGCCGGTGCTCAAAGCCGATGCTGATGCAGTCAAGCGTGAAAGGGGGCGGACCGAGAGTGACAGCCTCAGAGTCCTTAGAACCCTTTATGACATGGCGCAGGCGGGCTTGATCAAGCAGGGATTGCAGCTTACCGCCTATGTTCGGCACAAGACGAAGAGTCATTCCCAGCTGTGGCTTGAAAGGATCTGCGGCCTTGAGGAGGCCATGCTGAAAGCCATGCGAGAAATGGCTCCGGATGCCGCGGAACAGGACTGGCTCGATTTGTCGCTGCGCAAGCTCAATCAGCGCCTGGTGGATGAAGGCCATGATGGGAGCAGTCCTCCTGTGCTGCTCAATCTTTTGAAGAGCCTGCGACTGGACGGCCGTGGACTGGCGGGAAGCCGCGGCAGCCTGGAATTGATCCAGATCGACCGGAATTTTTACAAGGTCAAACTGCAGCGCAGCTGGGAGGCCCTTGCCGCTACGGCCAAAAGACGCCGCGACGTGGCGAGAGCGGTGCTCGATACCATCATGTCCAAGGTGCCGGCTGACGCCCCGGCCTCTGCCACCTATCTGGTCAGCTTTGCCAGCGAGGACCTGCACAATGCCATACGCTTCAATATCTATCTGGCAAATCAGCTGAACGATCCGCTCGCCGCTATCGATCGGGCGCTCATGTTCCTGCACGAGCAGAAGGTGTTAACACTGCAGCAGGGCCTGGCCGTCTTCAGACAGGCGATGACCATCCGCATTCTTCCGGACAGCAAGGGTCGGAGGTACACCAAAGGCGATTTCGAGCCACTTCAGCTGCATTATAAAGAACGCATTCTGCAAATTCATGTGATGACCGAGTACGCCCGGCTGGGACTGGATAAGATTCGTCAGGCACTGGAACTGGTGCTCGCCTACTTCACGCTGGACAGGATCGGTTTTATTCGCCGCTATTTCCCCGGGCAAAAGGAGCTCATCGAGAGAGCAACCAGCCAGGAATCCTACCGGCGGATCGTGGAAGAGCTTGCGAACCCGGCACAGATGCAGCTGGTAACGGCTGATGAAGATCAAAATACCCTCATCCTGGCCGGTCCCGGGTCAGGCAAGACCCGCACGGTGGTGCACCGCTGCGCCTATCTCATCAGGGTAAAACGGGTGCCGGCACGCAGCGTGCTGGTGGTCTGCTTCAACCGCAATGCGGCGACTGCCTTGCGGCGGCGCTTGTTCGAGCTGATCGGCGATGATGCCAGAGGCATAACGGTCAAGACTTATCACGGCCTGGCCATGGTTCTCACCGGGACTTCTCTTGCCGATCGCGCTGAAAGAGGCTTTGACGGAGGCGTGCCTTTCGATGATTTGATCCGCGATGCCGTGAAGCTGTTGAAAGGTGCAACGGAAATTGCCGGAATCGAGGAAGACGAAATACGAGAGCGGCTGCTGGAAGGATACAGCCACATTCTGGTGGATGAGTACCAGGATATCGATCAGGATCAATACGAGCTGATTTCAGCTCTTGCCGGGCGGACCCTGGATGATTCGGACGGGAAGCTGAGCATCCTTGCCGTCGGCGACGACGATCAAAATATCTACACGTTCCGCGGGGCCAATGTCGGCTTCATACGTCGCTTTCAATCCGACTACCGGGCCAGGGTCCATTATCTGCTGCAAAATTATCGATCCAGCGGTCACATCATCGAAGCCGCCAATCAGCTGATCGGACACAACCGGGATCGGATGAAGACCGATCGGGAAATACGGCTCAATGATTCACGCTTAAAGGATCCACCCGGCGGCCGCTGGACGGAAATGGACCCATTGGCGCAAGGCAGGGTTCAGCTGATCGAGGTAGCGCACGCAGCCGAACAAGCATCCGCCCTGGTTCAGGAAATACAGCGGTTGCGGTGCCTTGCCCCCGGTCTTGGCTGGACTCAGTGGGCCGTTCTGTCGCGCACCCGCGAGGCCCTTCACCCGGTTCGTGCCGTCCTGGAGCAGCATAACGTCCCCGTCACCTGGACCATGGATCGAGACAAGGTTCCGCCTCTTTATCGCATCAGGGAAATCGCCGGCTTTCTCGATAGCCTCAAAGGGAGACGAAAAGAACTGGCCACGGCAAGCCAGCTGATCGGCGACCTGCACCACGCATTCCCGAGTGCAACGGAGAACCCCTGGGTTGCCATGCTGCAAAATCTACTGGAAAGCCTTCAGGAAGAGACCGGCGACTCGGAGCTTTCGGTGGAGCGCGCAATCGAGTACCTCTATGAAGCACTGACGGAACAAAGGCGCGACCATTCCTTCGGCGGCGGGGTCTATCTCAGTACCGTCCATGGGGCCAAGGGTATGGAATTCAACCATGTCTTTATTTTGGACGACGGCTGGACCGCAGGCAGGAACATGCAGGAAGCCGAAGAAGCGCGGCGGACCTATTATGTCGGAATGACTCGAGCCCGGGAAACGCTTGCCCTATTCGAATGTCGCGGCCGGAAAAACCCTCACACCCGGCTTCTCACAACAGATGCGGTTGCACGAAGGCACAGAGTTTCAAACGCAGCGTTGCCCGCGGGGATAACCGGCAAACGCTATGAGCTTCTCGGCATGCAGGACATTTACCTGAGCTTCGCCGCTCAGTATCCGCCTCAGCATAGAATCCATGCTCATCTGGCCGGGCTCCGGCCAGGTGATGCGGTTACTCTGCAGGCAAGATATGGCAAGATGGAAGTGGTGGACGCGGCAGGCTGCTGCCTGGCACAGCTGTCCAGGGCGGCAAGCAGGCTGTGGTCTCCGCGCCTGGCTCAAATCGAGCGGGTAACAGCGGTTGGCCTTATCGTTCGCCACAAGGACGATTCGGAGGAACGCTACCGCGGCTCCTGTGCCTGCGACCGCTGGGAAGTCCCGTGGCTGGAGATTCAATACCGCCGGGCGTAGAATATTCTACATTAGGCGGCGCTACCGCGTTTGGGGAAACAGCCCTGGGTCTTTTGCCGGAGGTATTTTATCGTTTGCTGGCATGAAGCACCGTAATGCCGATCACGGTTTCTCCCTCGTATCTGATGATGATGTCATCTTCTGTTAGCTCGCTATCCGTGGCATGGCTTGGTTTTTTGAAATTAATGTACAACACGTCCGCCTCGGCATCATAGGAAGACCAAAGATATTTAAATGGTGCAGATCTGACGGCCGGAATAATCTTCAGATATTTCTCAACTAAAGCTTCGGCCATAATTGTGTTCTCCTGTCAAGGGATCTTACTTTGGTTGTGATGAAGGCAGTTATTATAGATCCGTCTTGTTGAAGTTCTCTGTGAACGACTATCAACTGTCGACTAGAAGACATCTCGCGAACGGCCAAGAGCTCCCCCGCACCTCCCATCAAAACCCGACTGGGATTAGCTACCGCATCGAGAACCTCGAGCCGCATGCCCGCCAGTTCACTGTGTTCTTCGATAATGTGGACCCATCTTTCGTCAGTCAACCGAATCGGCAATCCGTTAACCGACCGGGCCGTCTCGACCACTTAAAATCCCTCCAAGGTGTTGAAGGCGTGAACCTATCCTATCCGTTGCACTCTAAATGGTTCCCTTGATACTGGTCGTCACTCCTCATGTTTAATCTTAGTCTAATCATGGCGAAATAACGAATAACAAATTATAAGCTCCTTACTTTTCACTCGCGCCTTCATCCCTTCCCGAACCCACGGCTCAACTGCCGCTTCAGATTTCTTTTCTCTCCATGCCCGAAGGTCGATCGGCGCTGGTACGAATCCCACATTGACAATCTGAAGCAGCCGCAAACGACAGTCATGGAAGGCATTTGGGATAATGTCGAAGATGAGGTCTGGGATCATCGTGAAACGAGGAGATTGTGATCACTGACACTGTGAGACTTCATACTTTGAAATTGGATAGTTTCGAACCAGGCAAATGATTTAATCATCCCCTGTTAGATCTCAGCCCCCCTCATCTCTCACTTTTCACCGTTCACTTTTCACTCTTCCCTGTCTTCAAAATAGGTATTTATACGCATTGACAGCCGTTCCCAGGTGGGTAAACTGGTCCCCTGTGCAGGTCTTTCGCCTTCAGCCTGGTGAACACCAGTGCCGGCCTGCCACCTGACATCCTGACAAAGGCAAACCTTCCGAAAGGTGGGGACGCAAAGCCTCCGGTCTTATTCCCAAGGGGAAAGATAGCGGGGCTGCCAGGCGACCTCTTCAAGAGAGCGCAATCGGACCCGTCTTCCACCCGGAAGGCGGGTTTTTTGTTGAGCGGCAGTGGGCTCGCACTTTCACTTGCCTAACCGCAAAGAGCACAAGGAACGCTAAGGTTCGCAAAGGTTGTAATCCTTTAGAGAGGACTTTTTGCGTGTCTTTGAGTCCTTCGCTTCTTTGTGGTGAACGATTCAAAATTTCTTCATTTTTTGTGAGAAGGAGGGGAGCAAAATGGCACAACAGTTTGGAACCGCAGGATCGGGTGCGCGGCAGATGGCCAGGGGCCGCTATATGAAGGTGTTGGTCTTGGCGGTGGCAATTCTTGCTGTACCCATTGCCCTGCACTTAAAGTCAAGATTCTTCCCGGCTACCGGCGGATTGGCAGGGCTGATCGGGGTTCTCTTCTTTCCTATTGCAGGCCTGTTCCTGATGCAAATCATCAACCGAAAAGCGAATCATAACATCAAGAGGGCGAAAGACGCGGAGCGCGGCGCCGCTGCGGAAGAAAAGGTCGCTCTGCGGCTAACGGATCTGCCGGAAGGCTATTTCGGCTTTCACGACCTTTCTTTCAACGGCTTTAACGTCGATCACCTTGTCCTCGGGCCGGCCGGAATTTTCGTCGTCGAAACCAAAAGCCATCAGGGCACGGTGGATGCAAATGGGGAGACGCTGCTGCTAAACGGCAGGCCGCCCCGGAAGAACTTTTTGAATCAGACTTGGAGCCAGACCAAGAGCATGCAGGAATACCTCTGGAAGATGACATCGAAGGAATGGAAGATCAAACCCGTCCTCTGCTTCACCAACGCGTATGTTAAAGTCCGAAGGCCGGTCAAAGGGGTGGAAGTGGTCAGCCTCAAGTACCTGAACACCTTTCTCGGGCGCCAGTCTGCCAACCTTGAACACGCCGATATTCAACATGTCTTGCGCGTTTTGAAATTCCGGATTGAAAAGCAGGGAGACCCTTCAGCCGTAAGCCGGTGAGCGATGGAGGCCGCTTTCCCAGGAGGAATCAAAAGCAAGCGGCGGCGGCGTTCGTTTTCTAATTCGTTCGTTTTCTGTTGTGAAAACCACGAGTAAATGCTAGGGAAATGGTAATCTCTGGGGGTTGAATCCCATTAAATCCTGATCAAACGATTCGTTCGGCAGCTGTGAAAAAGCAATTGATTTCTGACGCAAAGGCAAAGCCCGGTTGGGCAGCGGGGCTTCCGCGCGCCCTGTCGGACCTGATCGCCGGCTGGTTTTCCCTGTGGGGGCTTGCCGGCTTTGAGCGGCATATTACATTAGAGTTCAGCACCCGTTTGCAGCGAACACTTGGCCGCTGCTATACGCAAAGGCGCCGGATTCATGTCGCCGTCCGCCAGGTGTTACGAATTGTCGCATGGTCAAAGATCCGGGCAATTGTCGGTGGACCTGGACCATCCTTATCGGCTGATCTTCGTGCCGGACCATGATCCCTTGCCCGAGCGTGAAGAAGGCGGGCTGGACTGGTCAAAAGTCACAGTCATCAAGATCCTGGGAGTGGAGGACACTCATGGCTAACTCAAGTCGCAACCAATACATCCCCGATTACCTGGTGACGCCGGGTGAAGTCCTCGAGGAATATCTGGACACCCATGGCATGAGCCAGGCCGAGCTTGCAGCCCGTACCGGAATGGCGAAAAAGACCATAAGTGAAATCATAAAGACCTAAGTCTGGCGATTTGATTGTTTAGAAGTTCTACCCTTTGTGGTATCTTGCTGAATCAAATGAGGATTTTCCGAGTCACTTAAATGATTCAACGCAACCCAAAGGGTAGGAGGCCATTATGGCGCGAAAGAAAGACGGATGCAAATGTAAGCTTGATGTAGCAGGAATTACTTCGGATACCCTTACCTCACGCGGTGGCCTGAGCTTGTTTGTCCGCTACTGTCGCAATATCGCTGTGGCGCCTCATTTGGAGCGGCTGTTCGGCGGGATTCGAAAAGGCAGCAAGGGGCAGCCTATCACGGAGATCTTTAAACAAATCTTCTGCTTCTTCCTGGATGGAACAAGCCGGCACATGGTTTACTTCGATCAACTGAAGAAAGATTCTGGATATGCCGCCGCCATCGAGACAGCAAGCGAGGCAATGCTCTCTTCTTATTCGGTGAAGCGGTTTTTTGAAGGGTTTTCCTGGTTCCGTATCTGGCTTTTCAGAAGACTTTTGCAAAGGCTTTTCCTGTGGCGTTTGAAGCTCGTAATCCCGAAGATGATCGAACTTGGAATCGACACCATGGTGATGGACAATGATGAGGCCAAAAAGCGCCATGGAGTGCAACCCACCTACAAAAAGGTGGCGGGATTTCAGCCGCTGCAGATGACCTGGGGAAGATTCATTATTGACGCAGTGTTCCGAGGGGGGAAGAAACACAGCAACTACGGGGATACGGTCCAGCAGATGGTTACCCACATGGTGCACAAGATCCGTACCTGCTATCGGGACGATGTCCCGATTGTGATCCGGATGGATGCTGGCTTTTTTGATCAAAAGCTGCTTGCGGTATTCGAGCAACTCAACGTTGGTTACGTCTGCACGGGCAAGCTTTACAAGGATATTCAAGCCCATGTCAGAGCCGCTGAGCGGAAGCACTGGCAAAGAACGCAAAAGGGCAACCATGCCTGGGACTACCTGGAGTTTGGCGACCGGAGGCAGAGTTGGAAGAAATTTCGTCGTGCGGTTTTCTGTCGCCCAATGGATAAAGATGGTCAACTGCTGCTGGAGTTTGTTCGCCCTGAGACCGTACTCTACACCAATCTTGGTATGGGCGCTGTGATTGACCAGCAACTTAAAGAGGCTGGCTACGAGCATTTGCTGCAGACGGAATCGATTGTAGCATTGGCTCATGGACGCGGGGCTGATGAACTGGTGCACAGGACCTTGAAAGATTTCGCTTGCCAGACGCTTCCTTTCAAAAAGTTCGCCCACAATGCAGCCTTCTATTATACGATGCTGACGGCCTTCTTTCTGTTTGAGTGCTTCAAAGAGGATGTTTGTTCGGAAGTGGTTCCCGTCGAGTCCTACCCCACAACGTTGCGACGAAAGATAATCGACCTGGCGGCTAAGATCGTCAGAACTTCCGGCAAGATCATCCTCAAAGTGACCCAGGCTGCATGGGATGCTTTACAGTTCGATAGGCTCTGGAACAAATCGGCTTGCCCGCCGACATTTACCTGGGCTTGAGCCTTGGGTGGCCGCCACAGGTATTTCATGCCTGCCAAGTTGTTGATTTAACGTACAACATAATCGCCAAATTTAGGAAAGAGCAAGGCCTCCATCACCCCCGATACGGCGCTCAAGCTGGAGCGCTCGCTCGGCCGGCCCGCTCATTTCTGGAGCAACCTGGAGCGCCAGTACCAGGAAGATCGCACCCGGCTTGCCGAAAAAGAGCGTCTCGAAAACTAACTCGGCTGGTTGAAGAAGATTCCCGTCAATGTGATGGTCAAGCATGGCTGGCTGCCAAAGCAAAAGACAAGTTGGCGCAACTCGAGGAAGCTCTCTTTCAAAACTTGAGGGTCTGACAGACACTAAGGATGCTGTGATTTCAACACAAGAAAAGCCAAAGGGCGGTTTTACCCTTTTACTTTTTAGAAAAACTAGTGACGGCATTCTCCTGGGCAGATGAAAGCGGCATAATGGAAATAGAATCGGGGTTGCGATGCTTTGGTCAGCTCTTTTGCAGAACGACTTGTTTAAATATTATGTTTGATTGGCCGTCCTCAAAAATGTCAAAAAATTGTAATGTGAACCTACCACGAAACTAAATGAAATCATCAGTAAAAACAGAATGTTTAGAGAAATTTCATCCGGCATTTTCAATAAGGTTGCTGCTTTTACCTGAAGCAGACTGTGGAATTATCCAAGCCAGCCCCGGCTAAGGAAATCGGCTTATGGACCGAGAGGAAATCAAAACTCTTTTCCAGAATATCGCAGTTTGGAGACGTGGCGGTGAGCCAGCACCACACAAGGTGCTGTTAGTACTTTTTGCTTTAGGGAGATGTTATCAAGGGAAAGGCCGCTTGACCAGCTATGCCGATGTTGATGATGCCCTTAAAGGGCTTTTGCTAGAGTTTGGCGCAGACCGGAGCAACTATCGCACAGAATACCCATTTTGGCGGCTACAGAGTGATGGGATTTGGCAGCTTCAAGGTGCAGAAAAGATCAAACCAAATGTCAGTGGAGATGTAAAAAAAACTGATTTGTTGAGACTGGGCGTGCAAGGAGGTTTTACAGAAGAAATTTATCTAGCTCTTTGCACAGACAGAAGCCTGCTTCTCGAAATTACAGACATTGTCTTAAATGCGTATTCCCCTCGCACCATGCATGATGCCATATTGCAGGCAGTGGGCATCTATTCAAAACTCGGAGGATCCACAAGTCGAGGTTTACAGGTGAACTGGCGTGGTGATGAGGAATGTGCGAGAGAGAACGGGCTAGATTGGCAACCCACAGAAGGTGAGCACGTCACACATTTTAAATATGGGGCCGGCATAATAGAGCAAACACGCGGCGCCGGATCTCAGTTGCTAGTTTGCTTTGATAAAGAGAACCGACGCTGGGTATTTAGGAGGGAAGTGGTCCTACTGAAGGCTAATTTTTCCGACGGAACTGAGCTAACGACATACCTCGCGCCTGCAGAGCAATCGAATATGCCTGTGCGTTTCATCGAGCATCCCATCCATGGGCGTGGGGAAATACTGAGTTCTAAAGATGACGGGATTAGAGTATTAGTACATTTCTTGAATGATGGAAGCAAACGTTGGATCAAGCGCAAAGATCCTGAATCCTCGGTATCTAAACCCCTTAACGAATCACCACATCAAAAACCTTCGGCATCGGACGAGTTACTCAACCATCCTGCTTCGGATAAGGTGCTAGTTGATAGGTCTAAGAGCCAGGAGCCAGGCAGAATCCAATCAGTGTTCCGTAAAATTGCTGCTGCTTGGCAGTCAAACAATTCCCGTAAAGAAGATCAGCCCAGAGGCAAAAGTCCCGGTAATCCCAAAGCGGGCCATCAGAAGATCTCAGAGAGAACCAAGAGCGATCAAGATGCTGATGGGGATATCGGCCAGATTTCAGCACAAGATGAGCGGCTTGCTATTCTTGCCCAGGAGGCGCCCAGCGAAGCAACTTTGAGATTGCTCCCAATATTTCTGCAAACAAGGATTGATCGGTTTTCATATAGTCAGATGCACTCAGGTTACCAGGTTCATGAACGAATTTCAAAACTGCCTTTGGCGGTCCGAATAAAGCAATATCTCAATGTGATGGGTTTTGAGGTACTCGGCGAACTTTTACTTGCGGTGCCCAAGGATCTTTTAGAGTACAGGTATTTCTCTGAGGCGCATTTGCACGAAGTCCAAAAATGCATTTGGGGAATGCTCTGCAAGCCTGAAACCAGTAGAGAAGCAACAGATGTAGAGGATAAAATCCGGCGGGGGCATGAAACAAAAGAAAGCATAGATGACCGGATGATTGCCCTGTCAGATATTTCTCCTCGGGAGGAAAGTTTGAAGCTGCTTCCGCTTTTTTCATCAAGACCGATAGAGTTCTTTACTTCAGAAGAATTACATCCAGATTATAAACCAGATGCAGAGATTCCGGAGCTTCGCTTTTCGCCCAGGGTTAATAGATTTCTGAATGCTATGGGCTTCAACACACTCGGTAAGCTCCTTCTAACGACACCTTCAGAGCTTTTTGAATATCAGTACTTTAAGAGTTCTGATCTTCGAGAGGTGGAAAAAGTTGTAAAGTCTTTCATACTCAGCAGAACGGCTAAGCCATCTAAGCACAGCCCTGTTCCTTCTAGTGTGAAACTTACCAACAACGCCGAGGCTGCCGGTTGCCAAGGCAAAGCCTTAGCTGAAAACCGGAGCCAAAAAGCCAATTCCAAGGCTAGTCAAGATGCTCCGTTGATGAAGTCGCAGGATGCAGTTTGTATTGAATGTGATGTACCTCTAATCGTATTACAAAAAATGCTTTCCAGGAAAGTCAGACGTTTAGTTGTATGGGAGGTGGAGAAGAGGATACGTACTATATGTGAGGAAAGCTGCAGGCAGATTGATGAACATCGTCAACAAATCACTGATAGAGCATTCATCGCAAAGCTGTTTGCCAGAAATGGCGGTTATTACATCTTACAAACAGACCAAGTGGTTGCCACGTCTAAATTGAGCCTTGAAAAGCATGTCTTACAACAAGAAACCGAATGCAAAGCCCTAAGTGAAAATCATCCGATCGAAAAAGGTAAGACTAGAGCTAGCAACGATCCTCCATTACTGAGATCACAG
>Ga0209164_1005631_pt1 | contig 10580 bp, 9 predicted proteins | sample MTBNYHSulfiMetaG_FD_187458 | JGI IMG/M metagenome (GOLD analysis project Ga0209164, IMG submission 187458) | Enrichment culture microbial communities from rom New York Harbor, USA that are MTBE-degrading - MTBE-NYH (New York Harbor Sulfidogenic)... | ecosystem: Environmental > Aquatic > Marine >... | reverse complement strand
CCGGTACCTGGACCAGGGCGCCCACCCGCAGGTGGCGGCGGAGGAGGGCACCACCGAGGTGGCCGTGGCCGTGGCGGCGAGCGCCCTGACCAACGTGGTGGTGTTCACCCCCATCGCGTTCATGCAGGGGATCATCGGGCAGTTCTTCTTCGCCTTCGGGCTCACGGTGGTGTTCGCCACCCTCATCTCCCTCCTCATCTCCTTCACCCTGGCGCCCCTTCTGGCGGCCCGGCTGCTCCGGACCAACGAGACCAGCCTGGAGGAGGAGGGGTGGCTGGGGTTCTTCTGGAGACGTTTCGACGCCGGCTACGCCACCCTCGAGAAGGACTACCGGCGGGTCCTGGCCTGGATTCTGGCCCGGCCCCGGAACGGCTGGGTGGTCATCGGAGGCACGACCGCGCTGGTGGCTCTCGCGGTGTTCGTCCAGGCTCGCTTCGTGGGCGGCGAGTTCATGCCTTCCCAGGACGAGGGGTTGGTCCAGATCTCCCTGGAGCTCCCCCCCGGGACGCCCATACAGCGGACGGGGATCGTGGGGGAGCGCGCCGAGGCCCTCCTCAGGCAGATCCCCGAAGTCACCGACCTCCTGGTGACGGTGGGCCAGGGCGGCGGGGGCATGTTCTCCATGGGGTCGGACGTGAACCAGGCCTCCATCGTGGCGACGCTGGAGTCCGATCTCCCGTCCGAGACCTTCTTTCCCCGCATGCGGGAGCTCCTGGCCTCCCTCCCCGACGCCGAGGTTACGGTCACCCTCGGTGAGTCCATGGGACCGGGAGGGGAGGCGCCGCTGCAGGTCCTCATCAAGGGTCCGGACCAGGACCGCCTGGAGGAGGTGGCGTGGCGGGCCACGGAGGTCGTGGCCGCAGTGCCGGGGCTGGTGGACGTGCGAAACACCATCGAGGATCCCCGGCCCGAGGTGGTCTTTCGCCCCTACCGGGAGCGCATGCGGGAGTACGGCCTCACGGTAGCCCAGGTGGGAGGTGCGCTGCGGGCCTCCATCGAAGGCGTCACGCCAGCGGTGTATCGGGAAGATGGGGAGGAGCGCGACATCAGGCTGCGCCTGGCCGAAGGCTCCCGGGACCGATCGGCGGAGCTGGGCGATCTCCAGGTCAGGACCTTTGCAGGAATGGTCCCCCTGAGCTCCCTGGGGGATCTCTCCCTGGAGGGAGGCCAGAGCATGATCCAGCGGGACGAAAAGGAACGCACGATCCGCATCGATGCTCAGATCGGGAGCGGGAGCCTCACCTCCCTGGCGGCGGAGATCCAGGCAGGGTTGGAGGAAATGGACTTCCCTCCGGGGTACGCCTTCGAGATCACCGGCCAGTTCGAGATCTTCGAGGAGTCCCTCACGGAGATGCTGAAGGCGCTGGTCATGGCCATCCTTCTCACGTACGTGATCCTGGCCATGATCCTGGAATCCTTCGTCCACCCCCTTACCATCATGTTCACGCTGCCTTTGGGAGCGGTGGGGGCCATGCTGGCCCTGTTCCTCACCGCCAGCAACCTGAGCATCTTCTCCATGATGGCCATGATCATGCTGGTGGGGATCGTGGTGAACAACGCGATCCTGATCCTGGACTACACCCAGATCCTCAGGAGCAAAGGGCAGGACCTGGTGGAGGCGCTCCTGGAGGCGGCGCCGGCCCGCTTGCGGCCCATCCTCATGACGAACGTGGCCATAGCCTTCGCCTTGCTGCCCCAGGCGCTGGGATCGGGACCCGGGTCGTTCTATCGGATCCCCATGGCCGTGGTCACTATCGGCGGCGTGCTGGTGTCGGCGGTGTTCACCCTGTTCCTCATCCCCACCATGTACCAGAAGCTGGACCGCTTTGCCTTCGCTGCCCACGCCCGCCAGCGGGAGGAGCGGGAGCGGAGGGAGCACGAGGCGATGCCGAAGGAGAAGACCACCCTGACTTGAGATCAGTCCACCACCACGTGCTTCTCGAAATCCAGCCGGTGGCGGCTCCACTTCCCGGAGTCGAATCCGTCGGGCGTCATGCAATCAGCGGCGGCATACGCCATGGCGAGAGCGTGGTGGGTGTTGTCGTGGGCGAAAAGGCCCTGCCTCCCGAAGCTAAGTAGCCGGGGTAGCCCGGACGCCCACCGGTCGAGGATCGTGAAGGCTTCACCATAGCTGCGGGAATAGATGGGGTACGCCTGTCGCAAGCGCCGAACGTGGATGCCCACGGGAGAACCCGGGAGGGGAATCCCAGCCGTCTCCAGGTCCCGGACCACGATCCGTCCCAGATCCTCGTCGCTGGATCCCCAGACCCCATCATCCGGCGAGCAGGGGAGCTCGGCGCAGAGCACGGTCCGGCCCTCGGGCTCGGGAGCTCCCGAGTAGTTCTTCGGCTCTGAAAGCCGCGTGATGAAGACCTCCGAGCCCGGGAAGTAATGGGCGTCGAACTCCGTGAAGCGATGGATCGGCAGCTCGAGGTAGACCAGCACCATGGCCCGGAAGTCCAGCGCCGACGCGGCCCGCAGCACGTCGGCCGGGGGCGCGGGGCGGATCATGCGGGCCAGGTGGGTGAGGGGGAGGGTGGACCACACGTAGTCCGCCACCAGGCTCCGCTCCTCCGCTCCCCGGCGGGCCACGACGCTCCATGGATCCCCAGCTGAAGACGGGGGAGTGATCTCGGCCGCCGACCAACCCAGGATGAGCTCCGCGCCGGCATCTTCGGCGCCCCGGGCGTACCCCTCGGCGATCTGCCCGAATCCCTTCCGGGGATAGAAGAACCGCCCCCCGCCGGAAGACCGGAAACCAGGAACCCGGGCCAGGACCTTCCTGGCCAGCTTCCCGGGCGAGTTCGCGGCCACGCGACGCTGGGCCTGCTCCGCAGCCAGCCCCTCCGGTTCCAGGCCCCAGATCTTGCGGGCGTAGGGAAAGTAGAAGGCCTCGCAGATGGTGGGCCCCAGGCGGGCCTGGAGGGCTTCGGCGAAGCTCCCCGACTGGGCCGGGGTCGATCGGAGAACCCGCCCGGCCGCGTCCCGCAGGGCTCCCAGCAGGAAACTCCCGTCGAGATGCACGAGAAGATCCAGAGGTCTCAGGGGAAAGCGCACCCACCGCCCCCGTAGCAGGATGCGTCCGTGCCGCGGCCGTTCGACCAGATCGGGACCCAGGAAGCGCCTGATGTCTCCCAGGATCACCGGGTCACACGACGGGTGCAGGCGGTGGCTCCCAAGGTCCACGGGCTGCCCGCCAAGCTCGAAACTGGAGGCGTTTCCCCCAACCCGGTCCCCACGCTCGAGCACGGACACCCGAGCACGGCGGAGCATCCGCAGACGGTACGCGGCGCCCAGGCCCGCCGGACCGGCGCCAAGGATGAGGACGTGGGGACGTTCAGGCATTGGCGTGGCTCGAGGTGGTGGCTTGGTGGATCGCTCCAGGGCTCAAGATCTCCGTCCCCGGGCCTCCCGGCAATCCGAGGGACGGAGGGACGAACATACGGAGGGAGGGCCCCCCTCTCCTGGGGACCGGACGCAGCGCCGGGGGATCTTGCACTCAGGAGCGGCCCAGACCTGTCCTCCAGGGAGGACACTTTCCGCGGGCCAGGAGAACCCGGAGAGGGTGGAGATTCGCCTCTCTGATCACCCAAACGTCCATCCCACAGACACTTGGCATCGTCGGCTCCCTCTCTGGCACATCCGGTGCTTACCAAGGAAGCGGGCCCGGGCTGCACGACGGGACGGGCCCCCCGCCAGCGGGACCGGCGGGGCAACCCGGTAGCAGAAAGGAGTGCACGATGAACAGGTACATGGTGGGAATGGCGCTGGGGCTCCTCCTGGCCGGTGTTGACTCCGTCCACGGGCAGACCGCGGCTCGCGTGGAATACCGGGACGGCCGGATCGGGGTGGCGGTCGCCATCGGTGCCCTCCCCATGCGGACGGCACACGCCAGGACCCCGGCCATGGGATGGGTCGCGGCCGATTGGGGGCCGGCCCGGGTCGTGATGGCGAGCCCCGCGCGGCCCTACTGGGGCCGGGAAACCCTCCGGAAGGTCGAGCTGAGGCGCCTGCTGGGCAAGGACATGGTGAAGAGGCTGGAGCAGCACGGGCGGGCCCTCGGGCTCAGGGGTACCATCGAGGGAAGCTGGTTCCGGGTGGACCGGCGCACGGTGATGCTGGACGTGACGATGCGGGGCGCGCCCGTGGCGGAGCTCTACGACTACGGTGCGGACGGCTACATCGACCGGGTGCTCCTGGTCAGGCCCCACGGTTACGGTCCCTACTATGACGACGCGCGGGACCGTCGGTACCCACCGGGGCGGAGCCCCTGGTGACCTGAAGTCCAGCCAATCCTCCGCCCGGCCCAGGGGCGGAGCCACGGGGGCCGGTCCCTTCCAGGGATCGGCCCCCCTTCTTCACCCCCGTCCTTCCGCCTCCTCCTTCACCCCATGCGAAACCTCCGCGCCCGCTCCATCGTCTGAGTTCATGGCGAAGGGACCGGAATCCCGCCCAGGGGCGGCATTCCGGCATACGCACCCCCGAGGCAGAGAGCCCGTTCATGACCACGTTCGGCCGCAGCGTCGGATTGGTGACCCGGAGACTCCTCCGGAACCCAGCCTTCACGCTCATCGCCATCACCACCCTCGCCATCGGCATCGGGGCCAACACGGCCATCTTCAGCCTGGTGAACGGGATCCTCCTGAAGCCGCTGCCCTTCGACGAGCCGGACGAGCTGGTGGGAGTCTGGCATACGGCCCCCGGGCTGGGCTTTGAGCAGGTGAACCAGTCCCCGGCCCTCCACTACACCTACCTGGAAGAGGGACGATCCTTCTCCGAGATCGGGATGTGGGACAACGGCACGGCATCGGTGACGGGGATCGAGGAGCCGGAGCAGGTGGAGATCATGTGGGTGACGGAAGGGACCTTCCGGGCGCTTCGAGCGCAGCCGGCCCTGGGGAGGCGGTTCACGGCCGACGATGATGCTCCGGGAACCCCGGAGACGGTCATCCTCAGCGACCCATACTGGCAGAAGCGCTTCGGAGGCGACCCAGGCATTCTGGGCAAGACCCTGGTGGTGGACGGCCGGCCCCGGGAGATCATTGGGGTCATGGCCGCAGGGGCCCGCTTCCTGCGATACGATCCGGCCTTCTACCTCCCCTTCCGCTTCGACCGCACCCAGCTCTTCGTAGGGAACTTCAGCTACCAGGGCCTGGCCCGGCTGGCCCCCGGGGTGACCATGGAGCAGGCCAACGCCGACGTGAGCCGGATGGTGCCCCTTTCCGTGGAGAAGTACCCGGGGGGGATCACGCTGGAGATGATCAGGAGCACGGGGCTCGACGCCAACCTCCGCCCCCTCAAGGACGACGTGGTGGGGGACGTGGGCGAAGTCCTCTGGGTGCTATTGGGCACCGTGGGGATGATCCTGCTCATGGCCTGCGCCAACGTGGCCAACCTCTTCCTGGTCAGGGCCGAGGGGCGGGAGCGGGAGATGGCCGTCCGGACGGCCATGGGGGCGGACCAGCCCCGCATCGCCGGGGAATTCCTCAAGGAGAGCATCCTCCTGGGGCTCCTTGGCGGCCTCGGGGGCGTGACCCTCGCCTGGGCCGGGCTGAAGCTCCTGACGGTCATGGGGCCCCAGGAGCTCCCCCGCCTGGGGGAAGTAGCCCTGGATCTCCGGGTTCTGCTGTTCACCCTGGTCATCTCCCTCTTCTCCGGTGTGCTCTTCGGGATGTTCCCGGTGCTGAAGTACCGGAAGGGGGGGCTCGTCGGCGCCCTGAAGGAGGGGGGCCGTGGGGGGAGTGCGGGGCGCGACCGGCACAGGGCCCGGAATGTCCTGGTGGTGGCCCAGATGGCTCTGGCCCTCCTCCTCCTGGTGGGCTCGGGGCTCATGGTCCGGAGCTTCCAGGCGCTGAGAAACGTGGACCCCGGTTTCCGGGACCCCGAAGAGGTCCTCCTGGTTCGCCTGAACATCCTTCCGTCGGAGGTGGGAGATCCGGTGGCGGTGGGCCGGACCCACCAGCGCCTGCATGACCGTCTTGCCGCCGTACCGGGCGTCACCGCCGTGGGGCTCTCCTCCTCCGCCACCATGGACGGCTACGACTCCAACGATCCCATCTTCGTGGAGGGATTCCCGGTGCCCGAGAGCCAGGTACCTCCCATCCGCCGCTTCAAGTGGGTGGGGGAGGACTACTTCGCCGCCATGCGGATCCCCGTCGTGGCGGGCAGGGCCATCGATTGGAGGGACTCCTTCGACCTCAACCACGTTGCCATGATGACGGAGAGCCTCGCCCGGGAGTATTGGGAGACCCCCGCGGAGGCCGTGGGAAAGCGGATCAGCACCGGGTTCGCAGCGGAGAGCTGGGCCGAAGTGGTGGGGGTGGTGGGAGACGTGCGGGACGACGGGCTGGACCAGGACCCGACGGCGGTGGTCTACTGGCCCCTGATGCAGCGCAACCTCTTCTGGAGCGGGCTCCCGGGAGATGGGGAAGACTCCGAGGTCCTCGCCCGGCGATCCATGAACTACGTCATCCGAAGCTCCCGGGTGGGCTCCCCGGATTTCCTGGCCCAGGTCCGGGACGCCATCTGGGAAGTGAACCCGAATCTCCCCCTGGCCAACGTCCAGGCCCTCGACGACCTCCTGGCACGGTCCGTGGCCCGGACCTCGTTTTCCCTCGTCATGCTGGGAATCGCCGCGGCCGTTGCCCTCGTTCTGGGCGCCATCGGGATCTACGGGGTCATCAGCTACGTGGTGAGCCAGCGGACCCGTGAGCTCGGGGTGCGCCTGGCTCTGGGTGCCAGCGCCGTCCACGTCCAGGGGATGGTGCTACGGCAGGGGCTCACCCTCGCCGGGATCGGGGTGGCTCTCGGGCTAGCGGGGGCGGTGGGCCTTACTCGCCTCATGGCGGCCCTCCTGTACGGCGTGGGGCCGGTGGATCCCCTGACCTTCGGGACCATGGCCATGGCCCTCACCCTCGTGGCCGCACTGGCCAGCTGGGTCCCGGCCCGGCGGGCTGCACGTACGGACCCCCTGGAGGCGATTCGATGGGAATAGGTGGGGGATGAGAGACCTACAGGAAGAACTGAAGGTTCCGGACATGGCAATGGGCGGCCAACGGCCCGACCGGCCTGGGCCAGTATCCTACGCCAACCGGACCTCGCCCTGCTCCATCACGAACCCGGTGTTGGGAGGCGGGTCGTCGTCCTGCCCGGGATCCTCCTCCTGGGGAAAGCGCGGAGCCGTGGGGTTCGCGCAGGCGGCCGTGGCGAGAACCGCCAGAGTAGCCAGCAATCGATACCACTTCATGGCATCACTTCCTCTGAGAGCCATCCTTCGAGCGTGACGCGGGCCCGCCACTCCCCCCGGCCCCATTCAGACGAGGCGAGCTTCGGAGACCTCCACGACGAACCCGGTCTGGGGCGTCTCATCGTCCTTCTTGTTGTCCTCCTCTTCGGGGTAGCGAGGAAGGATGGGATCCGTGCACGCTACCACAACGAAGAACGCCAGGACGGCAAACACTCGGTACCACTTCATAGGACCACTTCCTCGGCAGAGCATCACGCTTCGGTAGGACATGCCAGCCTCCAACCAATCTACACCGGCGCCGGGGCCCCTGACAGGGTCGAGCGGCTCGGGAGGGCCGGGCTCCTCTTCACCAGGGGAAGACCCAGTACCCTCCCACCGACAGCCCATCCGGCTCTGTTTCATACCCGAAACGGAAGACCAGGTTCTGCCCCAGGCGAACCAGAACCCCCACCACCACCTGCGGGCTCCAGCTCGAGCCGGGATCCTGGGGCACGTAATAGCCGCCGCTGTCGGTGATCCGAGCCTCCTGATCCTCCTCGTCGTGGAAGAACTCGCGATACAGGGAGTGGCGCACGACCCCACCCCCCAGGAGGAACGCGAACTCCGGGGTCACGGCCATGACAGCGCCCGCATTGAACAGGAGGTACTCGTCAATGTCCCGTATCGTGACATCGTTCCGCTCCGCCTCCACCCAGGGCACCCGGCAGTCCAGGATGGCCGACGGGCAATACTCCCGGTCCCCCTCGATGCTGGGGACGGTCAGCTTGAAGTCGGAGAACACGCCGAACCGCCCATCGCCGAGGAATCGCCAGAACCCCACTCCTCCCATGACGTCCGGGATCACGGCGGTGTAGCCGATCCCGGTGCGCATGCCCGACTCGAAGGTGCGACCGGCGGGCGCCTGGGCGTGGAGATTCCCGCCGGCCAGGAGCAGGGACCCCAGGGACGCCCACGCATACTTGCTGGAGCGGCGAATGAAGAACCGGCGCATGAACGCCTCCTGATGGAAGACAGGAAATGGTGCGGACCGCATGGCACGAATCCCTCTTGCCTCTGGTACACCCGAGAGGAACATTGTTCGCATATGAGGTTAACGATGATGAAACGCAAGAGTGGCGTTCTCGCGCTCCTGGGGCTCCTGGGGCTGGCCGGTGCGTGCCTGGACACCACGGAGCCGGTGGAGGCCATCATCTGGCAGGGATCCCTCCAGGTGGTTCCGGGCGCCGCCATGGCCCTGTCCGGAGCCGTGGCCATGGTGGCGGAGGAGTCCTTGACCCAGATCGCTGTGGGAGTGGAAGGCGGGGACCCCGGTGCCCGCCTGGGGTGGACGGTCCGGGAGGGGAGCTGCGATGCCACCGGGGCCCAGGTGGGTCCCTCCCTCGCCTTCCCTGAGCTCGTCCTGGGGGAGTCGGGTGATGGGGACACGGCGACGGTCCTCTTTCGACGGGTGCCCGATGCCGAGGTCTACGCCGGGGTTGTCCTCTCCGGCACGGAGGCGGGAAGCAAGCCATTGGCCTGCGCTGACCTGATCCGGCAGCGCTGAGCCCCGGCTGGGGACCCGCGGGCCGTTTCAGGGCCATCCCATCCACAGTCCATACCGGGAGGGAAGGACCATGACCGGCGAAGTGGATCCGGCCCAGCGGCGGCTCCGTCGGGAGTTCCAGTTCCGCCTCGCCCTCCTGGCGTCCCGGATCGCCCTCCTGATGGGCTTCGCCGCCATCCTCCCGAGCCCTCCGTCCACCGTTGCCGCGCAGAACACCCCCACCGACGGCACCATCGTGGGGCGTGTGGTGGACGAGCGCACGGAGACGGGACTCCCCGGGGCGGAGGTGGAGTTCCTGGACGATAATCGGAGGGTCCGGGCCAGGACCGTCACGGACGATGACGGGAGCTTCGCACTGTTCCGCCTCCCTCCGGGCTTGTTCCGGCTCCGCGTCAAGCAGCTCGGGTACGCCGAGACCACGACACCACCGTGGTGGGTCCAGGTGGGGGAGGTCGTATCCGTCGTCGTACGCCTCCAGCCCGACGCCATCCTCCTGGCTCCCCTGGAGGTGACGGGCTTGAGCCGACCGCTTCGGGTGCCGGTGCTGGAGGGCTTCTACCGGCGCATGGGGTCCAGCGTCGGAGGGGTCTTCTTCAACCGCCAGGAGATCGAGGCCCGGAATCCAGCTCGGATCACGGACCTGCTGCTCGACGTCCCGGGAGTGCGCCTGCAACAGGCTTCCGGCAGGGCTGGCCAGCTCATGGTGGTGAGCTTCGCCCGAGCGCCCCTGGGAAGGGGCGGAGGGACGTGTCCCGTCCAGGTCTTCGTGGACGGCATTCTGGCTTCCCGGGGGGCCGGCGCCGTGCCCCTCGATGAGCTGGCCTCTCCCAACGCCCTGGAGGGAATCGAGATCTACCGGGGGCTCAGCAGCGTGCCCGCCGAGTTCGTCACTCCCGACGCCCGCTGCGGCGTCGTGGCTCTCTGGACGCGGCGGGGCAGATGATGCTGGGGGCGCCGACCCGAAACCCGGGCCGCGGGGCGTCCCACTTCCCCAGACACATGTCCCGGTGGATCAGGCTCGGACGGGAATCCTGCCAGCCTCCTCAGCCTCCCCCACTGGTCTCCACCACGATGGCCCCCTCGATGGCCCGCCCGGAGGGGACACGCAAGGTGGCGGACGCCAGCGCGCCGTCCAGGTACCGGAGCTGAGCCACTCCACTGATCCCCATGGAGCGAAGCTCCTGGGGCCCCCCCAGGTAGGAGCGGTTCAGGAACACCGAGACTTCAGACTCCATGTTGAGGCTCCGCCGGGTGCGGACCTGCAGCCAGCGGGGGCGGAGCTGCTCCACGGCCTCGTAGAGGTTCGAGACCGGCGCGGTGGCCATCTCCTCCGCCGTGAGGATGTTGCTGTCCCTCCGGGGCCCGTCGCCGTTGGAGGAAGCGCACGCGGCGGCCAACACCAGCAGCCCGGCGAGCGCCGTGAAGGGGAAAACGGTTCGTAGCTTCATCGGGTCTCCTCGGAAGTCGAGCGGGCCGGTAGCCAGGCGATCACGCGGCTACCGGCCCGGCTCGGAGGGGGCGGGCACGGCCTCTGGAGCGCCGCGCCCGCCCGGCTAGAGGTTCATCAGTATCCGTACGTCCCTACCGGAGCAGAGCTCTCGCCCCCCGCCCCACCGAAGGTGTACGCAGGCAGTCCCAGAAGCTCCAGCTCCCGCCCGGGGACCGGTAGCTGCAGGAACACGCCCTCGGGAAGATCGCCCCACCCACGCCCGTGGAAGTACCACGGTGCCATCCCGAGCCCTTTGTGCTTGGTCTCCAGTCGGATCTCCCACTTCAACATTTCCAGGAGGT
>Ga0209164_1005630_pt1 | contig 10583 bp, 10 predicted proteins | sample MTBNYHSulfiMetaG_FD_187458 | JGI IMG/M metagenome (GOLD analysis project Ga0209164, IMG submission 187458) | Enrichment culture microbial communities from rom New York Harbor, USA that are MTBE-degrading - MTBE-NYH (New York Harbor Sulfidogenic)... | ecosystem: Environmental > Aquatic > Marine >... | reverse complement strand
TAAAGTGGTGGTGACAATGGGGCCCCACCCCCCGCCCCCCGTGGCATCAAAAAACCCTCCGACCAGTCCTAATGGGATCATTTTGCTTTTCGTTTTGATCTGGTGGGTTTTTCTGACTACCTTGATCAGTATCCATAACCCCATGATCAACAGATAGAGGGAGACAAACGGTTTAATCTTCCCCCCTGGTAATTCAGTAAGGATATAGGCTCCTAATACTCCTCCTATCACTCCTGGGATCAGGAGCCTTAAAAAAATCTTTTTATCAACATTTCCAAACTTAAAGTGTGAAACTCCCGATACCGCTGTGGTGAACATTTCGGAGGTGTGGATACATGCACTGGCGATGGCGGGGGGAACTCCAAGGCTAAGAAAGAAGGCGTTTGAGGAGACGCCATAGGCCATTCCGAGGGCCCCATCAATGATTTGAGCAATAAACCCGAAGATGATGAAGATGATAATATTATCATCCATATTCCTACCCCCTATATTAGAATGAGTTCCTGGACTTGAAATTTATAAATTATAAATATCCAAGAGATTTTAATCTTTTTTTGACAACCTCGATTTCTTCTTTGGTAAGAGAGGGTTCCTTCTTTACAGACCTGGAGGAGATGAGGTCCCTTAATACATAAACAATAAACTCCGTGACAGAATGAAAGCCCCCTCCCTCAATGATATGGCTGAGATTATCATAGAGTTGCCTTGGAATTTTGATGGTCACCTTGTCTTTTTCGGTTTTCATAAAACACTCCTATAACACTCTTTTGAGAGTGTAGCAAATGGGACTCCGCTTTGTCAAGTCTTTTTTTGCTTTTTCTCCAGAAATTAGAAAGGGGTGGCTTCCTCATGGAATGAGGGGCGTCCATGAATATTGAAATCGAAAGAGGTGAACACATGATGTTTTTTCTTGATAAAGGGGAGTGGTTTTGTTAAATAGAGACATGGAAAAGGAGGACGGAGAAGAGAGAATGTCAAAAGTATTAGTCACGGGAGGTGCTGGGTTTATCGGGTCAACCCTGACGGAGTCCTTGCTTAAAGGGAATCACTTTGTTCGGGTCCTGGATGATTTTTCAACTGGGAAAAGGGAGAACCTCATTTTTAATAAAGAATATCCTTCGCTGGAGATTCTCGAGGGAGATATTCGCAACCTCCGTACTTGTAAAAAGGCGATCAAAGGAGTGGAATATATATTTCACCAAGCTGCCCTCCCATCGGTCCAACGCTCCGTAGAAGATCCAGAGACCTCGAACGCCATCAATGTCGGAGGGACTTTAAATATCCTGCTTGCCGCCAGGGAAGAAGGAGTCAAAAGGGTGATCTACGCCTCCTCCTCTTCGATCTATGGGGATACGCCGACTTTACCGAAGCATGAGGAGATGCCCCCCTATCCTCTCTCACCTTATGCACTCCAGAAATATATTGGAGAGCAATACTGCCGACTTTTTTACCAACTCTATGGTCTCGATAGCGTCTCTCTGAGGTATTTCAATATCTTTGGACCCAAACAAGACCCGAACTCCGTCTATTCGGCTGTCATCCCGAAGTTTATCGATGCTTTGGTTCATAGTCGTCCTCCGATCATCTTTGGAGATGGAGAGCAGTCTCGAGATTTTACATTTATTGAGAATGTCGTTCAGGCCAATCTCCTTACCATGTCCTCCGAACGCCTTCATGGAGAGGCGATGAACATTGCCTGTGGAGAAAGAATCTCGCTAAACCAATTAATGAATGTGCTGAAAAAGATTCTTGGATCGAAGGTAACCCCTGTTTATGAAGAACCTCGAAAAGGAGATGTGAGGCATTCCTTGGCAGATATCCAAAAGAGCAAAGAAACTATCAATTACATGCCAAAAGTTGGAATAGAAGAAGGGCTAAAAAAAACCGTTGAATTTTTCATGAGACAGAAAAATTCTTAAAGGACCGGACAGGATGATCAGGGTGAGAGAACGAAAAAAGCTGGAGTCCATATTAAAAAGTTTTCCAAGGATAAAAATTTTAGTGGTGGGTGATATTATGATGGACCGATCCATTTTTGGGAAGGTCTCTCGGATATCCCCGGAGGCCCCCGTTCCGGTTATCATTGCGGAAAGAGAGGATTTTAAGCTTGGGGGGGCGGCAAATGTTGCCCATAATATTCGTTCACTTGGAGGGATCGTATCACTCTGTGGCATTGTGGGGGATGACGAAAATGGGCAAAAAATATATAAAAGAATTATTGAAGAGGGGATCCAAACAGAGGGGATATTTTTTGAAAAAGAACGACAGACGACGATCAAGACGAGGATCATCGCTCACCATCCCCATTATCAACAATTGGTCAGAGTCGACCGGGAGACGATCGCTCACCTCAAAATTTCCACTTTCAGAAATCTTTCAAAGTTTTTGATGGAGCGGATAGAAGATTTTGACGGGATCGCTATTTCTGATTATGGAAAGGGTTTATTGACTCGAAACCTCATTCAAACCATTATCAAAAGAGCCAAAAAGTCGAAGAAGTTGATCATGGTCGATCCAAAGGTAAAAAATTTTTTCTTTTATAAAGGGGCTACCGTCATTACTCCAAATACCAATGAAGCGAGCGAAGCATCGAGAATCCCTGCCACCGATCAATCATCCGTGGAGAAAATGGGAAAAAATCTGTTGAGGAGGTTGAAGTGCAGCGCTTTAGTCATTACCCAAGGAGAGAAGGGGATGACCATTTTCGAACCCCATCAGAAATCCTATCCTGTCCCCACCGTAGCAAAGGAGGTGTATGATGTGACGGGTGCGGGAGATACCGTCATCGGAACGATGGCTCTTGCTTTAGGGACAGGACCTGGCGTTAGTATTAAAGATGCGGCGAGTTTAGCCAACTATGCGGCAGGGATCGTTGTTGGAAAGGTTGGAACCGCAATTGTGAGCAAAGAAGAATTACTGAAAGTAATAAAAGAGAGCCTTTAGGTCAGGAATTTTATAGGCTTTTTATCGCTATCGAATGGGGAAAATAGGCTCTAAGAAAAAGGCCCTCCCTCAGGATTGAAGGAAGGGCCTTTTTCTTCTTCTTATTCCCTTCATGTCGCCAGGTATGAAACAAATAAATAGTTATGTTTCGAGAACAAAAATGACTTCCATCCGAACCCTGTATTCTATAATCTTAGAATTTTCAACGGCCACTCTCATTTCAACAACACGTAATCCAGTGATACCCCTTAAGGTCTTCGTCGCTCTTGCGAAACCAACCTTGATGGCATCCTCAAAACCCTTTGAAGAACCTGCAATAATTTCGGTTACTCTCGCAACTCTGGGCTCTGTCATGCTTATCACCTCCTTTGCTTAAATTGAAATTAATATTTGTAGTCTATACGAAAATCTAAAAGAATGTCAATGGGAAAATATGAGAAAAATATTGATAAATTTAATAATTGTGTTATAGAATAAAGATTTAATAACATTTTCATAACTTACATTGCATCTGAGATGAAACAGATGAGGCAGATGAATGAATTCTCGATCTGTTGAAAACCGTGGTTTAATCCCCCAATTTATCCATTACTTAACTGTGGAGAAGAATGCCTCTCCTCATACCTGTCGATGTTATCAGAGGGATTTAGAAGGATTTGAGGATTTTTTAAGGAACTCAGGTATGGTTCTCACTTCTTCAGCAGAGGTGGAGTGGGGGAAGATGGATCGAATAGCCATTCGAAAATATCTGAGCTTTCTCCATCGGAAGAATAAGAAAAGTTCTATTGCGAGAAAAATTTCCACGCTGCGCTCTTTTTTTAGATATCTGAATAGAGAACAGATGATTGCTTCCAACCCGGCCAAGAGTGTTTCAACTCCTAAAGTAGAAAAGACTCTCCCCACCACTCTTACTGTGGATGAGGCCTTCCGGTTAATGGAATCACCCAAGAGTCTTTCTGAAAAAATCCCCCCAGCGGGGACGAAAAATATGAAATTAAGGGATCGAGCCATTTTAGAACTGCTTTATTCCAGCGGATTGCGCGTCAGTGAATTAGTGGGGTTGAATTTGAAGCAAATCGACCTGGATTTGGGCATCGTGAGAGTGATGGGAAAGGGGAGGAAAGAACGAATTGTTCCGGTGGGGGGCAAGGCGATTGAGTCATTGAATGCATACCTGAATGAACGAGGGATGGTAAAGGGTGAAGACCCTCTTTTTGTCAATTTTTTAGGAGGGAGATTGACCGCACGAAGCATTGGAAGGCTGATTAAAAAATATACGAGGCATTCGGGCATTTTTCGGAAAATCAGCCCCCATAGCCTTCGCCATACATTTGCCACGCATCTTTTAGATGCGGGAGCTGATATTCGGGAGATTCAAGAGATGTTAGGACATTCGAGTCTCTCGACCACGCAGAGATATACCCACATCAGTATGGGAAAATTGATGGAGGTCTATGATAAAGCCCATCCCCGCAGTTTTAAGAATATGAGTCGAAAAAGTAAGGAGAATCATTAATGGGCAATGGCTTTCTATATCACGAGTGATGTCGTGAAGGATAAAGGATGATTTTATGTCAAAGATGCGAGGAACTACTGTCTTATCCGTTCGGCACAAAGGGAAAGTAGTGATGGCAGGAGACGGGCAGGTGTCTCTTGAACATACCATCATGAAGCACACAGCCAGAAAAGTTCGGAAAATTTACCACGACAAAGTTCTCGCTGGTTTTGCAGGGGCAACAGCAGATGCCTTCACCCTTTTTGCTAAGTTTGAGGAGAAATTGGATCAATACAGTGGAAATTTACTGAGGGCAGCCGTGGAATTGGCCAAAGACTGGAGAACGGACCGGGTTCTCCGGAGGTTGGAGGCCTTGCTCATGGTCGCTGATTCTGAACACACGTTGGTGATTTCCGGGAATGGGGATGTCATTGAACCTGACAACGGGGTGACGGCCATCGGGAGTGGCGGCCCTTATGCTCATGCGGCCGCCAAGGCATTGACCGACTTTTCCAACTTGGATGCCGGTGCCATCGCTTTGGAAGCCATGAAGATTGCTGCCTCCATCTGCATCTACACCAACGATCAGATCATTGTGGAGGAGTTATGAGCCAGACCTTCACGCCCCGTGAGATCGTTTCTGAATTGGATAAATATATCGTTGGACAGAAGGATGCAAAGAGAGCCGTGGCCATTGCATTGAGAAACAGGTGGAGGCGCCAGCAGGTTCCTGAACCCCTCAGAGATGAAATTGCGCCTAAAAACATCATTATGATTGGACCCACCGGTGTCGGTAAGACAGAGATTGCTCGAAGATTGGCCAAATTAGCGCAAGCCCCTTTTTTAAAGATTGAGGCATCAAAATTTACAGAAGTGGGATATGTCGGCCGAGATGTGGAGTCGATGATTCGGGATCTCACCGAACTGGCCGTCAATATGCTGAAAGCAGAGGAATCTCGCAAAGTACAGCAGAGAGCAGAAGAGATGGCTGAAGAGAGGCTCATGGATTTACTTCTGCCGCACTCCGGGAAAGGTTCGCAGAAGGAAGGGGAAGATCAGCAGACCACTCGTGAAAAGCTTCGAAAGTTGTTGAAGGCAGGAAAGCTCGATGATAAGTATGTGGAGGTGGAGATTGTGGATCGAAACCTCCCCATTGTTGAGATCTTTTCTGCCTCAGGATTGGAAGAAATGGATGTCAATATCAAAGATATGTTTGGGAGCCTGTTTCCAAAGAAGAAAAAACAGAGGAAAGTCAAAGTTCCAGAAGCGCTTACCGTCCTCTCCCAAGAGGAAGCGTATAAATTGATCGATATGGATTCTGTTATCAAACAGGCCATTGAACGAGTTGAGCAATCTGGAATTATCTTCCTTGACGAAATCGATAAGATTGCGGGAAGGGAATCCGCCTTTGGCCCAGATGTCTCCCGGGAAGGGGTTCAAAGGGATATCCTGCCCATTGTAGAAGGGACGACAGTAACGACGAAATATGGAATGGTCAAGACGGATCATGTTCTATTTATTGCTGCCGGGGCCTTTCATGTTTCCAAACCCGCGGATCTCATCCCTGAGCTTCAGGGTCGCTTTCCGATCCGGGTTGAATTGGATTCTTTAGGGAAGGCAGATCTGGTTCGAATCCTCACTGAGCCAGAAAATGCCCTGATCAAACAGTACACCGCCTTGATGGAGACAGAATCGGTCAAGGTAAATTTTAAAGAAGATGGAATTTCAGAGATTGCAGAGATGGCGGCTTTAATCAATGAAAGGACAGAGAATATAGGAGCCAGGCGGCTTTACACCATGATGGAGAAATTACTGGATGAGATTTCATTTGACGCCCCCGAGATGACTGGGGAAAATATGGTGATTGATGCAAGGTATGTTCGAGAGAAATTAAGCGGTTTTGTGGAGGATGAAGATTTAAGCAGGTATATCTTATAAGTTCGGAGCGAACCGATGGATCACCCGATCGATAAAGCCAACGTATTGGTAGAGGCCCTTCCTTATATTCGGCGATTCTATGATAAGACCATCGTCATTAAATATGGGGGGAGCACGATGGAAGAAAGAAGGATGAGACGGAGCTTTGCGCTCGATGTCGTCCTGTTGAAATACATCGGTCTTCATCCTGTCATCGTCCACGGTGGAGGGCCCCAGATCGGTGAGATGTTGACCAAGATGGGAAAAAAATCCCAATTCATAGAGGGGATGAGGGTAACGGATGGAGAGACGATGGATGTTGTAGAAATGGTCCTCGTCGGGAAGGTGAATAAAGAGATTGTTTCTCTCATTAACCAGCAGGGAGGCAAAGCCGTCGGGCTGAGCGGAAAAGACGGCCGCCTCATCACTGCTAAAAAATTAAAATTGACGAAGCGTGGCAGCAAGGGGGAGAAGCCTGAGGCCATTGATATTGGGATGGTGGGAGAAGTTAAGACGATCAATCCTGGAGTGATTGAAGCGTTGGAGAAGGAAAATTTCATTCCTGTCATTGCGCCGGTGGGTGTCGGGGAGGAAGGGGAGACCTATAATATTAATGCCGATCTGGTGGCTGGAAAGATAGCCTCTGCGCTGAAGGCAGAAAAATTCATTCTACTCACCGATGTGGAAGGAGTGATGGATGAGAAGCATCGGTTGATTCCGACTCTTGATGTGAAGCAGGCTAAACGATTAATGACCCAAAAGGTCATCTCCTCAGGGATGATCCCAAAGATAAATTGCTGCCTCAACGCCTTGGACGAAGGGGTGGCCAAAGCGCATATTATTGATGGAAGGGTGGAGCATGCCATTCTGTTAGAAATTTTTACCAATGTGGGGATTGGAACGCAAATCACTAAAGAAGGGGAATAGTGGAATAATGGAACACTGGAATAATGGGATGATTAAACCATTGGGTCCATCATTCCAATCTTCCAACATTCCATTCTTCCAGTAAATGGGGTGTTTTGATGGATTCTCAGGCCTTAATGATGTTATCGGAAAAATATTTGGCCAATACCTATGCCCGCTATCCTGTCCTTTTGGTCAAAGGGAAAGGGACACGGGTTTGGGATTTAGAAGGGGAGGAATACCTCGATTTTGTCTCAGGGTTGGCGGTTTGCAATTTAGGACACTGCCACCCGAAAGTCGTTAGGGCAATTCAAGATCAAGCAGTGAAGCTGATCCATGTTTCGAACTTCTATTATATCGAGCCTCAAATCCAACTTGCCTCTCTTCTCTGTAAGCACTCTTTTGCTGATAAAGTTTTCTTTTGTAATAGCGGGGCCGAGGCCAATGAAGGGGCAATAAAATTGGCACGGAAATATGCGAAGGAGAAGGCAGGGGGGGATCGATACGAAATTATCACGATGGAGCGTTCCTTTCACGGCAGAACCCTGGCGACCCTGACCGCAACGGCTCAGGAAAAGTTCCACAAGGGTTATGAGCCTCTGATGCCTGGATTCAAATACGTTCCCTTTAATGATATCATGGCAGTGAGAAATGCCATCGATCCGAAAACATGCGCTGTGATGTTGGAACCCATCCAAGGAGAGGGAGGGGTGAACTGCCCCTCTGAAGGTTATTTGCAAGCCCTTCGGGAGATCTGTGACGAGAAGGGGCTCCTCCTCATCTTTGATGAAATTCAGGTAGGAATGGGTCGGACTGGAAAACTCTTTGCCTATGAACATGATGGGATTGAACCCGACCTGCTTACCCTTGCCAAATCATTGGCAGGGGGGGTTCCCATAGGGGTTTTATTGATGAAGAAGGGGATTGCAGAGAGCTTCAGGCCAGGTGATCATGCCTCCACTTTTGGAGGGAATCCTTTGGCCACTGCAGCAGGGGTGGCAGCCTTCACCACCCTATTAGAAGAAGGGATGTTGGAGAATTGCAAAAAGATGGGAGATTATTTCCTCTCTCAGCTTGAAGCGATCCAGAAAAAGTTTACTTTCGTTAAAGAAGTTCGAGGGAAAGGTTTAATCCTCGGCATCGAGTTAAAAATAGACGGGAGTTCTATTGTAAAGGAGATGTTAAGGAGAAAGATTCTCATCAATTGCACCATGGGGAATGTCCTCCGATTCCTTCCCCCTCTGATTGTGACCCAGGAAGAGATTGACCGGGTGGTCAGGGCCTTGGAGGAAATCTTTGGAGGAATATCTTAATTTCGGAATTCGGATTTCGGATTTAAATCCACAATCTTCAATCCAAAATCTGAAATAAACAACGAAGGGGGTTTTCATGAAAGGTGAGGTGAAGAAGGTTGTCCTGGCTTACTCTGGGGGGTTGGATACCTCTGTGATTCTGAAATGGTTAAAAAATGAGTTTGGATGTGAAGTCATCGCCTTTACGGCTGATGTGGGGCAAGCCGAAGAACTGGATCACTTAGAAGAAAAGGCCATTGCTACGGGTGCGAGCAAGGTTTACATTGAGGACCTCAGAGAGGAGTTTGCTCGAGATTATGTCTTCACGGCGATCAAAGCCAATGCCATCTATGAGGGAACCTATCTCCTCGGAACTTCCATCGCCCGGCCCTTAATTGCCAAGAGGCAGGTGGAGATAGCCCAGTTAGAGGGAGCGGATGCAGTAGCTCATGGGTCCACAGGCAAGGGAAATGATCAGGTCCGATTTGAATTAACTTACTATGCCCTTAATCCTTATATTCGAGTAATCTCTCCATGGAGGGAGTGGCAATTTAAGTCGAGAGAGGATTTAATCGCTTATGCCCAACAAAACGGGATCCCAATCCCGGTGACCAAAGCAAAACCTTATTCCTCAGACCGGAATCTCCTTCACATCAGCTTTGAAGGAGGGATCCTGGAAGATCCCTGGTCTGCGCCCCCTGAGGATATGTTTGTCCTCTCGACTTCTCCTGAGAAGGCACCTGACCGTCCGACCATTGTGGAAATCGATTTTGAGGATGGTGTTGCAAAGCGGATTAACGGAAGGGCCCTATCACCGGCAGCACTATTATCCAAGCTGAATGAATTGGGAGGTCAAAATGGAATCGGGCGAGTGGACATGGTGGAAAATCGTTATGTCGGAATGAAATCGAGAGGAGTTTATGAAACGCCAGGTGGAACAATCCTCCATATTGCCCATCGAGCCATTGAATCGATCACGATGGACAGAGAGGTGATGCATTTTAGCGATAGCCTGATCCCAAAGATATCGGAGTTGATCTACTATGGATACTGGTTTTCGCCGGAGATGGAAATTTTGAAGAAAACAATTGATGAGATGCAGAAGGATGTGAACGGAACCGTTCGTTTAAAACTTTACAAAGGAAACTGCACCGTGATCGGTCGTCAGTCAGAAAAATCTCTTTACCACGGTGCCTTTGCCACCTTTGAGAAAGATACGGTCTACAATCAGAAAGATGCGGAGGGGTTCATCCGGCTCAATGCCCTGAGACTCCGAATCCGAAAGATGATGAGAGGATAAGACGATAGTGAACGCCATAAATAAGTCGACATACCCACAGAGTCATAGCGAACGAAGTGAAGCAATCTCATGGGATTGCCACGTCGCTTCACCCTTTACACTATGCGGTGCAAGGCTTCGCTCCTCGCAATGACAATTTTCTTTTGACGTTCACTATAGTTCGGAGTGATGAGTTCGGAGTTTAAAGTAATAGATTATGAAATTGGAATGATAAACGAAGGATTGACTCCGAACAAAAAACTCCGAACTATAGAATGAGGAAAGCATGAACCAGCGTTATCACCCGAAAGAGATTGAAGAGAAGTGGCAGAAGATCTGGGAAGATCAAAAACTTTTTAATGTGACGGAGGATACGAAGAAGAAGAAATATTATCTTCTTGAAATGTTCCCATATCCATCGGGGAAGATCCATATGGGTCATGTGCGAAATTACTCCATCGGGGATGTGGTCGCCCGTTATAAGAAGATGAAAGGGTTTAACGTCCTCCACCCTATGGCCTGGGATGCTTTCGGCATGCCTGCGGAAAACGCTGCGATTGAACACGGGGTCCACCCTGCCAAATGGACTTATGAAAATATTGATTACATGAAAAATCAATTGAAGCGGATGGGTTTCAGCTATGACTGGGATAGAGAGTTTGCCACCTGCGATGTATCCTATTACAAATGGGAACAACTTTTCTTCTTAAGAATGTATGAGAGGCGATTGGCCTATAAGCGGAGATCCTCT
>Ga0209164_1005629_pt1 | contig 10583 bp, 12 predicted proteins | sample MTBNYHSulfiMetaG_FD_187458 | JGI IMG/M metagenome (GOLD analysis project Ga0209164, IMG submission 187458) | Enrichment culture microbial communities from rom New York Harbor, USA that are MTBE-degrading - MTBE-NYH (New York Harbor Sulfidogenic)... | ecosystem: Environmental > Aquatic > Marine >... | reverse complement strand
GCTGGCCGCATCCGGCTGGGCCCTGATAGACGATGTTCTTTCCCATGAGCTGGAAGAGCGGCAGGGCCTTGTCGAAGGCATCCTTATCGCCGCCGACCATTATCGAGAGCGCGGCATTACGGGCACCCATATCGCCGCCTGAGACGGGGGCATCGAGAGTGGAAACGCCACGTGACTTTGCCTCGCTGTATATCTTCTGAGCCGTGTCGGGCCGCGAGGTGGTCATATCGATGAGGATGGCGCCTTGTTTCGCATTGGCGATGAGTCCGGCGGGAGCCAGATAGACCTGCTCCACGTCATCGGGGAAGCCGACGATTGTGATGATGATATCACAGGCTGGGGCGAGGCTGGCGGGGGAGTCGTGCCAGGTCGCGCCGGAGTCGATGAGCGGCTGGGCTTTGGCCTTTGTGCGGTTGAAGACGTGGAGCTTATATCCTGCGGCGAGGAGATGACCAGCCATGGGGCGGCCCATCACGCCTGTGCCGATGAAGCCGATAACAGCATCTGACGGAGAAATAGTCATAGTACGGATGATAGCACTGCAAAGGCGAGACGGCAAGAAGAAGTGGCTGGCAGCCAGTAGCCAGTAGCCGGCAGCCGGTAGTCAGTAGACAATAGACAGCGGAGAGAATACAGTAGGTTCCATGAAGATGGATGTGTGCATTGTTGGCGCGGGCCCTGCGGGGCTGATGGCGGCGATTGCGGCTGCGGAGCTTGGCGCGCGCGTGGCGGTGATAGAGCGGAATACGACGGCTGGTCGGAAGCTGCTTCGGACGGGCAGGGGCCGCTGCAATTTCACACACGATGGGACGGTGGAAGAGGTGCTGAAGGGTTGCGGGCGGTATTCACGATTCCTGAAACACAGCTTCTATGAGTTTTCGCCGCAGGCGGCGCGGGAGTTTCTCAGAGAGCGCGGCGTTGAAGAGAAGGTGGAAGAGGATGGCAGCGTTTTTCCGGCGAGCGACCGGGCGACGGATATTGCGGAGGTGCTTATCGGGGAGTGCAGAAAGCTCGGCGTGGTGTTTGTGTATGGGAAGCGCGTGGAGAGCGTGGTGAGGGCGGATGAGGGATTTGCGGTGAAGGCCGCGACGGAGGAAGTGACGTGCAGGAGCCTGATAATCGCGACAGGGGGGGTATCGTGGCCGCAGCTTGGCTCGACGGGGGATGGGCTGGAGCTGGCGCGGTCGCTGGGGCACCGGGCAAGGCCGCCGGTGGCATGTCTTGTGCCGCTGGTGACGATGGAGAAGTGGGTGGGCGAGCTGGCGGGCGTTGGCGTGGGTAATGTGAAGATTACGGCGCGGGTCAGCCGGGAGAAGATACGCACGGAAGGGCTGATGCTTTTCACTCAGGATGGCATCGGGGGGCCGGCTGTTCTGGATATGAGCTGGCGGCTGGCGGATATGCTTGCTGAGGGCAGCACGATAGATATCGCCGTTGACCTGCTGCCGGGGATGGAGGACCCGCAAGTAGATGCGGCGCTGCAGGATGCGTGCCTGAGGCAGCCTCGGAAGGACGTTCGCAGTCTTCTTATGATGTGGTGGCCGAGGGCGTTCTGTTCGGCCCTGTGCCGGCTGGCGGATATTGATGAGGATGTGACGGGGGCCGAGCTGCCGAGGGGCAAGAGACGCAAACTTGTACATCTGGCAAAAACACTGCCGCTGACGGTCGTGGGCGCTCGCCCCATTGAAGAGGGTACTGTTACGCGCGGGGGCGTGGTTACTGAAGAGATAGACCCGAAGACCATGGGGTCAAAGATGTGTGAAGGGCTCTTCTTCGCCGGCGAGGTGATAGATGTGGACGGGCCGTGCGGAGGGTATAATCTTCAGATAGCATGGTCAACGGGGCACCTGGCTGGTCGTTCGGCGGCAGGGCGCGCGGCAGGAAAAGAGTAGATTCGCAGAGCATGTCTGTTTACTATATGTTGAGATTTGAGGGTTGCTGTGTGAGGGTGCAGCAGCCAGGTGTTCCTTGGGATTTCTTGAAAGTGAAGAAGGCATTTCTACAGACTGAGTGGTAGCACTGGCGTAGAAGGAGTCGGACAGGCGTGCCGAATACTATCGGCGACAGAATAAGAAGGTGGATACTGCAGGACTCATCGGTCCTGGAGCAGTACTTTTTTCTCTCCTATATCGTGCTGATGGCTGCGGCCTGGCGGCAGTTCAAATGCATCGAGTACACTTCATGGGTCACGACACTGTTCACCGTGATCGTCTTCCTGAGTTACTGTTATCTCTATGTTATCCCGCCGCGACTTATTGTGTTTGGCGTTGAAAGACTGCTGGCGAAGGAGCGACCGCAAGCATGGCTTAGGAGGCGGGGGGTCAAACCCGTACTTATTGTGTACATGGTGGCGGTGTTTCTGACAGCCACGGTGGATGTGCTGGCGTTTACCGACTATCTTGTTTACCGTGCAGACGAGCATCACGTTACAGATACATTCGTACTCAACCTCGTGCTACGATGGGGAGGCATCGATTCGCTCGGGGCGGACCTTGAGACCAAGCTGACATTTCTGGGGCTGATCGGCTCATTCATACTTCTGCAGGCGCTGATACTGGTGGCTTTGTTGTATTGGAGGCGATTTGGTCGATTCTGCAGCCGGGTGATCACACGCTCGAGGCTGGTGGGGGTCACTATCGTAATTGCTGCCATGCTACTGTGGCAGGGGACCGTGTTCGGTTTCAGCATGCTGAACGGCTATCTGCCTGTGACAGACGCCGCAGAGGCATTCCCGCTCTATGTGCCGGTGACATTTGGCAAACTGGCAAAGAAGCTCGGGTATGATGCACCTGAGTCGCGCATGCCGAGGCTCAAGATCAGTGTGCCGAAGGATGTCGTCTATCCGCTCAGGCCAGTCCATCAGGCAGAGGGGCACAGGAACTACAACATCATCTGGATGGTAGGCGAATCATGGCGATTCGACATGCTCGACCCCAATATCATGCCGCAGATGTGGCAGTTCTCAAAAGAGGCTGTGAATTTCCGGCAGCATTACAGTGCCGGTAATGGCACACGAATGGCCATCTTCGGGATGTTCTACGGTCTGTACGGCAACTACTGGTGGGCTTTCCTGAACGATGAGCGCGGGCCTTTGCTGATAGATGTGCTGCTGGCAAACAACTACCAGATGTGCATGATGACCAGCTCGAACTTCAAGTATCCGGAATTCATGGATACCATGTTCGCGGCGTTGCCGAAGGGTGTGATCCATGAGGATAATCCGTATCCAGAGGCATGGCAGAACGACAGGCGAAATGTCCGGAGGCTCATGGATTTCATCTCCGAGCGTGATCGCGAGCGGCCATTCATGATATTCATGTTTTTCGAGTCACCGCATTCCAGATATCATTTTCCTCCCGAATGCGCGATAGCAAAGCCATATCTCGAGGACTTCAATTACACCACGACGGATATCACAAAGGTCGCGCCTCTCATCAAGAACCGATACATCAACAGCTGCAATCATCTCGACAGTCAGCTTGGCAGACTCATCACCTATCTTAAGGATACAGGGCTGATGGAATCGACGATACTTGTCATCACGGGTGACCATGGTGAGGAGTTTATGGAGGCCGACAGATGGGGGCATAACTCGGATTTCACGGATTGGCAGACTCGCGTTCCGATGATACTGTGGGTGCCTGGGGAGCAGCCGCGTGCAGTGGATAAGATGACCAGCCATCTCGACCTGCCTGCTACGGTGCTGAAGAAGCTGGGCGTCACCAATCCGCCTCAGGACTACTCGCTGGGCTATGACATGCTGGGCGAAAAGGAAAGGGAGTATACCGTCATAGGGGACTGGTACAAAGTGGCGTGCGTTGATGGCGAGTACAAAGCGGTATTCCCTATCGAGAGGTTCAGAGGGAGGAAACAGCTGACGACCAAACAGGATGGCCAGGTGGAAGACCCCGATAGCTACTGCGAAACCAGGAGGCCCATGCTGCTGAGAATTGGGGCGGAGATGAGGGAGTTCGGCAGGTGAACACTGCCTTCTCTTACAGGAATTCAGCACGGCCGCGGTAACAGCGGCGGTTTGGACTTGCAAACGGGTGCTCGGCGCATAAAATGTTAGGGCGATGCTAAAACTTTCAATTGTCGCTCTGCTTTCACTCTGCATGCTTGGTGGGTGCTCCCGCAAGCCAGACGACCCTAACGCGCCGTACGGATTCATCCAGATAAAGGGTTCGGATACCATAGTCAACGCAGCGCAGCTTGTCAGCGAGAAGTTCATGGAGAAGGATCCGCTGATAATGGTAGGTGTTACCGGCGGTGGCAGCGGCGTGGGCATCGCCTCGCTTATCAGCAAGACCTGCGATATTGCGACAGCTTCGCGCGACATGAGCAAGAAGGAGATAGAGCTGGCCAGAGCCCGCGGCGTCGAGCCGCACGAGATAATCGTCAGCTATGACGGCGTAGCCCTGATCGTCAACAATGATAATCCGGTTGACAAGCTCTCGATAGAAGACCTGCACAGTATCTACACGGGCAAGGCGACGAACTGGAAGGAATTCGGCGGCTTTGACGAGAAGATAACGGTACTTTCCCGCGATGTCAGCAGCGGCACCCATATCTACTTCAAGGAACACGTCGTTCAGCTTGGCAAGAAAGGCAGCACGGAGGAGTTCGCGCCGGAGGTTCTGTTGCTTTCGTCGTCGCAGGCGATAGTCGAAGAGGTTTCTGTGAACAGGGGAGCGATAGGCTATCTGGGGATGGGATATGTTTCAGACAGGACAAAACCGGTCAGTGTAGGTCAGGGCGGCGAGTATTGCAGCCCCGACATTGAGAACGTCCAGAACAAGAAGTATCCGCTTTCGCGGCCGCTGTTTTTCATCGTCGACAGCAACCCGCGGCTTATAACACGGAAGTTCATCGAGTATGCCCTGAGCCCTGAAGGGCAGGAGCAGTTTAAGGAAACGGGATTCGTACCTCTGACAGGTCATGCGGCTAACGAGAATAAGTGAAAAAATAATCGAAGCGGCGATAAGGCTGAGCGGCCTGCTCGTTATCGCCTTTGTGCTGCTCATATTCCTTTTCCTTTTCGCCAATGCGGTGGGCTTCTTCCGGCTGTATCCCATCGGGAGATTCATCACAGGCACGAAATGGCTTCCCATAAGTGAGCCTCCGACATTTGGCATCATCCCCCTGTTGCTTGGCTCGATCTATGTCACCGTCGGTGCAATAGCGGTATCCGTTCCCATCGGTGTTGCTGCGGCGATGTATATCGGCGAGGTTGCGCCGGCGTGGCTCAGGCACGTGCTCAAGTCGCTGGTTGAGATACTTGCCGCGATACCCTCGGTGGTCCTTGGCTTTATTGGTATAGTGTGGCTCGGGCCGTTCGTCGCGAGCAGATTCGGGCTCTCGACAGGCATGTGCGGGCTTACGGGCAGCCTGCTTCTGGCCTTCATGGCATTGCCTACGATAATCAGCATCTCGGAGGATGCGCTGGCGAGCGTGCCCAAGTCGTTCAAGGAGGCTGCCTATGGCCTGGGTGCCACGAAGTGGCAGGCACTCTGGCGGATAGTGCTGCCTTCGGCGTCTTCGGGGATAATCGCCGGCGTTATGCTCGGCATCGGCCGGGTGATCGGTGAGACAATGGTCGTCCTGATGGTGACCGGCAATTCCTCAAGAATACCGACATCGATACTGCAGCCGCTCAAGACGCTGACCGCAACGGTGGCTGGCGAGATGGGCGAAGCGGTAACGGGGAGCGACCACTACCTTGCACTCTTCGCAGTGGCCCTGGTCCTCTTCATAATAACATTCGTTATCAATTTCCTCGCCGGGCTTTCACTTAAGAGGTCCAGACGATGAACCACGCACAACTTCGTCAGAAGATAGCTTTTGCCCTGCTGGGTGTTGCAACACTAATGGTTGTCGTCCCCATCATCCTGACGATAGTCTATATCGTACTTCACGGTTATTCTGCCATGTCGTGGGAATTCATATCCCAGCCCCCCAAGAACGGCATGAGGGACGGCGGCATTTTCCCGGCCATCGTGGGCACTGTCTATCTTATAATCGGTACGATGGTTTTCTCGCTGCCGCTGGGAATACTCTCGGCCATATATCTCGTCGAATACGCGCGCGACAATACCTTCACAAGGCTCATCAAGCTCTCTGTCGTCAACCTTTCGGGCGTTCCTTCGATAGTCTATGGCCTGTTCGGACTCGCCCTGTTCGTAATGTTCATGGGTTTTGGCACCAGCATCCTGGCCGGCTCGCTGACCCTGGCCATCATGAGCCTGCCGGTGATAATCACTGCCTCCAAGGAAGCGCTCGAGTCGGTACCGCAGGCATATCGCGAAATAAGTCTTTCGCTCGGGGCCTCGAGGTGGCAGACCGTGCGCTACTGCGTGCTTCCATATGCCATACCCGGGATACTGACCGGCACCGTGCTTGCGCTATCAAGGGCAGCAGGTGAGACGGCTCCGATACTCTTCACAGTTGCTGCATTCTATCTGCCGAGACTGCCGCGTTCTGTCTTCGACCAGGTGATGGCGTTGCCATATCACTTATATGTGACCGCAACTCAGGTCCCCGGCATACCGCAGAACATTCCATTCGCCACGGCGCTGGTGCTGATATCGCTTGTATTCCTCATGAATGTCATCAGCTTCGTATTGCGGGCGCACTACAGGAAGAAGAGGCAATGGTAGAAGCACAGCCTATCATAACTGCGCAGAACCTCAACTGCTGGTATGGTGCTCAGCAGGTGCTGATGAACCTCGACATCGAGGTGCTTCGCAATGAGATACTCGGTGTCATCGGCCCGGCCAACAGCGGCAAGACGACATTTCTTCGAGCGATTAACCGGATGAACGACCTCAATGTAAACTACAGGCAGGAAGGCACCATAGTCTTCGACGGCACTGATACCAGAACCATCAGCGAGACATTGCTCAGGAAGAGAATCGGAATAATCTTCTCGCTGCCGCAGGTGCTTCCCGTGACTATCTATCAGAACGTTGCGTACGGCCCCAAGGTTCACGGGACAACCGCCAGAAGCGTAGTCGATGGCATTGTGGAAGATGCGCTCAAGAAGGCGTATCTCTGGGATGAGGTGAAGGATCGCCTCCACATGCCCGCGCCTAAGCTTTCCGGCGGCCAGCAGCAGCGGCTCTGTATAGCAAGGACTCTGGCCGTCGGCGCCGATGTCATCCTGTATGACGAGCCCTGCTCGGGCCTCGACCCGATATCGACGGCCAAGGTCGAAGATGCCATGAGGCAGCTTAAGGCCGATTACACACAGATACTGGTCACGAATAACACCAAACAGGCTGCACGGGTCTCCGAGCGATGCGCGTTTTTCCTTATGGGTGAGCTCGTCGAGCTTTCGAACACAGATGCACTCTTCACGCATCCCAGAGACAAACGTACCGATGATTATGTAAGTGGAAGATTTGGCTGATATGGGATTCGAAGTCAAAGCCCAGACCAGTAACCTCAGGCTTTACTACGGCGACTTCTATGCGCTGAAGGATATCAACATACAGATACCTCAGCAGAATGTCACTGCCATAATCGGCCCATCGGGGTGCGGCAAAAGTACGCTTCTGCGATGTTTCAACAGGATGAACGACCTTATCGAACATATCCGCGTCGAAGGCGATATAACCATTGACGGCGAGAACATACTGGCTCCCCAGACAGACCTGACCCGCCTCCGCAGAAAGGTCGGAATGGTCTTTCAGAGGCCCAACGTTTTTGACCTGTCGATATATGACAATCTGTCGTTCGGCATCAGGATACACCGCCTTATGAAGGATAAGAAAGAGCTGGAAGCAGCCATGGCCAAATCACTGGCTGATGTCGGGCTGTGGGATGAGCTGAAGGATAAGCTCAAAAAGAACGCCCGCGACCTCACGCTCGAGCAGCAGCAGAGGCTCTGCGTGGCGCGCGTGCTGATGCTCAAGCCCGAGCTCATCCTGCTCGATGAGCCGTGCTCCGCGCTTGACCCGATGGCCACCTTGAAGATAGAAGAGCTCCTGCGGGACCTGCGTAAAGATTACGCGATAGCGATCGTCACCCACAACATGCAGCAGGCCGCAAGAGCATCCGATTACACGGGATTCATGTACCTTGGCGAACTTGTCGAATTCGGCGAGACCGACCAGGTATTCACTAATCCGAAAGAAAAGCTGACGGAGAACTACATCAGCGGCGATTTCGGTTGATAATGAGGTTACTATTATGACAAGGAAAAATTTCGCAGACCATATCAAGGAACTTGAGAAAGAGCTCATGAAAATGGGCGATATGGTCATGACCGCCATAAACCGTTCTGTCGAGGCCTTGCGTCGCAGGGACGCTGTCGAGGCGCGCAAGATCATCAAAGACGATATTCTCATCAACAAGATGCGCGGAGAGATAGAAGAACGGTGCGTGACATTGATAGCCACCCAGCAGCCCGTCGCCACCGACCTGCGCGAGATAATCGCCATCATGTTCATCATCACCGACCTCGAGAGAATGGGTGACTATGCCGAAGGCATCGCCAGGATAGCCGAGATGCACGGCCAGGAAGAGCTGCTGCGGCCTCTCAAGGATATACCCAAAATGGCCGAGAAGGCGATCAGCATGCTCAAGAGAAGCCTGAAGGCCTTCCTTGACCGCGACGCCAAGGCAGCCGCCGCGATATGCGACGAGGATGACGAGGTTGATGCCGTCTACGACCAGCTCTATCATGAGCTCGTCAATCGTATGGTCGAAGACCCCAAGGCCATAACGCGGGCGACATGGCTGACCTGGGCCGCACATAATGTCGAGCGGATTGCCGACCGCGTGACCAATATCTGCGAAAGGACCGTGTACCTTGTCACCGGCACCATGCAGGAGATAAACGTCTCCAATTACTGACCTTGACCGTCAGGCGATGTGGCAGATGATATGAAACTTGAGCATATCGCCGCTGGGAGCCAGGACTGCCCCCTTATCAGGCTGTCTGCTTTCGAGTGCCGGGAATTGGCACAGCTTGCGGCATCTATCGAACTCCTGAAAACTGGCCGGGTTATGCAGATCGCATTGCACGAAGCCCCCTATGTTCAGACCATTGGCGACTGCCATCTCTTCTTGAGAAGCGCAGCAGAGGGTAGGGGTGTGGTCGCGACACCTGCTGGTCACTTTGACTGGATTCTTACACCTGATGGTTGCGACGATGTTCTTGGGCTGATGGAGCCCTTTCTTCAAGGGTCAGGGAAAGGCTCTTTCCAGTGGCTCGATGAACGGGGTGAGGTCCGTGTGCTCCTATCAACAGGTGGCACGTGGTAACCCAGCCTAATAGCCTCTTCCAATCTGCGTGAATCTGTGCTAATCTGTGGTAAGATCTTTCCAGTTGTATGTTTTTTGTGTTCAGGAGGCTCACATGCCGGCGATTCAGCACATAGCAATGACCTGCCGCGATATGAAAAGGCAGGTCGATTTCTATATGAAACATTTTGGCTTCGCGAAGGCTCGCGTCATGCGCGCCGGCCAGCCCAATGAGTTCGTTATGCTCCGGCTGGGCGGGTTCTGTATGGAGATGTTCCAGGCGAAGGACCCCGGCGACAAGATGGCCGGCCCGCAGGAGATAGGTTACAAACATATCTGCTTCGAGGTCGAGAACCTCGAAGAATCGATTGCGAGGCTCAACGCGGATGGCTACCAGACTGAGCCCATACGCGACTGCTCGGCAACGGTCCCGGGCATGCGCAACTGCTTCTTCGTCGATAAAGAGGGCAATCGCGTGGAGCTCATGCAGGGCTGGAAGGATGAATAGGCCTGGTGACATACGTATCGACTGGGTATCCGAGACCACTGAGGACATGGCCCAGGCTATAGAGGGGCTTATCCGGCAGCTTTCTCCGGACGCCACGCCACCCACACTCGAACAGATTGACGACATCGTCGACAGCAAGTGCTCCAGCCTCTTCATTGCCAGAGATGCCGATGACCGAATAGTCGGCATGATCATACTGGTAACCTACAGGATATCCACCGGCATGCGGGTCTGGATTGAGGACCTCGTCGTCGACAAGAAAGCGCGCGGCAGGGGGATTGGCGAGGCTCTCTGTCGCCGTGCTATTGAGGAAGCACGTGAATTGGGCGCAAAGACCATCGACCTGACCAGCCGACCCTCGCGCCAGGAGGCCAATCAGCTCTACCAGAAGCTGGGTTTCAAGAGACGTGACACCAATCTCTACCGCCTTACCCTTTGAGTGCTTGCGACTGCTGTGGGGAAGTTGCCGTGGAAGAGTCGTATGCGCGTGTCAATAATCCACCATGGCCCATCTTTCTCCTCTCCAATCGACTTATCTCCACTTCATGTCCTAACGCCCGCCTCAGTCACCCCTAACCAACTGTAAAATAAGGACTTACGACTTGTCCTACCCTCCAAACTAGGACACTTTGGCCACCGTTCATGCGTCACTGGAACATTTCACCCCCTGATTTGCGCATTCCTTGTGTTCGGATTCTGAGTCTCCCCCGAAGGGGATGCCGGAGGAGGGACTTGAACCCTCACCATGTTGCCATGACGGGATTTTGAATCCCGCGCGTCTGCCATTCCGCCACTCCGGCGAGGTTTTGGGAAGGTATTTCAGAAAGCC